>Ga0182027_10006972_pt1 | contig 16775 bp, 19 predicted proteins | sample 712E1DmetaG_FD_121300 | JGI IMG/M metagenome (GOLD analysis project Ga0182027, IMG submission 121300) | Permafrost microbial communities from Stordalen Mire, Sweden - 712E1D metaG (Illumina Assembly) | ecosystem: Environmental > Terrestrial > Soil > Wetlands > Permafrost | place: Sweden... | reverse complement strand
GTCCACGAAGGTCCTTGTCAGATTGGAAACAGCAACCATGCTCACGGCCGTCCCCTACTCTATGCGGATGCTTTCGGCAGGAAGCACGCGTGAGGCGCTCCATGCCGGATACAACGTGGCGAGGAAACAGATGACGTTTGACGTTACATAAATTGCGATCACGTCGGCCCAGCGGATGAGGACCGGCAGCCGGTCGATGAAATAGATGTCGCCGGGGAGCGGGATAAACTTGTAGTGGTATTGCAGGAGGCACAGGAGCACGCCCGCGGCCACGCCGAGCGTGGAGCCGAGGATGCCGATAACCACGCCGTTGAACATGAATATGCGCATGATGGCGCCGCTCGTGGCACCCATGCTCATGAGAATGCCGATCTCCCGACGCTTCTCGACGATCATCATCACGAGCGACGACACGATGTTGAACCCCGCCACGAGGATAATGAGCGATATCACGATGAAGATCACAAACCGTTCGAGCCGCATCCAGTCGAACAACGACTTGTTCTGCGATTTCCAGTCGATGCAGCGGTAGGGATATCCGCCCAGTGAATCCTTGACGGCATGCGCAATGGCGTCGGCCCGGAACATGTCGTTGGTCTTGATAGCGATGCCTTCAACGCCGTTCATGGAGAAGAGCGCTTCGCACGACTTGATTGAGATGTACACGAGGTTGAGGTCGTATTCGTACATGCCGGTTTCGAAAATGCCCCGCACCACAAACCGCGCCATGGGGATGGAGGTGATTTCGCCGTCGGCTGCCTCGGCCGTGAGGCCGCCCACAACCACCTCTGCGCCGGGCCGGACGCCCATTTTGTCGGCCATGCCGATGCCGATGACGATGCCGGGCAGCTTCCGGTTCTTGTTTGACAAAGCGGAATCTAGCGCGAATTTCCCGAAGGTGATCTTTTGGCCGACTTCGGTAACCGTGGTTTCGGTCGCGGCGGCGGCGCCCATGATCATGACGCCTTCCTTCACCGATTCGTATTCTATTCCGCCCTTTTCCATGATGTACGGAGTTGCCGCGACCACGCCCGGGTACTTGATAATGCGGAGTCGCAGCGAATCGTAATTCACGATGGGCCTGCTGTAATACTGGAGAATCTTGGCATGCGCGGTAATCCCGACGATCCGGTCGCGCACTTCCTTTTCGAACCCGTTGGCAAGCGAGAGCGCCACCACCAGTACCAGCGCACCGAGAAACACGCCCGCAGCTGATGTCCAGGTTATAAACGAGGCGAACCCCATCCTGCGCTTGCCGCGCAGGTATCGCATGGCGACAAAGAGTTCCATGGATCGGGCCATTATTATTCCGGTCTCATGAGCGGGAACAGCACTACATCGCGCAGGTTTGGCGCGTTTGTCAATAGCGCAACGACGCGATCGATTCCCATGCCCCAGCCGGAGATGGGCGGCATGCCGTATTCCATGCACAGCAGGAAGTCGTTGTCCACCTCCATTGCTTCGAGGTCGCCGTGCGCGCGCGCCCTGGCCTGTTCTTCGAAGCGCTGCGCCTGATCCAGGGGATCGACAAGTTCCGAGTAGGCATTGACGATTTCCCACCCGTTCACCACGAGCTGGAAACGGTCGACCACCTGCGGGTTTGCGTCGTTCTTTCTCGCCAGCGGCGACAGATCGAGCGGGTGGTGGATCACGAACACCGGATTGATAAGCGCGGGCCGCGACACTTTCTTGTACAAGAGGTCCACCAGGTTTCCACGGCCCGCGTGCGCGATGTCGACGTCGCCTTCGAACGCGATGCCCTTGGCCTTGATTTGAGCAAGAAGGTCTTCCTTGGTTGCGCACGTGTTGATGTCGATGCCGCAGTCCTTGAGGATCAGGTCGCGAAAAGAGATCCTGGGCCAGGCGCCGTCAAAGGAAACCTGCGTCCCTCCGTAGGTAAGGGTGAGGCCACCGGACACCGTGGCGAGCAGGTGCTTTATGAGCTGTTCGGTAAAGTTCATGTTGTCTTCGTAGTTCCAGTAGGCGCAGTAGTACTCAAGCAGCGTGAAATCGGGAAGGTGCGACGCGTCGAGCCCTTCGTTGCGGAAGCAGCGCGCGAATTCGTAGACGCGCTCGAAGCCGCCTGCGATCGCGCGCTTGAGGTACGTTTCCGGCGCGATGCGCAGAAACACGTCGATGTCAAGCGCGTTGTGGTGTGTGATAAACGGCTTTGCCAGGGCGCCGCACGCCTTGTTGGCGAGCACGGGCGTGTCGATTTCCATGAAATCGTTTTTGTCAAGAAACTGGCGTATGGTACGGATGATCTGCGTACGTTTCTTGAACCGGTCCATGTGCTCGGGCGAAGTGATGAGGTCGAGGTACCTCCGGCGATACACCAGCTCCTGGTCGGTGAGGCCGTGGAATTTTTCCGGCAGGGGGCGCAGCGATTTCGCCAGGAATGTCCAACTCGAGACGTCGATGGTCTTTTCACCGGTCCGTGTGGTGATGATCTCGCCTTCGATGCCCACGAAATCGCCCATGTCAACTGTTTTCATGAACAATTCGAACTGCCCGGACAGCTTATTTTTTTGCAGCGCGAACTGCATGGTACCAGAAAAGTCAAGCAGATGGCAAAACGTGAGTTTGCCGAATCCCCGCACGGCGATGACGCGGCCCGCGGCCCGTACCGGTTTGGTGCCGTCCGCAAGGACCTTGGCCTCCGCGAGCATGTGTGTTTTTTCGAACCGCTCCGCGTATGGCAGGATGCCCGCGTCGCGGAGAGTATTCATTTTCTCTATTCGTACCGACCTTTGGTCGGTTGGTGCTCCGGCTGATTCCACGGAATAACGCTCCTTGTATTGAATGAAGTATCAAGTCTTCTTCCCGGCCATTGCGGGCGGAGAACAGGAAAAATACTTCTTTTTGAGTGACAAACCACGGGGAATGTTGGCCAATCTCGAGTAATTATTGGAATGGAGGAAGTCTTTTATTACGCTTACATCTTCTGCGCGCCAGGCGACGTCGAAGTCTCTTGTTGGCTGGAAAATCGCTGAATTGCCCGCAGGTATGATTCTTCGGGCTGCACGCCGGTAAATGTGGCGACCACTTTTTTGTTTTTGACAAATACGACGAACGGGATGCCGCCGACACCGAACGCCTGCCCGGCCTCGGGCACCTGGTCCAGGTTTATTCTGTAAAAGACAACCTTCCCCTTGCTTGCCGCAGCGACCTTTTCGAGCGTGGGCGTGAGGATCCGGCACGGACCGCACCAGTCTGCATACATGTCGAAGGCGACCAGCGAATCTCCGGATTTGTCGATCACCGAGTCCACTTCACCAATGGCGAGAATGCGGGTCATTTCCGATCTGATTTCTCCCCGCTCTCCGCATGAGGCAATCAGCAATGCCATTGCGATCGAAAATGCTCCTGCAACCTTGTCTTTCCGCATGGCCCAAGCCTCCCTTTTAACCAATATACTGCCTGCACGCCGGTATCATACCGACCACTCACCCCACATCACTATCCGGGCGGTTACTCTTTGGCCCCATTTTACCACAGGGGTATCGCTCCCGCGTAAACCTCCTCGCGTTCGACTCCCACAATTTCACGAGTAATCCTGCCCTTGGTGAAAACGACGATCGTAGGCACGGCAGTTATCCCGTAGCGGCTGGGTATCAAAGAATTTTCGTCAACGTTCATCCTGAATACTGTCGCCTGTGTGCCGGCCTTCTGGGAAATTGTGTCTATAATCGGATCAACTACCCTGCACGGAGCGCACCATGGTGCCCAAAAATTGACGAGAACCGGTATTGGCGAGTTGAGAACGTCAGATTCGAAATTGAGGTCCGTGGTTATCCTTGGCATTTTCGCCTCCTTCGGAGGTAGAACCGCCGCACTTTCCATCTCTCTATGGTATACGTCCCAGATGGGGGTAATAGTTCGGTGAAAGAAAAAGATCGAGAGAATGATTTTACCGCGGAGCAATAACGTGGCTTTGGGGAATGGGGATCAATAAGGATTGCTGCGGGAAAAATGAGACGATGAGGAGCAGGCAGAAACGGAACTATCGGTTACGCCACCAGCTTTTTCACCATATCCCTCATCAGGTACCCGTCCCTGAAATCTTCATAATTCCTTTGGCCGAGTTCGTCTGGCGCGCCTCCTTTTTCCAGCAATCCCAAACAGCTGTCCACCAGTCCTTCGTAGGGCACCAGCATCGCCGACACGCCGGGATAGGGATACACCTCAGATTCCTCCGACACCACGCAGCATGCATTGTTGAACAGGTACGAGGTGCGGATCGCCTCGAAGATCTTCGCGGAATAATAGTGGATGTTGATGACGATTCTGGAGCGGGCAATGAACGCGTCGCGTTCTTTTCCGTAAACTCCGAACAGCGCATGCACCCTGGCCCCGGACGCGGCAAGACCGTCGAGCACTTTCTTTCTGCGCTCGACCATGCTTCCGAAGAACAGCACGTCGATGTCCTTGGCCGCGCCTTTGGGTATCATCTCAAGCGCGCGGTGATATCCAACCGGAAGGTGCTGTGCCGCAATCCCGTGACGTGCGAGAAATGCGATATTTTCCCGTGAATAGTCCCACACTGCCGCGGCGCCTGAAAGGATATTCTTTACGTTATCGGAGAATACGCTTTCGGATGCGCCCAGCTGTTCGAGCTGGTAAGGAATGTACCGGAATCGGCGCAAATTATCTCCTGCGGCAAGCAAATGGTATCCAAGAACTACGTTGGTACGGTCCGAAGAAAAGTCGTTTATTGCAATATCGCATTCCCTGCCCAGGTCCTGCAGCGAATTCTTGAGCAGTAACGCGGCTTCCGTGAAACACTTTGCGTGGGCATAGCCCGAAGGAATTGCGAGAACAACGCGAAATTTCTCGTTCATAAAACGGGCAGCCTTGGAAAAAAGTGATTGCCCCGAAATTCGGGGCAAGGTATTTTATGTGCCGGCAAAAACGAAAATGGTCCCTTCGTCTAGTGGTTAGGACACAGGATTTTCATTCCTGCAACATGGGTTCGATTCCCATAGGGACTACCAATTATCATACAATGAGTTACAAGGTTTGTCCGCAAGTCCTGTTTCGTCCCCGTTGCCATATTTTGCCATCTTGCATCAAAAATCATACGGCAACCCTCCAAAATCTACCTACCATTGATTGAACCGCTCCCAGGGGGATATTGTTCTCCCGCGCCTTGCGTACAAGCTGCTCAACGTCGTCCTTTAAGACCTCACCATCCGCTTGCATGTACCCGGCCATTTGCTGAATTTCTTCCCTGTCCACCTTATCGTACCACGTGAACATGTGGTCTGTATGATGTCCGGTTTGCGCCTTGATTACCGATTTGTCAAACCCTTCCCGGCGCTTCCGCACAGTGTATGAATGTCTCAGGGTATGAAAAACGTATTCCTGCAAACCTGCCGCGTCCGCGTGCTTCCTGAAGGCCTTCTCGAAGTATTCGCGCACGATCATCTTGTTGGTGGATGAAAGGAAAACGTATTCTTCCGCCCTGCACCCGCCGCGCTCCACTTGGATTTCGATTAGAACATCATACAGGTCTTGCTCTATGCCGATTGTCTTGACGTCACTTTCCTTGTCGTCCGTTGCCTGCCGAATTATCAGGCGGTCAACAAGGTTCACGTCCCGCCATTGCAAAGAGATTACTTCCCCAAGCCTCATTCCAGTGCACCACCCGCAAACACACGGTCGGTGCATCCATTGCGGAAAGTCCTTGACCATGCCCCAAAATTGTTCCGCAGAGAAAGTTTGAGTGCGTTTATTCACTCGCCGGAATTCTTTCTTGATGCGGGCATTTTCCAGGTTCATGATTGGATTGCGAGGAATGAGCTCCATTTCCACGCCGTAATTGAAGACCCTCTTGAAATACGCTACAAGCTTTTTGATTGTTGAAATGGCATTCCGTTTCTCCTCTGGCTGTTGAATTAGCCCGAGAATCCACGGCTTCACCTGCCCCGGCGTGATTTGGTTCAACCGCCATTCCCCCCACTTCTCGACCAATCTGCTTATGTAGGAAACATTATCGCTCGCTCGCGTCTTGAGAAGGTACTCTTTGTATGGCTCTGCAAGCTCCCCGAATGTCATCTTATTGAAGTGCTTCGCCCTTGCCCCAAGTTCAGGGGCTATACCCGATCTTTCAAAGACCTTTTGAGCGCAAACTTGTTCGTACAGTTCTTGCGCTTCTTTTTTGTGAAGAATCGGCCGATGTCTCACGCCCGCGGCATCAACCCAAGCGACGCGATACTTGCCCGAATTCTTCCACGGCTTCATAGTAGCCATACCCTGTCCCTTCCGGGCTCAAGGGTATAGTCTGGCAGCGATGAAAATAAGTATTTCCGTGCCCCAAACAACATCTATTGGTTCCCACCGTTCTCAATAAATTCTTTTACAGTTTCCGGCTTCCAATAGATGGCCTTGCGAGTTACTCTCAAATCTGGCGGAGGAATCTTCCCATCATGCCACCATTGAAGCACGGTATCCGTAGCAGGTTTTCCCTCATCCGTGAAGCAGTCGAAGAATTCAGCAAGCCGCCGCAATGAAAAGAGAGGCACTGCTTCCAATAACCTGATTTTGTTCGCCTCACCAAGGTCCCTGTCCGCTAAGGCCGTCGCTGTCGTTTCGCTCATGACTTCAACTCCCCCCTTTAAGAAAAGCACCAGGACGTGACACCATCGGTACCGCCCACTGCCGATCCGGCCAATTCCCAGGCCGCACCGACCGTGGGTTGCGTAGCTTTTTGAAAACGGAAGGTTCTCAACCTCGCAATGTTGCGTGCTTTTTGTTCTGGCGACAGCTTTCTGCATTTTATCGTGTGAACAACATCGGCAACCTCATCAAGGCGAGCGTTCGGGAATTTGAAAACAATCTCCCAACCGCCGTCTTGCGTAATCGTGCAATAATTCGGCAAGTGATTCTTAAGGTTATTGACACCTCTCGCAGACTTGTATGCCTGATAGCAGCAAAGTTCCGACATGCTGTAGGGTTCAATATCTCCGTTCTGACAAAGAATCTCCCATATACCCTCTTTACCGAGCTGCACTTTGTAACTGTCCCCGAATTGCCGGCTGTAGGCTTCAAATGCTGCATTTTCCGGGTTTGTGTATTTGGTCATTCAGCTATCCAAGGTTTGTTGCGGTGTAGCCATTATCGGGAGAACTTTTATGCGCATTGAAATCGTGAATTTTGGGGAATGTACACCACCACAGATGCGCCTTCCTCGCCAGCACATGGAGGAAGCTCGTCTTCTTTGTACAGTTTTGAGATCTTACAAAGCTTATCTAACGCCGCTAGCTTATTCCCGGCATCTTTCAAAGACACGCCTTTTTGAAACGCATAGCAAGATATCTCTGAAATAACCTTCTCTCTACTCACACCAGCAGCGTACAAAGCCTTCTGCTCAAGCTCTTTTATATACCGCTGAATGGCCACTTTTGCTAGCAATCTGCCGGCACACGTACTTGCGGCATGTTTGGTTACCTCGGGATGCGCCTTGAGATATGCCTGAGTGCCATTGTTGCCATTGTCGAGGTATTCAGATGCGAACACCTTTTCCACAGGAGTAAGCCCGCTCTCGTCAATCAGATTGTTCTTCTTACGAGGCATACTTAACCTTCATTCTATGACTAAAGTGGGCCAGCCTCATCCTGCCAGGCACACGCCGTATTCGTGCCGGTAAGGATGGATAGTTATTTTCCTTGAAGCCGCGTTCTCATGCAGTCCGCAATGCGTTCTTGTATGTCATGTCGAAATATTTCTTTCCATGTCCTTTTTCCGAAAACTTGCCCAAATTGAAAACAAGACGCCAAAGGCTATCAGGTGATAGGCCACATTTCACGGACCAGCAGCACAAAGCATACTCGCATCCACTCCGATCGTCCTCGCCCTTCTTCGCATGCTTGCTTCTGGTAAGATACACGTTGAGCCAATATTTCTGCTTTTCCGTTAGCTGCTCATAGGTCTTTGTTCCTGCTTGCCGTTGCATCCAGGGTTGCTGCGTTCCCAGAGACAAACAAAAAGCCTGCAATGCTTCCGGCATGGGCACCAGCGCGTCACGGGTCACGGGCGTGAGCCATCGGTACGGCTTGCCATCGATGCAGGATGGCGGAAGGAAAATCAGCCCGCCATCGTTACGCAGGTCAATACTTGCCATCTTGTAAGAGGTCGTGGAAATAGCCGCGCAATACTGAAAAAAGAAATGGTGTCCGATATTTGCAGTAATCGCCGTAGGTGTCCCGTTAGGAATAAGTTGCAATAGAGCCGGATTTGTGTCGCCTCTTGCGTCGTCGTCGATAACAGTTATTCCAGATACCTTGCCGGTCTTCAAGACAAGGGTGTTTGCGGTTCCCTTGAATAATCTGAGCCATTGCAGGGCGTCTGCAAGATTGGTGATCTCTTGCCACGTATGACCATTAGGACAACAAAGGATCTTTTTCCCTTGGAGGACTCTTACAAAGGACGGTAATGCAACTAGAGATTGTCTCCAACACTCCTGGATGTCTTCTTCTTGGATCATAATTTACCCCTCTTAACGTGTACCCCCTGTAAGGGGGGTTCGTGTTTATATCTTATTCCTTGTTATAATAATTACCTGTTAGAACACCTGTTTATGCGCCACCCTGGCCACTTTTGGCGTTTTTGTGAAGTGTCATTATGACGCATCACAACACGGTTTTCATGGTATCAACATTGACATTATGGTAAATCTTGTGAAGCGTCATTTTGTCCACTTTTTGACTTTTTCTGGAAATGACAAAACCGTTTCCAAGGTGATAGGTCGTACTCGTTTTTTCTCTTGATTGTATTCCGGCCCCTTTTGACAAAATGCTTGTAAGTTTTGATGATAACGAAACAACCCTTTTTTTCAAGTTCAGGCAGCGCCCTATTCACCGATCTGGGCGAACTCCTGGTATCGGCTGCGATAGTTTCAATGCTTGGATAGGCCCGCATGGTGTCCCTGTCCGCACGCACAAGCAGCGCGTGTATGATTGCCGCTTGGATAGAACCCGAAAGACGTTTCCATTTGCTACTACTGAAAATTGTTGGATTGACAACCACTTTAATCCTTCCTACCAAGGAAGACCGGGATGCGGGGAGTGTAGGCTCCCCGTTTTCGCCTCTACAGACTATCCCGGCCAAGAGTACTCGTAATCCAAACCGTACTTACGGTCGTTACCGAGTCATCAATTGTCATTTTCAGCCATCTCCTCAACTAAAAGCTTTCCGCTTTCAATCATTTGTTTCTCAATGCTTGATCGGCGAAACATCCAGCGCGATCCCATTCGAGTGCTACCAGGAATTCTTCCGGCAGCATTGTGTTTTCTCAGGAACTTTTCGGATACGCCAAGCCAGGCCGAAAGCTGCGAGATACTAAGGAATTCACAACCAAGATTGCTCCTAGGTGCCCTTGCTTTACTTTGCATACCCAATCCTCCACCAATAACGTCCACAAACGTAATCTTTTATCAGCAATTACTGATTCACCTATCATACTCCTGAATGGCTTCCTTTGCTTCCCGTGCTTCAATCATAAAAATACCACTTTTATTCCATTTTTCCGTCATGTCAATTCATGTAAACCCTGCATGGATGCAAGCAAGAAGGCATTCTAATGGAGACAAATACGAGGTAATACCGAACTAAAACTTGGACGTTTTTGGAACTTAAGCGGAACTAATTCTTGGAGCGATTGAGAGAGGAGTACATTTTCTTCAGTTGCTTAGGATGGATATCATAACCTCTACTGTCAGGACATTTCTTGATTGAATCTCTAAATAGTGGGTCGTTTCGCTTGTGGGCGTAAAAGGTCGTTCGTGTTGTTGGCCCTATTCCTTTTGGGAATTCTTCTTTCCAAATATCATCGATACACATGAAATGTTTCCCGGTACACTTGGTATGCGCCACTAGCCCGCTGTCTCCGGCCTGCTTTGCATTCTCCCCATGCTGCCTTAGCCACTCATCGTAGCTTTCTAATTCGGACTGAATGTGCTTTACCAAGCGGTAATTGAAGATGTTCAGGAAAGGAATATTCAAGCCGCTCACATCTGTCGGAACACCGCTTTCTGCTGCTAACAATTTCTCAAGGAAGTGCTTCGCACCCTCTGGCTGCATAAGTCCGGAATAGCTGCTAATTGCTTCAGTAACTCCGGCCAAATTCAAGAGTGGTTCATTTACCTGCTCGAAATGGTGAAAAACTCCACCTCTTAGAGGGTGATTTTCTCGCAGTCGTTGAATCCTATTGTGAAGTTTACCAGTCGCTATTTCCAGTGCTTGCGCTTTCTTTTGGGGGGAAGAATCCATAGAGCGTCTCCGCAGAGGTAGGGTCCGCAGTCACTAGAAAGGGAAAGAGAACCGGTACGGAAGTCCGGCTTTTCAGGCCCGACCTTTTCTTCCCCTTACGGTAACCGACTACTCTAGTATACTCTGAAGTTTGCGGCTCGGCAACCCATGTGAGATATTGTGCTTCCCACTGGCGATCCGACCATTTCGCAGGCCGCACCGCATTTGGCATGCGTACGCCTATTTGCCTCGGGTGGCCTCTGTCTCTTTTGCAACAAGCTCAAATTGCTTTTTCCCAGAAAGGCTGAAGAAGTTCTGTAATGCCGCACGTATGATTTCAGCAGCTTTGGGCTCCACGTTACCGCTCTTCCTGATTTCATAGGCGAGGTCCTTAATTCTTTCACGCAAGCCCACGGTAAGCATGGTAGTGTACGGTTCCAGTTCCTGTTTGGATTTCGGTCTTGCCACTTTTCCCGTTTCCTTTCTAAAAACGCCATTTTTATTAACCGCTCGCACGAGCGGTAAATTTGACCTTAAGCTGCCTCGTTTAGAACGCATCCGGTGTCGATTTTGTTCCTCACTGGAATATCTGTCACAATCTTTTTGACGACCTTTGAGTGCCATCTTCCGCTGCCATGCCTAGTGCGAACGCCTCTTCTCTCAAGCTCCCGGCATATTCTTGAAACACGGTACCCTGCCTGGCTCATTTCGAAAATAGCAGCAATGATGTCCTGCTCCTTAGGGTCCCGCACCAGCTTTCCGTCGACCTTCTGGTATCCATAAAGCGGATACCCATTGTATGCACTGCCAGTCTTCTTCTTGTACTCAAGTGCTGCTTGGGTGCGTTCCCCTATTGTCTCTCGTTCCCACTGTGAAATCACGCCCAGAATGTTAACCATCATTCTCCCTGCTGCCGTTCCCGTGTCAATCTTCTCGTTGACGGAAATCAAGGATATACTCTTCTTGTTTGCCAGCTCCATCATGTCAGCCAGGTCCCGGACAGACCGAGTGAGCCTATCCAGCTTTGCAACAATAACCCCTTCGGTTTCTCTTTGTTTCATCATGGAGAGCACCCTTTGAATGCCTGGCCGATTAAGATCCTTCGCGCTTTCCCCACCGTCTGAAATGATTTCAATAATATCAATCCCGTAGAGGTCTGAATACTGTTTTATCTTCATCTCCTGTTCGGACATTGAAACACCCGTTTCAGCCTGCCCGGCTGTTGAAACTCTGATGTAAGCGATTGCTTTCATAGCAAGACCTCCGAGGAATCAAATGGCAATTATTAATTAACTACGTAATTAAATATAATACATAACCCAGGAAATTGCACGATATTATTTCTAAGAATTCTGGAAGGGGGGGATAAGAAGGCAGTAAGACCCCATAGCGAGATGTTTAAAGTGCGAGGTCTAAAAAGAAACGTCATCCATACCAAAATACGGTTACTGATCCGGCATTTCTTCACGCACTTTTGGCACCTCTTCACGTACTCTCACCACCTGCATTTCTCTTAGACCTTGTACGCGCCACGTCACACCAGTTAGACGGTCTGTCTTGTAAACTACGCCGTTACCAGCATTGATCACGGCGGTACGTTGTGTCAATGCATAAACGGAAATGCCAAGGCCCAAGGACAGAGCGCAAATCACAAAGGGCTTCTTTAGCAAAGGGGGAACGACAATCTTCAATCTTGTCCGACCAAGATTCTTTGTGAGTGCCAGTGTGGCTAACGCAACAGCAGAGATACAAACCGTAACGAAGGTTACAAACGGCACCGATCCTTTGTCCGGGCATGGGATGTAGTTCATGTTGCGGCAGCTCCAGTCTGCCACATAGTACCATGTGCGGCCGCCAGCAAGAGCAAGAAGAATAAGCCCAAGAACACGAAACAAACCGAATGGCAGGATGACTACTCCGCCTGAAGGGCGAATCTCCTCCAAAGTCTCATCGTTAACAATCTTTAACCTTTGGCCATCTGGCAATTCAATTATGCTTAGCGTAGGAAACTTGGAAGGCAGGTAAAGCCATTCCAGCCTCTCCATCCGGCTTCTTGAGGAATCCGACGCTTTCTCTTCCATATAGTTCCTCCTGTGAGATACTACCTACGCAGGTCTCGTTGCGCTTAGCTATTTGGTTATCACAAAAGGCAAGGACAGACTTGTATTGTGGCCGCTCACAGACAACAAATACGCGCCTGTTGGTAAACCCAGAGCCGGAATACTCACGGTACCGTTGTCAGGTTGCTGAGTAGCTGAATAGATTCTCTTCCCGGTAACAGTATACATCCCGAGTTTCATTCCACCCACCGAAGCAGGTGGCAGCAGGACAGAGAGGCGGTTGTTGGCAATACAGATTTCTTGCTTGCTGACTTCGCCCTTTCTACTGCTGGCTTGAAAAATGACACGGGAGTTGTCTGCACCTGAAGATAGAATCACGCTCCCCACGGCAACGAACTGATTTTCCCCATAGGTCACAGAATTGAGGCCTGTTCCCGAATTGACGGGCTTCTTGACAGTCCAGGTAATAGCGTCAGATGAGATCAAAATCGCACTGCCGTAGGAAAGGCCCGCGATTCGATAGTCTCCAACGGCCACAAACTGACCATTGCCATAAGTCACAGAGCTGAGGCTGAGAGTCGTGTCGGAATATCTATTTGTCCAGAAAGTTCCATCTGAAGAGGTCCAAATTGCACAATTGTTGCTCGTCCCGGAATTGAAGTTAGAACCCACAACCACAAACTGACTGTCGCCATAGGCCACCGAGGTAAGGCTGTATGATGTACCCAAGTTGCTAGTTGTCCAACTTATGGCGTCGGAAGACGTCAAAATGGTACCAGAATCTCCCACTGCCATGAACTGATTGTTTCCAAAAGCCACACAACTGAGGCTGTAGGATGCATTCAAGTTTCTGATCGACCAGTTCTTGCCATCGGAAGAAGCCAAAATAACAACTCCGACAGCCACGAATTGATTATTCCCATAACTTACGGATTGGAGATCATAGGCCGCAACGCCCGAATTTTGAGATGTCCACACGGAATCGACGGAAGATGTCAATATCGTGGCAGCCCCGCCAGTCCAAGGGCCCCCAACCGCCACAAAGAGACCATCCCCATATGTAACTGAAAGTAGAAATCCGCTTAGAGTTGAATTTCTTGTTACCCATGTTGCACCATCCGAAGATGTCAAGACCAGATTTGCTGCATTGCCTCCCGCGACAGTCTGGCCACCGACAGCCGCGAACTTGCCGTTGCCATAGGTAACCGAATACAAATGAGCTTGGGACAGGGAATATCTCGATACCCAAGTGGATTGGCCGAAACACGCAACTCCAAGAACAAACAAGATCAGGACACCACCTTTTAGGATCGGAACCAATTCCTGTTCTTGAAAGACTGGCATTGTATACTCCTTTCGACTTCAAAGGAACACAACAATCGCCCCCTGATCTTTGGGGGTGCTTCAATCGTCCTGTTGCCTCGCCACCTGATTGGCCATCCTCTGCAAAAAAATAAAAAGGACGCGACAATCAATCGTCCTGTTACGGGGTACTGGCATACCCAACTCTCAAGACGAAAGAAAGCGCGTCCCACTTTGGGACGCACGTTTCTACTCGTTCTGAGAGTTTGAAAACTGCCAGTTTCCGTAACAGAACTAAGCTAGAAATGCGTTATCTTTTTTGATTCATTATCAGTCTTATTTTGTCAAATCATGTATCCTTTGAAAAGTGTGAGAGGTCCAGTTGCTTTCAGTATACATTTTCGCCATTTCGCGCGCAAATTCAATGCTTCTCTTCGCTCCTTTATCCCCATGCCGGCATTGCGCATCTTATTGCATAGGCAAGATACATTCTGGAGAATTGTTTCGGGGATTATTGACCACTAAACTGACCTGCCTAGTAGCGAGCAGATTTGAGGCGAGCGGCTTCAAAAGGGCTTTTATTTTTGCCGTATCCGTTTCGTCCGGGCTCAACCACAGATCGTAGTATTTGGGCGAGAGAATGACCGGCATTCTATGGTGTATCGGGATCATTATTTCGTTTGCCTCGGTCGTTACTATGGTGCAGGTTATTTCCTTTTCTCCTTTGGCGTTCGTCCAATAGTCAAAAAGCCCAGCCATTCCGAACGGCGCCTCGTCTTTCATGTAAATAAAGAATGGCTTCTTCAAAAGGCCGGCCCCCTGCCATTCATAAAAACCATCCGCGATAATCAAGCACCGACGTTTCTTAAAAGAATCCCTGAAGCTCGGTTTTTCATCAACAGTTTCTGATCTAGCATTTATCAATTTATTCGAAATAGTTTCATCTTTGGCCCAGTGCGGGATAAGGCCCCACTTCATGGTGACAATTTTCCTTTGGCCCTTTTCCATGATAACGGCAACCGGCTGCCGAGGGGTAATGTTGTAGCTCGGCAACACCTCCGACTCAACCACCGCTGCTTTGAATAGCGGGGCAATCTTTTGAAGGTCTGACTTTTGAACGAATCGGCCGCACATCTGTGAAGATCCTTAACACTCTGAATCTGAGTTTTTTTGCGGGGACTAGACATGGATCGTGTATCGGTTCGCTTTTACCATTGCCTCAGCCTGCCATATTTCCTTTGCTTCTACCTCCATTACAACAATGTCAGGTGGCTTCGGGTCGTTCTTGATACGATTGGCAATTACCTGTCTGGCATCATCCAAGGTCTGGTACCATTTTCCGGATTGCACATATATGAAAAGGTGGCCAAGGGATGGGTTTTGGTTGGCCCCGCGTTTTACAGGGGTGTAAAGCATACAGAGAGGAATATAGCTCTCGTTCCTTGCGGGGCTTCTCGTTAAGTGTATCAGCGCTCGTAATGCATATTTCCGCGGGAAGCCAAGTAGGACCCCAATCGGAATGACCCAGTGAAAGGGCGAAGAGGCGTCGGGGCCGCGAAAATCACGCATGTGGAAAGCAGCTCCGCCGCGTAGAATCGTGGATCGACATAAGGGTTGTTCATACCCCACCCCAGTGTCTCCAGCATCGGCCACTAAACCCTATGCCCGCTCACGTCAAACAGAATTGCTTTTAGCTGTTTGTCAGTCATTTCCAAAGCTCTATCGACAACGTAGTCGTACCCACAGCGTTCGATGTCATTCCCAAAAGCAATTTTTTCCAGCAGTGCCCAACGATCACCAGGCATGCACCAAGGGGCCAAGGCTTCAAGACGTTTCTTTAACTGGATTTCCTGATCAGTGTCTCTGACTCTGAAGGTTTCTTCTTCTACCTTTTTGATGGGTTCAACGATATCCGTGATTGTGACAGTGGGTATCCTTTCTTTCGGGTTTCGCGTTCTTCTTCGATCGCTAGGCCCCTTCCTAGAGCGGGGATTCGAGCGCTTGAGCCTGAACGGCAGGATGTTCGTCGGCTCCGGCTCCTGGGTCTGCTGACCCCAGTTGTCTTCCTCCTCCTGACTCTCCCCAAGCCTCGGCTGGTCCTCCTCACTCGGCAGCAGAATATACTCCTTCAAGGCTACCTCTCTCGCCTCGTCGACCCTCGACCCCTTCTCTATCATCGTTCCGTAAAGCTCCCCAGCCTTCCGGTCCTGTTCCTTTGCCACCTTCTCCATCTCCCCGCTCTCCACCAGCTCCCGGTACATCTGCGGGCGGTTCTCCTTTAAGTTCGCTTTGTACAGACTTGCCCACGACATTTTGTGCCTCCTTCGGATATTCTTCGCCGAAGACTTTTCCTTGTCCCTTTCAACAAGAGGACTCTATTACGGTAATATACCGAATTTATTACTATTTGTTAAGTAAATCTGCAACAAAATATCAACAAAGACATTCTGTCAGGGGCTTTAATCGCTTCACATGAATTGGTAAGGCAATTTTGGCAGATTTGGGCAAAGGACTGGAGAGCAAGGCCTGCTCTTTACGTGGCAGTCTACTGCTGATACAGGTTTTTCGATCTTCGCTTGTGAGGTTATCAGGATAGAGTTGAGCCGAGAGAAACATGCTTTATCATAGCCTTGTCACCATGCTTTACGACGGGGCTGTCCTTTATGCCTTGGACAATTCTTCTTTTCAAATCGTGAGATAATTTGTCGTCGCCGCATTTCAGTGAAAACGATTTCAATTCGACCTTTTCCTTGAAGATTGCAAGATCCAAGGACATTGCCGAATTGCATTCAACTATTGTATCTGGATCAGGCAAGAAATCATACGTCCCCTCTGGAACCGAAACGAGGGAGGGTATGGCACCAAAATTCTTGCATCTTCGATAATACTCCCTCCGTTTTTCGGCCTTGCTGGTTACCATGCAAACTAGTATGACGGTTTCCTGCCCTGTCGGAACCGTAACCCAAAAATGGCCTTTTGAGTGATCTCTTATTTTGAAATGACAAATCGAGAAAAGGTGCTTTGGAATTTTACCGAAAAGGCCTAGTACAGTGTCCAGGCTAAAGATTCGGATATAGTTTTTTTAGTTTGATTCGAGCATCCTCAGTTGTGAAGTGCCATTGAATGGGTGTTTTTCTATTGTTTCGGTCGTTTTCCCATGCACTG
>Ga0182027_10006971_pt1 | contig 16777 bp, 17 predicted proteins | sample 712E1DmetaG_FD_121300 | JGI IMG/M metagenome (GOLD analysis project Ga0182027, IMG submission 121300) | Permafrost microbial communities from Stordalen Mire, Sweden - 712E1D metaG (Illumina Assembly) | ecosystem: Environmental > Terrestrial > Soil > Wetlands > Permafrost | place: Sweden... | reverse complement strand
TTTTGTGGACGAGGCCGGTAACGCCGTAGGGGTGATGGGCAAAGGACCGAAACAAATCGTATTGCTCGGGCACATTGACACAGTGACCGGAGAGATCCCTGTCCGCGCGGAAGAGGGAAATCTATATGGACGCGGTTCGGTTGACGCCAAAGGTCCGTTGGCGTGTTTTGTTGATGCGGTCACAGAGGTCGGCGCGATAGATGGGTGGCAATTGGTTGTGATAGGCGCGGTGGAAGAAGAACGTGATTCCGATGGAGCACGTTATGTGGTTTCGCGATACAAGCCGGATTTCGCCATTATCGGTGAACCCAACCGGTGGGACAGGATCGCGCTTGGATATAAGGGCAGCGCCTGGGCGAAGTTATCAATCAAACGTTCACAGGCGCATACTTCCAGCGGCGAGCAGACAGCTTGCGAAGCCGCGGTCGAATTATGGCTGGCGGTCAAAGCCTATGCCGATTCATACAATGTGGAAGAACAGAGGGTATTTGATAAGATCCTGGTCACACTGCGAGGCCTCGAGTCCGGCGCGAATGGCTTCGAACAATGGGCAACCCTGAACATCGGTGCACGCCTGCCCATGGATGTTTCGCCGGAGGATTGGTATGGAAAATTGAGGGAGATCGCGGCCGAGGCCACGATAGAACGACACGGTTATGCCATCCCTGCCTGGACGTGTGAGAAGAATACGCCCCTGGTGCGCGCCTTGCTCAACGGTATCCGGTCGGCAGGCGGAACACCCAGCTTTGTATATAAAACCGGTTCCGCCGACCTTAACATCGTGGCCCCCGCCTGGAAATGCCCGGCGGTCGTTTATGGTCCCGGCGATTCAGCGCTCGACCATATCCCCGACGAGCATCTTTCATTGGACGAATACGAGAAAGCGGTGACCGTGCTGTCGGCTGCGTTACAAAAGCTAATTACCTCTTCCTGAATAGATCTCCTCAACCAGCCGATCATGGTTTCCACTTAATATCTAATGCATTACGGTGTGCCTCCACCTGTACCACCGCAACGAAGTTTGGGTCTACTAGTTGGTACAGGCGTGTTCGTCGATGTTGAAGTGGCCGTCTGCATTGCGGTTGGTGTATAAGCAGGTGTCGACGTAGGAGTATGAGTGGGTGTTGCTGTCATGGTGGGGGACGCAGTTGGAACCAACGTCGATGTACAAAACACGCACAGGTCTTTAATTATTTTTTTCATCGTGGTCTGTTGCCGGGAGATCAGCAATGACACATCCACAAAAAAGGCGATCAGCGATTTTTTTGCGGCTCAACTTCCGTGTTTTTTTCCAACCACTCACATACGGCGAGTATGTTTTCCTTGAAGGAACCGTGTGGAACAAATTTCTTATCAAATAGGGCACTACCGATGGTAAATCCCCAGGCACCCGAATCCCGGACTTCGGCCAAGCGTTTATAGGATTCAATCGAACCGGCGGAAACGATCGGCACATTTGTGGCTGCCACGACCGCGCGCAGGAGGGCCGCTGCATCTCCCACATAGCGGTAAGACAGCAAATCCATTCCTTGAACTCCCTTACTCTCAAGAAAACGGGCATGTTCTACGATCTGATCGATCCCTCCGTCGAGAATGCTGGGATGACTGTGTACATGGCCCGGGAAGGGATAATATTTGATAGGCTTGTCTTTAAGAAAAGCCATGATCGAATCGAAGAATACCGTTCCCATCAGGATATCGAAACCTGCCTCGACCGCCAGCTTTGCCCCAGCCAAGCCCTCTTCTTCCGAGAGACTGACCACTTCCAGGAAAGTAGTCTTGCCAGCCTGTTTCATGGCCTTAACCAGTTGCTTCATTTTCGGGGCAGGCAGCCCTACATCCTTAAATCCCCAATGGGTAACCGGAGTATCTTTGCATTCCTCGAACAGCTCCATGGCCTTCTCTACGGTTCGGTCGTTGTAAGTCAACATCAAGATGAACTCGGGTTTCATGGTCTGGTCCCTTTCTTTAATATCGTGTGGAAGTGAAGAGATGATGAGTACTTGACAATGGACATTTTATTTGCTATATTGTATAGTATGTTAGGATGTCAGACATCATGATGTGTTCGTTTCCAATATTATAGCCACTCGCTTTGCTTTTGTCAAATTTAATATAAGCCTCCTGCTCTTCGCATTAAAACACCCGTAAAACCTGTGGAGGAAGTATGAGTGAAACAAAGGCTACCATCATCCGCTCAACTGAGGCCAGGACCTTCATGGAAGGTCCCGAACTATGCCGGGAATTTGTAAAAAAGCCAAAGATGTGGCTCGGAACCTCCACTCTGCCTGCCGGCCAACGCGGAAATATCGATACCGGCCACAAAGATTCCGTGGAGGTTTTTTATTTGTGTACCGGTCATGTGCTGCTTTTCGATGAGAAGCGCTACTATGAGCTGTTTGCGGGGGATTCGATTTTCATACCGGAAGAATTACCTCATACTCTCATAAACATCGGAGAAGAAACAGCCGTTTTAGTCTGGGCCGGGGCGCCCGGTCAGTAAAAAAGGATGGACACCATTCTTGCTTTCGACCTCGGCACCACTGCGCTCAAGTGTGCATTGCATGATTCGCATGGTAACGTCATCGCGAAAGCCTCGGTGGAATATGAACTGATCACACCGGATGCTGATTCGGTTGAAATGGAAGTTGAGACTTATTGGAGTGCCTTTAAATCTGCATTGGGAAATGTCCTTAAGGATTCCGGAGCGAACCCGGCTCACATCCGAGCCCTGGGCATATCGGCCCAGGGTGAAACGCTTATCCTGGCAGACAAGAACGGCAAGCCTTTACGACGGGCGATCGTCTGGTTGGATAACCGGGCCCAAGAGGAAGCGGATTCCCTGGCGGAAAAATTTGGAAACCGGCAGGCTTATGAGATCACCGGTCAGGTAAAGCTGGTTCCCACCTGGCCGGCTTCGAAAATATTATGGATTAAAAACCATGAGCCTCGGATCTTCGAGAATACGGACAAGTTCCTGCTTTTGGAGGACTATTTCCTACACCGGCTGACAGGCGAATTCGTTTGCGAAGGGTCATTAGTCACGTCCACCTGCTATTGGAATTTTCGCACGCATAAATGGTGGCCTGAAATGTTGGCCGAACTTGGCATCGCTACCAGCCAACTGCCCGAATACTGCGAGTCGGGAGAGGTGGTCGGAAGGTTACGCAAAGGTGTAGCCGAGGAATTGGGATTGGACCCTGAAACGCTTGTTTGTACCGGCGCTCTCGATCAGGCATGTGGTGCGATCGGAGTGGGTAATATCCAGCCCGGCATTTTCAGCGAAAATACCGGTGCAGCACTTGCCATCTGTGCAAGCGTCAAGCAGGCAACGCTCGATCCCAATAACCAAATGCCCTGCCATTATCATGGCCTGCCCGGCCTGTATATGCTGCACACATTTACAGGCGGCGGAATTGTCCTGCGCTGGTTTCGGGACGAATTTGCCCAAATGGAAATATCGGTAGGAAAAACCAGCGGTTTGGATGCTTATGACCTGCTGGGGGCAGAGGCCAGTAAGGCTCCGGCCGGCTGTGAAGGCCTGGTGATGCTGCCGCATCTACAGGGGGCAATGGCACCCGAAGCGAACCCGGCTGCGAAAGGAGTTTTTTATGGTTTCACGCTCCGGCACAGCCGCGGACATTTTGCGCGTGCGATCATGGAAGCCGTCTGTTTTATCGTACGACGCAATATCGAGGTCATCGAGGGCATCGGTGTGCCGGTCACCGAGATCCGATCACTCGGCGGAGGCGCACGCAGCCCGATTTGGAAGCAGATCGAAGCGGACGTTACCGGACGGCCAGTGCTGACCACGCAGAATGAAGAAGCCGCCACCCTAGGTGCTGCCATCCTGGCAGGCAAGGCCGTTGGAATTTATTCGAGCGTTGCTGAAGCCGTGGGTCAGATGGTTCAAATCAAGACCCGTTTCGAACCAAACGAAGAGAACCTGTCGCTATACGATAAAGCCTTCAAGACCTATGTCGATCTATATACCGCTCTATGTCCACTATTCTCCTAAGGGAAAGAAGGATAGGAACCATGACGGATAAGTCCGATAACCTGCAACCCATGCTCGTCAAACCCAAACGAAGAACCCTCACGGATGCAACCGTGACAGCCATAGCAGATGCCATACGGAACAATAAGTTTCCCCCGGGCAGCCAGCTGCCGTCTGAACTCGAACTCATGCAAATGCTGGGAGTCTCACGCACAACCCTGCGGGAAGCCTTGAGAACGCTGGAAGAACAGAACTCGATCAATCGCCGGCGGGGGCTGGGGACATTTGTCTCCGAGCGATCGATCGTAAAAGATTTGAGCATCAATTTTGGCATCACAGAAATGATCACTCAAGCCGGTTTTTCACCAAAAACAATTAAATGCGAAATCCGCAAGGAAAATGCCTCTGGAAAAGTGGCGAAGCAACTGGAGATCGAAGAGGGTGCGCCCATTTTCGTAGTGAATCGTTTAAGGCTTGCCACGGATACACCGATCGTCTGGTCACAAGAAACGCTGCCAGCTGCAATGCTGGATGGAAAGATGCCGAACGAGAGTGAACTTGAAACCCAATCCCTCGAAACCCAATCCCTATACGATTATCTGGAAAAGAATCATGGCATCCGGATCTTTCAGGGAACGGCTGTGCTCCGGCCGATTCCGGCGCCAAAGGATGTCGCTGAAAGGCTCCAGGTCCATCGAAACGATATCCTGCTGCTGATCAGCCAGACTGATTATGATGAAAACCACCGCCCCGTAATTTATTCAGACGAATATCATCTTTCGGACAAAATCACTTTTCTCATTCACCGCAAGGGTCCCCACCGATGAACACCATTCCCAACCGATTTATTTTTCAATACCGGTTTGTGACCTTTTGGGAAAGGAGGTATCCGAACGTCATCCAGAGGTAAGGAACGAATGTAATGTAGATTTCTGCCGGTTGTTTGACAAAACAATCCTGAAAGGAGAATGGATATGAGTGTAAATTTGCCTGATGCAGCTCAATCGGCTGCAGAACAAGCGGGCCAAGTATTTTCCCGCAAAGCCTCCGGGATGACGCGCGTGGTCAGCCCGTGGACAGCTCTGGCCTATTCCTTTGTGGCACCGAATATTACCCAGGCGAGCTTTTACCTGCTTTGGGCAGTGACCCTTTATGCCGGTGCAAACATGCAATGGGCCATCATGTTCATGCTGTCCCTGCTGCCATTCGCGGCCATCTACGTATATTTTTCAGCCAGCATGCCCCGCTCGGGTGGAGAATATATCTATATAAGCCGTGTATTGACACCGTTCCTGGGTTTCCTTGCCTCCTGGACCTTAACGATCGTCGGTCTGAACTGGCAGGGAAATAACACCAACTATGTGATCAACTGGGGATTCGGCCATACCCTCATGCAATTCGGGTTGGTTTATAAAAATACAGGCCTATTCAACCTTGGTACCGAGATGGCGAGACCGCAAGGCTCCTGGTTGGTTTGGATCCTTGGTACCATATCTCTCATCCTATCCTTCTATGTGATCTATCGCGGCATCAAGTTGTTCATGAAATTCGTATGGGCCGCCGTGGTTCTGACCTGGATCATGCTCGGCGTATATGCCTGGGTAATGCTCAGCGTGAATCCCACCGTTATCGCCCACGGGATGATGGTGCTCCAGAACATCGATTACCAAAATGTTCTCCAGCAAGCTGCAACTCTGGGGTGGCAACGGGGTGTCTTCTCGGTAGCAGCGACAGTCATGGCAGGCGTGACCTACATGAACCTGACCTGCCTGGGCTCCACGTATTCGGCCAATATCGCCGGTGAGATCAAGCGTGTGGATAAAGCTCAACCGTTAGCCCAATACGGATCGATCTTCCTGTTCATTATTTACTATCAAATATACACTTACGTAACCTACCATGGCGTAGGTGTGGACCTGCTGCAGGCCATTTCAAAGCTGAACGCGGCGGGCGCGGACACTGCGATCTTCAAAGCCTTCCCGCAGATCCCGTATCTATTGGTATATGCCACCCAAAACCCGATCCTGCTGCTCCTGGGCGGACCTTTCTCATGGGGCTTAATCAACTGGGTGGGCGCCATGGGTCTGGCATTTGCACCAGTGCGAAACCTGTTTGCCTATTCCTTCGACGGCATGCTGCCTAACAAACTGAATGAAGTTAACCGCCGCGGCTCACCGGTCTTTGCCGTGCTGGTCGGTTTCATTATTGCCTGGTTCCAATTCTCCGTGAACTGCCTGACACCGCTGCTTTCCGCATACCAGACCTATACCATTACGATCTGGTTCTTCGGATGGATCTTCCTGAGCATTGCGGCCATTATCTTCCCGTGGCGCCGCAAGGATATCTGGGATAAGGCCCCCGAAGTCACCCGCCAGAAGATATTTGGTGCGCCAGGGATCGTTGTGGCCGGTGTGCTGGGCCTGATCATAAGCGTAGCGGCTGTGTGGTTCACGCTGGTTCCTTCCATTCAAGGCTCATCCGTCACCGCTCAGTTGCCTGCGCTGCTTACATCCTTCGGCTTCTATATGATTTTGCCGATCATTTTGTATTTCATTGCTATGAATGTAAACAAGCGTCGAGGTGTCCCGATTGAAAAACGCTTCCAGCAAATTCCGCCAGATTAGTTGAGTTCAACAGCTTTTTTACAACGGGGGTAACCCGACGACTACCACTGTCCTAGGGTTGCCCCTTCAAATTAATTCACTTTACATTTATAGGAGGTCCAAATGGGCCTGTTTGGCGACAGCAAAAATACCCGTATTTTCTTTACCACCGATGTGCACGGCTCGACGGTGGTCTTCAAGAAATTCATCAATTCAGCGAAATTTTATGAAGCCCAAGTAATTGTTCTCGGGGGGGACATGGTGGGAAAAATGATCGTTCCGCTGGTCGAACAGGCAAACCATAATTATCGTGCAAATTATCTGGGCAAGGTCTACGATGTCAAGGCCGGTAAAGACCTCGACGAATTGGAACAGACTCTCGAAAATTCCGGCCTGTATCCATTGCGGGTATCGCCGGAAGAAGTGAAAGCCTTTGAAACAGATAAAAGCCTGGTTGAAAAACAATTCGGAAAACTTGCCTCACAACGAGTTGCGAACTGGCTGCAAATCGCCGACGAGCGACTGCGCGGCACCGGTATCAAGTGTTTTGTCCAACCAGGAAATGACGACCCGTATGTGATCGACGAGGTTTTCAAGCAATCCGATTTTGTAAAGAATGTGGATGAAACCGTTGTGATGGTGGATGAGGACCATGAAATGGTCAGTGTCGGCGCAGCCAACCAAACGCCCTGGCACTGCCCGCGTGATCTACCCGAAGAAGAACTAACCCGGCGAATCGAAGCCGTGATCGGACAACTCAAGAATCCGGCCAATGCGATCTTCAACCTGCACGTGCCGCCCTACGACACCAATTTAGACGTCGCTCCTGAAATCGACGAAAACCTCACACCGAAACTATCCCTGGCCGGGGGGTTCAAAATGATTTCGGTAGGCAGCAAAGCTGTGCGGGCGGTGATCGAAAAATACCAACCCCTGGTGGGACTGCACGGGCATATCCATGAACGCCGCTCCGCGCAAAAAATCGGCCGGACCACATGCATCAACCCGGGAAGCGAATATGGAGAGGGTGTATTGAGAGGAGTGATCGTCGATCTGTCGAAACAAAAACTCGAAAATTATACGTTTACCCAGGGTTAGTCTATAAGTGAGATAATATTTGAGTAGTACGGTGATTGGAGGCTCGATTGGCTGATAACAGTAATTTCGTTTCCGAGGCGCTTGGCCTGGTGGAAAGGGCGCAGTCCAAGGGTATCTATTTAAGGTTATTGGGTTCCACGGCTTTCCGGATCCATAGTCCTGAATACGTCTCGATCCATGAAGCCATGGACCGTCCCCTTACAGATATTGATTTTATAGCCTACAGCAAACAGGACCGCGAAATTGAGGCTTTTCTTATCAAGGAAAACTACAAACCGGTGGTGGCTGCATTGACCCCGGAATTGTTTGCCATGCGGCGTATTTTTAATCATCCAAGCAACGGAATCCATATCGACGTGTTCCTGGATGAACTCAGCATGTGTCATGTAATACATTTTAAAAATCGCCTAGAAGTCGACTCGCCAACGATTCCGCTGGCCGAACTGGTGCTCGAGAAAACACAAATTGTGACCCTGAACCAGAAGGATATCAAAGATATGCTGATCCTACTGGCTGCCCACACGGTGGGCGACCACGACCAGGATACGATCAACGGGAAATATATAGCCGGACTTCTCAGTAAAGATTGGGGTTTCTATTACACGACCAAACTCAATCTGGAAAAGATCAGAAAAGGGCTGGAGGTGTACAGGCAGCCTTTCAGCGAACAGGATGTCAAGAATATCCAGCAACGCCTCGATACGCTCACACAGATGATCGAAGAGGCGCCCAAAACCATTAAATGGAAAACCAGGGCTGCCATCGGCCCGAAAATAAAATGGTACAACGACGTGGATGAAGTCGAGCGCGCGGAACACCTCGAGGACCTTACCTCCAACCACTAATATGGATTATGTCATCGGTTGTGACCTTGGCTCGCAAGGCATCAAGGTTATATTGTTGACGGCCGAAGGCCGGCTGGCAGGGGAAGCCAGCGTAAGTTACGACATCGATTATCCATATCCGACCTGGGCCGAACAACCGGTCAGCCGCTGGACCGACGCCATGTGCAGTGCGGTCAAAAAGTTGCTGCAGAGCACAGGCGTGTCAGCGGATCAAATACGGGCAATAGGCGTGGATGCGCAAGTAGACGGGGTGGTACCGATCGATGCGGCGGGGAACCCATTGCGGCCAGCATTAATCTGGATGGACCGGCGAGCGGTTGATCAATGCAAAACCATCGAGAAAACCTGCGATCCAAAAAGGATCTTTCAGATCACCGGTTTAAACCTAGATGCGTCGCATGTCGCTCCGAAGATCCTATGGTTGGCGGATCATGAACCCGAAATATATCGAAAAGCCGCCCATTTCCTGCTGGCAGGCAGCTATGCAACCTTCTTCCTGACCGGAGAAATGGCGGTCGATTACTCGAATGCCTCATCGACCATGCTGATGGATGTCCATACCAAAAACTGGTCGGAGGAATTATGTAAAAGCCTGGGGATCGAGATCGAACGCCTGGCACCCATCCAGTCCTCACTCACAGAGGTTGGGACGTTACGGGCAGAAATAGCCGAACGAATGGGATTGAAAACGTCGACCCGCATCATCCTCGGAAGCGGAGACGAACATGCGGCCTGCCTCGGGGCAGGCGTGGTACGACCCGGCCTGGTTTGCGATATCGCAGGAACCGCAGAGCCGGTTTGTGTTTCCAGCACCGAAATAATATTCGATCCCACCGGCCTGGTGGAGACACACTGCCATGCAGATCCCGAACTGTGGCTGATTGAAAATCCAGGATTTGCCTCCGGTGCAAATTACCGCTGGTTTCGGGACGAATTTTCGACGCGTGAAGTCCAAACAGCGTCCAAAAACGGTACGAGTCCCTATGAATTGCTCAACGATCTGGCGGCCCAAGCGCCGATAGGGTCGGATGGAATGGTATTCCTGCCCTGCCTAATGGGGGCTTTGGCTCCCACCTGGAACGCTTCGGCGCGCGGAACTTACTTCGGCTTCACTCTGGCACATACGCGTGCCCATTTTGTACGCGCCCTGCTGGAAGGATCGGCGTATGCAGTCCGTGATATCACCGATCAAATGCAGAACATCGGCCTGTCCCTGAAGGAGATCCGCGTCGTTGGAGGAGGTGCCCAAAGCCGTCTCTGGCGACAGATCAAAGCCGATGTGACCGGCCTGCCGATTGCACTTCCACAGACCACCGAAACCACAGCCCTGGGCGCCGGGATGCTGGCGATGGCAGGCATCGGACTCTCAGGCTCTTTGGAAGAAGCAGCCAGCCAGACCGTACAGATCGTCGATGTGTTAGAACCCAATCCAAAATCGCAGAATCGTTATGAAGATTATTATCAGCTTTATCGCTCCACCTACAACGCCCTGCTGCCGGTCTTCGATCAACTTGCCGGCATCCCAGGCAATTGAGCATTCCATTACCCAGGCTACGGATCCGCAGTATGAATAATGTTGATAAATTGAGCGTTGTTCGTTGCTTCCTGTTGGACATGGATGGCACCTTCTATCTGAGTGACCGATTACTGGAAGGGGCATTGCGCTTCATCGACTTGCTGCATACCCAGAAGAAAGAATTTCTGTTCCTGACCAATAACTCATCCAAGCACCGCCGCCAGTATGCCGAGAAAATCAACCGGCTGGGGCTGCCTCTACCGGAAGAGCTGGTCTTCACAGCCGGAGAAGCAACTGCCCTGTATTTGAGGGACCGTCACCCAGGAGCCAGCGTGTATGTAGTCGGGACACCGGCCCTCGAAGACGAATTCCGCCAGCACGGCTTCCAGCTCGTGGAGCAGAATCCAGAACTGCTTGTTTTGGGTTTCGACACAACCTTGACTTATCAGAAGTTGTGGAGGATGTGCGACCTTGTACGGGCAGGTGTTCCTTACATCGCCACCCATCCTGATTTCAACTGTCCGACCGAAACCGGCTATATGCCGGATATAGGCGCGATGATCGCTTTCGTTAAGGCTGCCACAGGACGTGAGCCGGACCTGGTGGTAGGCAAGCCCAACCGGCTGATCGTGGATGCGGCCGCGGCGAAGATGGGCCTGGAGGTCAGTCAGCTCTGCATGATCGGCGACCGGCTGTATACAGATATTGCCCTCGGGAAGGCCAGCGGTATCACAACCGTGCTGGTCTTGAGCGGAGAGACAAAATTGGAGGACCTGAAGGACTCCCCCTTCCAACCTGATTACATATTCCAGAACCTGGCAGGTGTTGCCGACTGGCTGGAAGGACACAGTTAACCCATGACCCGCGCCGCGCATGCCATCGTGATCGGGGCCGGTTCCACCGGTTCGGCCCTCGCACATGATCTGGCATTGCGCGGAGTGCATGTGACGGTGCTTGAGCGGGCCGGGGTTGCAAGCGGATCAACAGGACACAACCAGGCTCAACTCCATTCGGGGGCGCGCTATGCTGTCAATGATCCGGAGTCTGCTCGAGAGTGCATCAGGGAAAATTGGATCCTACGGCATATTCAACCCGAGGTACTCGAATTAAATGATGGCCTGTTCGTAGCCATTGACGAGCAGGGAATGACCTATCGCAAAACATTCCTGGAGGCCTGCAAAGCGTGTGATATCCCAGTGCGCGAATTATCCGTGGAAGATGCATTACGGATGGAACCTTTGCTGAACCCGCACATTCTGTCAGCCATACAAATACCGGACGGTGTTTTCGACCCATACCGCTTATGCCTGAGTTTTTTGGCAACGGCCTGCCAGCACGGTGCAAAGGTACAAACATTTTGCGAAGTCAAGAACCTCGATATCTCCAATCGAATCGTGAAGTTTCATTCCAGGATCACAAATAAGACCGAGGTCCTGCAGGGAGATGTGATCATCAACGCAGCCGGGCCCTGGGCTGCTTTTGTAGGAGCTCTCGGCGGCCTACAGGTGGACCTCGAGCCTTCAGCCGGGGCTATGATCACAATCGACCGGCGTATGTGCAACATGGTAATCAACTTATTGGCTCCGCCCGGCGACGGTGACATCATCGTGCCTCAGCGCCAGACCTGCATTTTAGGAACCACTTCCTGGAAGGTGGAAAATCCGGACCATATTACGGTTCCTCCGGAGCATATCGAGGCCATTTACAAGGTGGCTGAAACCATGATCCCCTCAATCCGACAAACACATGCGCGTGGAGCAATGGCGGCCGCCCGACCCCTTATGGTAATGGACGGCACAGGCGGGCGCGCCACCACGCGAGGTTTCACCTGCACCGACCATTCGGCAGAAGGTGCTCACGGTTTTTTTTCCGTGGTAGGAGGAAAGACAACCACGGCCCGCCTGATGGCGGAGAAAGTGGCTGATAGGGTCTGCGCCTTTCTGGGAATAGAGGCGACTTGCCGGACGCAGGATTTTCCACTCCTTTCGTACCGAAAGTGGTTACAGGTATGAGCACCGTTTCCATACAGCTGCATATCAAGCGCACGACCCAATGGCAGGATTTTCAAGTATCGATATCACCGGATGCATATGTGCTGGATGCCCTGGAGGCCGCGGGAGCTCAAGATGAGAGTCTGCTTTTCCGGCACGCCTGCCATCACGCCTCCTGCGGAAGCTGCGGACTGCGTATCAACGGAAGAGAGTATCTCCCATGTATTACCCCGTTGGCGAATTTTGAGAAATCCAACTGGAGGCTGCGGCTGGAGCCCCTGCGAAATTTTCCACTGATCGGCGACCTGCTGGTGGATTTCAAGCCCTTTATGAATCGCCTGGATTTAATCGGCCTGCCACTGATGCGAAGCGCACAGCAAACAGTAGATCATCAAACAGGGATGAACGAAATCAAGCGCATCCAAGAGTCCCAGGATCAAGATCTCCCGATCCTTGCAACCGGATTCAACAGCCTGGAGAATTGCATCGAGTGCGGATTATGCATGAGTGCCTGCCCGATCGTCGGCTCCGATCCTCATTTTTCCGGTCCGGCCTTATTAGCAGCAGCAGGGCGGATCGCAGCTGAACCCCGCCGGCAGCCCCTGACGGAAGCCCTGAAAAAGGTCGATCACGACCACGGACTTTGGCGCTGTCATGGCGCGTATGAATGCACAGAAGTGTGTCCGGCGGGAGTTGACCCGGCGCGGGAGATCATGTCATTGCGCAGCCGTTTATTGCGGCGACCCGGAAGCATACGAGAGATTGATAAAGGATAGATGATTAAACAAAGCGATTGGTTTGAACTTAAATATCAATCCACCGGCAAGCTGGCCTTTATGATGCACCGGCTGTCAGGAATTGGACTGGTAGCTTATCTATATCTGCATCTGATATTGTTGAACACGCTCCGGCAAGGACCTCAAGCCTGGGATAGTTTCCTACAGATTATGCGCTCCCCGATTGTGCAGGTTTTGGATGCAGTATTGCTCTTCGGAATATTAATACACGGGTTAAACGGCCTGCGTTTGACACTGATGGGTTTCGGAGCATTCCTGCGCTGGCAGGGCGCCTTTTTCTGGTTCAGCCTGATCCTGGCAGCAGCCCTGACAACCTGGGGCGTACTTGCCATGCGTTAAGACGGCTTTATGGAAAACAGTAAATCGCGCTGGTTATGGTTGGTACAGGCAGTTTCGGGAGTGGCTTTGGTCCTATTATTGGGACTGCACTGGATCGTACAACATTATTTAGCGAGCGAAGGACTGCGAAGTTTTGTCGATGTGGAGACTTACTTAAAACAACCCCTGGCCCTGGTGCTGGAGATAAGTTTTCTCATTATCGTCAGCGGCCATGCACTGCTCGGGGTACGAGCGATCCTGCTGGACCTGGGTCTAAAACCAAAGTTGCAGCGATCCCTCGATATTTCATTATGGTTTGTTGGAATCATTACCGTACTTTATGGCGTGCAACTGGTCTTCCAGATCATCCAACAATAAATATAGCCAAGAATGAACAGGAGTTCAACTATGAAACTCGATTACGATCCCAGTGAAGGACCCAACTTCTGGCAGGCGATCGAAAAGCTGCCCGGATACCCCGCCGGTGAACATATGCCGATCCCCATCATGCTCTTTGAATCGGATGCGGTTTACAAACTACCCAATGTGCTTGCCCAGGTAAAAGCCGAAATCAAAAAGCCGCTGCTTGTGGTTATGGATGAGACACCCATGAAACGGAAAGGAAAAGACCTCAAACAACTTGTCATGCAAATATTATCCGAAGCAGGCTGGCAGGCACAGCCGGTCATCGTGGAAGCGGATGGCACCGGCCAGGTGCATACAGATATGCCACACATCGAGGCGGTGAAGAAAAACATCAGCCCGGAAGTATCCCTGCTGGCTTTAGGATCGGGCACGGTTTGTGATATCACCAAGCATGCCAGTTATCTGTATGAAAAAGAAACAGGCACAACACTAAAATTTGCCGTTTTCCAAACGGCAAACAGCGTCAGCGCATTCACGTCGAACATGGCTCCAACTTTTGTGGATGGGGTAAAACGCACCCTACCGTCACGATATCCGGATGCCGTGGTATCAGACCTGGAAACCCTGGCGGATGCACCGTACGAAATGACGGTGGCGGGCGTCGGAGATCTGCTGGCCGCTTTCGTAAGTCTGCCCGACTGGTATCTGGCCAATCAGTTGGGTATGGACGCGGCATACAATGCATTCGCCCAACGCCTGATGGGCCCCCTGGATGACATATTCATGGCATCGGCCAAGAGCATTCAGGACCGGTCCGCAGACGGTATGGCAGTATTGGCCAAGCTGATCGCCCTGGGCGGGTTGGCCATGTCGCTGTCGCATGCCACGACGCCGATGTCCGGATACGAACATGTCATGTCGCACATCCTGGACCTGCAGGCAGAAATCACACATCAGCCCCTTGCTCAACACGGCACACAAGTCGCTCTGGCAACCCTGCTGGCTGCGAGTGCGTACCAGCATTTTCTGGAAGAGTTCGATCCAAATGAAGTGAATCTACCGGCCTGTTATCCTGAATCGACACAAATGGAGCAAGAAATCCGCCAGGCTTTCCTGCAGATCGATCCGACCGGCAAAGCCGGCGAAGAATGCTGGGCAGATTATCGCCTCAAGCTCGAGGCCTGGCAATCACAGCGGGGGCGTTTTGAGGCGTTCCTCAAGAATTGGCCAGCCATCCGGCCAGGGCTTGACAGCGCGACCCGAAGCCCTGAACGTTTAATGGAGATCATGAAGACCGTTGATTCGCCATTGACTTTTGAAGAATTGGTACCGCCGGTCACTGAGGCGCAAGTGCGATTCGCCTTTATGAATTCCCCACTGATGCGCAAGCGGCTGACGTTGGGAGACCTATTCATCTTTTTGAATTGGGATCGAGACCAGCTCTGGCATCAAGTATGGAAACGAACCCAAACATTGGCAACCCAGTAAACAAAGGTAAATAAAAGCCTTTTCGCCCTGTTCTTTATTCTTTACAAATCCGAGTCTTGAAGGAAAATTTAAAAACAGATATTTTTGTTGTGAGAGATCATTTTCCTTCTGATTTTTCAACCACCACGGTTGCTTCGGTGAGCAGCGCGGCAATTGCGCCAATTGCCGCCAAGGTGGGGGCCAGCAACGCGCCAACCACGCCAAAGGTAAGCGGGATTTCCATGACCACTCCGCCATCCTTATTTTTTATGATAATCCGGCGGATATTGCCTTCATGGACAAGTTTCTTGATCTTTGACAGCAATTCTTCGCCGTTGACGTGAAACTCTTCGGTGCGAAATTTTTCTTCAGACATATTGATCTCCTGATCGTTGATGAATTGGTATCTTATTATCAATAGAGATTGACTGCATTATAGAGGATCTTCATTCAAACCATTTCGCATCCAAGGCGGGCCACTCGTCGGATTGATCGGCGCGATCCTTCCAGTTCTCTTTTCCACTCCACGATTCGATCCTGATCTCATAAACGGTAGTGCGATTCAATTCTTTTGCGCTGGCGGGACGGTAGTCCCTGCCCAGTTCCATTTTGTCGAAATATTTTGCAATCAGCTTGTGTAACACTTCGCGTTGTTCCTGCTCATCTACAAGAATATAGGCGGAGCCGAACACCATAACACTGCGGAATTGAAGAGAAAATTCCAAGGCGACATTGGAAGGCAGGAACCTGCCCAGCTCGCTCACTTCCGCGCATACCCCGGGATGATGTTCAATGTTGGCGCGAATGCGTCCTGTTATATTCGAATGGAAGATCAAACGGTGCCCGGTCTCATCGTAGAAATATGTCGTTGGCGTGACGAACGGCTGATCATTCCAGAAGGTGGCGATGTGGGCAATTTGTGCGCGGCGAAGGAAGTCACGGATCCAATCAGCATCGCGAATGTAGTCCGGCCGACGTTGGTAGGCTGTCGGAAGATTTTGATCGAGATCATAGTTGCGCGGCATGTTATTTTCCCAGATTTAGTTTATAAAGCCACAGCTCAAAAAAGAAAATCAGGATACCGAATGAAATGGTATAAGCCCAATTACAGGAAGGGCAGGCATAAGCGATTCCCTTCTGCAAAAAATAAACCGCCGCCCCAAAAGTGATGCCGCTCAACAGGGCAACTTCAACCGCCTGGAAAAAGGAAACACTATTAAGTTTGTATTTCGCGGGCAAAGTTTTTGTATCCCACTTGAAAGCTTTCATCAAGTCTCCTGCTTCCGAGTGATGGATCCAGTAATCCTTGAGTTGATTCATCGCCAGCATCGAATCGTACCAGGCGGCGCGCAAGCGGGATAACTGCAACATGGTTAATGTACCCAGCAGGGTCAAGATGAAGAATAAGCCGCCAAAAGCCCAAGCGATGAAGACCGAGTTGTTGCTGTTATTAAAAAACTGTGTGCTGAAGAGCGCCGCGATCAAGGAGCCAACAGCCACCAGGAAAAATGAAGAAACACGGGCGTGATCCTCGTCGGCTTGAAACGCGGTCCGAGCAATGTATTCGAATTCGGTCTTTAATATTTCGTCGTTATTAAAATCACGGGTTTGACTTGTTTTTCCCGGCAAGGCATGCTCCCAATAGAAAAGATTATTTATTATACGTTAAAGTGTTAAGTGTCTTCCCGATTAATTGAGCATCAAAAAATTCTCATGAGCCTTCCGAGTTAACAGCCTCAGGGCAGATGGCAATAATTAGATCCGGCATAAACCATGCAA
>Ga0182027_10006970_pt1 | contig 16780 bp, 14 predicted proteins | sample 712E1DmetaG_FD_121300 | JGI IMG/M metagenome (GOLD analysis project Ga0182027, IMG submission 121300) | Permafrost microbial communities from Stordalen Mire, Sweden - 712E1D metaG (Illumina Assembly) | ecosystem: Environmental > Terrestrial > Soil > Wetlands > Permafrost | place: Sweden... | reverse complement strand
GATGTAGTAGGTGCCTTCCACCAGTACCTGCAACTGGCGGCCGCGCATACCGCCTGCCGCCAGGAAGTTATCGGCATCCTGGAAACTGTTATGGTAGGTGCCGGCCTGGGCCGAGGCATCCCCCACGATCGGGGCGATGATTTCACCCTGCACCAGGGATGGGCCATCATGGACGGTCACGATTCCCACGGTATCATCCGTGTCTTTGATGACCACCGGGCGGAAGCCGTTGCGCTGGCCGATCACTTCGGCCATGCCGCGGATGGTATCTGCTTCTTCCTTGCTGAGCGAAAGCGCATAGACGCGCTCTTCGGTGACCACAATGAACTGGATCAGGTTGAAGGCGTAGGTGCCTTCACGCAGGATGCGGCGTTGCGGCCCACGTTGGCCGCCGTTCTTCAGGAACCCTTCCACGTTCTGAAAATCCTGAACGGTGGCGTTGGATGCCAGTACCTGGGCCGGGTTGAGCTGCTGGCCATCCCGGGCGAAGATATAGCCGATCTTGCCCTGCGAGATGGTCACCAGCGGCGCCATGTGGACCACATACTGGATCGGCATCAGGTAGTGCAGGCCGCCGCGCAGGATCTGCGGCTGGTAGCCGGCCTCGCCTTGCAGAGCGATCAGGCCACCTTTTACGGAGCCCTTTCCTGCCCAGCGTTTTTCGATCATGCCGATCCGATTGTTCGGGATGAACCGAATCCCGGAAAGCAAAACGAAAAACAGGATCACCAGGACGATGATCCCTATCCCTAACAAAATCTCACTCATTCAACTTACTCCTTTTCTGTGCTTCTGATGAACCAAATATACTATACTGCTTATTGCATAATAAAGGTAGCTTTGAGGGCTCAAGTACCTGGCAATAACACCAATTTGGGCTTAAAACGCTTCGCAACACAATATTACATACGAACAACCCAAGAAGCAAGTTGTATTCATCCCCCTTGAAGCGTGTCTTATTTCAATTTTTTGCGGCTCTTCCACCGCCGCTATGGTAAATCATTCGGAGAGTGCCCCTTGGCACTCTCCGAATGATTTACCATTCTTTTATACCGAAAATCGGATGGCTGACAATCATCTACTGTTTTTCGTAGGCAGCGCCATCCGCCGCCGGCGGGTGCGCCCTTCCAACCGCCCCTGCCAGGATGATCATGGTGACGATGTAGGGCGCCATTTGCAGGAACTCGCTTGGAATGGGAATGTTCAGGATCTGCATCTTGACCTGCAGCGAATCGGCGAAACCAAAGATCAATGAAGCGGCATAGGCTCCGATCGGATTCCATTTGCCAAAGATCATCGCCGCCAGGCCGATAAAGCCTTTTCCATTCGTCATCAGCCGGTCAAAACGCCCGATCGAACCGATTGTGAAATACGCGCCGCCGATGCCCGCCAGCATGCCGCCAATGATGACGTTCACATAGCGGGTTAGGAAGACATTCACTCCCAGCGTATCGGCTGCCTTGGGGTGCTCGCCCACAGCCCGGGTGCGCAGTCCCCACGGGGTATAGAACAGCACTACGTACAATATCGCCACCAGGAAAATGGTCAAATAGAAGATCAGGTTATTTTCAAAAAGCATTGGCCCCAGAATCGGGATCTTTACCAGCAGCGGGATGGTAATGTTGGGAAACACCCCCGAGTTGTTCAGCTTTTCGACGTTTGTCTCCAAAAAACGGGCAGACAGGAAATTGGTCGCGCCGGCTCCAATGATATTCACTGCGGTGCCGCTTACGATCTGGTCCACTTTGAACCGGATCACCAACACCGCATGAATGGCGCCCAAAATTGCCCCGGTCAGGATGGCGGCCACCAGCCCGATGTAAAGGTTGTGCGTAATGGTGGCGGCAGTCACAGCCCCCATGGCTGCCGAAAGCATGATACCTTCCAAGCCAATGTTGATCACGGCCGAGCGCTCACTGATCACCCCGCACATGGCCGCCAGCGCAATGGGAGTTGCCCGCACCATCGAAGTGTTCAACACCCCTACCAGGTCCATGGATTTGCCGGCTGTGGCACACAGCAGGAATGCGGCCACAAAGCAGAATGCAACCACTCCCATCAACGCGCCCGAAGAGCGAATTTCACGCGCCAGGTGCCATGCACCCAGGAAAATGGATATCAGGGCCAGGACATAAATGGAAGTCTGGACAGGCAGGGTCAAATCCGGGATGGGAATCACGTTCGTGTCGCCCCTGGGCGTCAAAGCGTACGTGGCCACCTGGCCGGCCTGTAAATGCAGTCCGAAAAGGAGCAGGATCAACAACCCGGTTCCAATGAGTACGAGACCAATTACCAGGCGATTACGAGAATATTTTTTTCTTTCTTTTACCGGGAGCGAGTTAGTTGCCATGCTTCCTCATGGAATGATTGGATATAAATTAACAAGTTGTAAAGGGTGCCTATTTACCCCAACCGCGCGTAAGCACAGTTGTTTCGGTGCGGGCCAGGCGGATGTGATAAATCCAGCGGATGACGGCTGGGGCTGCCACAAAGATCACCACCAGTCCCTGGATGATCGAGATGACATCCAGGGGCACACCTGCCATGGATTGCATATTGGTCGCGCCGCTGCGCAGGAAACCCCACAGCCCGGCTGCCAGGACAACACCAAAGGGATGGCTCTGGCCCAGCAGCGCAATTGCGATCGAATCAAAGCCGTAACCCGAGGAAAAATTCTGGCTTACCCAATGGTCGATTCCCAGCACCTGGGTGGCTCCGGCCAGCCCGGCCAGCGCACCGCTGATGGTCATGGCCAGGATAAAGTTTTTGACAATATTCATCCCGGCATAGCGGGCTCCATCCGGGTTAGCGCCTACCGCGCGGATTTCCAACCCCATGGTGGTCTTGAATAGGAACCAGTACACCAGTGCTGCGATTGCCAGGGCCAGAATAAAGCCCCAGTTGAAGCGCAAGGGGGCCGGAAAGAAGCGCGGCAGCATGGCCGAGTCCTGGATTACGGGTGTCACGGGCCGGAATCCAGGCGCTTTCATCGGACCATTCAACAGCCAGTCTCCCAGGCTGAAAGAGATATAGTTCATCATGATCGTGTTAACAACCTCGTGTGCGCCGGTGACTGCTTTCAAATAGCCCGGTATGGCGCCCCAGATGGCGCCTCCGGCCGCACCTGCCAGCAGGGCCAGGGGCAGGTGGATGAACCACGGCAGGCCTTTTATGCTATAGCCGACGAAGGCCGAGCATAAAGCTCCGATGCCGAACTGCCCTTCCGCACCGATATTGAACAGACCGCACTTGAACCCCACTGCCACAGCCAAGCCGGCCAGGATGTAGGGCGTGATTGCGGCCAGGCTCTCAGTGAATGGGTAGATGGACAACAGCAGATCTTTCTGATCCCCTGTTGCGTAGTATCCGTGGATCGCTTGGATTATTGTAGCTGGATTCCCGAAGGCACCCACAAATAATGAACCATAGGCCAGGGCAATCGCGTTCCAAGTATCCAGCAGGGCCGTTCCGGGCGCACGGAAGAAACTGCCGTATGCCGCAATCACGGTGGCATCGGTCGTGACGATCACGATTGCGCCAAAGACCAGGCCGGTAAAAATGGATAGAACAGGAATAAGCAAGGTTTGAAAGAGCTTGCCTCCCTGCCCGCCTGTCTTTTTTTCCGCTTTCTTTTCGGTTGTGTTGCGGTCCAAGGTGAACTCCTCCTAAAAGACCCGTTCCACTTTGGTATCTGTCGAGGTGGTCGGGGAAGCCTTGCTTGCTTCAGCAGGTTTGACGCCCGCCATCAGCAGACCAATATATTCCTTGCTGACCTCACCAGATTTGACGATCTCGACGATCTGGCCTTTATACATCACGGCGATCCGGTCTGAAAGGGCCAGGATCTCATCCAATTCCGGCGAAACCAAAAGCACGGCCGTGCCTTCATCCCTTTTTTCAATGATCCGGCCGTGAATGTATTCGATCGATCCCACATCCAGGCCGCGCGTTGGCTGAGAGGCGATCAGGAGTTTGATCGGGCGGGAGAATTCACGCGCCACGATCACTTTCTGTTGGTTCCCTCCGGATAAGGTGGAAACCGGCACAAATACATTGGGCGTGCGTACGTCAAACTGTTTTACCAGTTTCTCGGCGTTTTCGATGATCACTTTCTGTTGCAGGGAAACCCCTTTTGCAAAAGGCGGTTTGTAATAGGTGCACAGCACCATATTGTCGTGGATGGGGAAGGTCATGATCAAGCCATGCCGCTGGCGGTCTTCCGGGATATGGCCCACCCCTCTTTCGAGAATATTTCTCGGCGAGGTGTGCCGCACCAGTTCGTCAACAATACAAATTTCACCGCTGACCAGCGGGAGTAAACCGGTCAAGGCATACACCAGCTCGGTCTGCCCATTTCCCTGCACGCCTGCCACCCCCAGCACTTCCCCGGCATGCACATCGAAGGTCACCCCGTTCACGGTCATGTTCTTGCGTTCATCCTCCACCTGTAAATCCTTTACATCCAACACCACTTCTTTGGGATTGGCAGGTTTTTTCATGACCACCAGGTTAACTTCCCGCCCCACCATCATGGCCGCCAATTTCTCCGGCGTGGCCTCAGCCGGTGTTGCGGTTCCCACCACCCGGCCGCCACGCAGCACCGTGATATGGTCTGCTACGGCCATGACCTCTTTAAGTTTGTGCGTGATGAAAATAACGGATTTGCCGCTGGCAACCAGCGAGCGCAATACTTTAAACAGTTCCTCCACCTCTTGCGGGGTAAGGACTGCAGTAGGTTCATCCAGAATAAGGATATCGGCTTCCCGATATAAAACCTTAATAATTTCTACGCGTTGTTGTGAGCCCACCGGCAGGTCGCCGATGTAGGCCTTGGGGTCTACCGCTAGGTCATACTGTTCGGAAATCTGCAGAATGCGTTTTTCCACCCTGGCCTTGTCCAGAAATATACCATTCCGGGTTGGTTCGATCCCCAGCATCACGTTCTCGGTCGCGGTCATGACCGGGATGAGCATGAAATGCTGGTGCACCATGCCAATGCCGTGCGCAATGGCGTCGTTTGGGCCGTGAATGCTTACTTCCTGCCCCTGGATTAAAATTTGCCCCGCATCCGGCTTGTACAGGCCATATAGAATGTTCATTAGGGTCGTTTTGCCGGCCCCGTTTTCCCCCAGCAGCGCAAGGATCTCCCCCTTCTCTACGGAGAGATTGATCCCATCATTTGCCAATACACCGGGGAAAGATTTGGTAATGCCGCGCAATTCCAGGACGGGTGGCATGCAATTTACTCCTGAACTTTCGGGTTTTGCCGGGCTTTCTAAACAGGAGGGGCCAGGGTTCCCTGGCCCCTCCAAAGGTTGGTACGGAAGATTTACTTTTCTCCGAGAACGCCGTTCACAGTGACTGCGCCACTGATGATATCGGCCTGCGCCTGGGTAATTTCAGCCTTCAGGGCAGCCGGGATCTGGCTGTCAAAATTGTGGAAGGGCGCCAGGGCCACGCCGCCATCGGCCAGGGCGTAGGTAACCGTTCCACCGGTGAATTTGCCGGCGATAACGTCCTGGATGCTCTTGTAGACGGCCACGTCAACTCTCTTCTGGACGCTGCTCAGCTCAATGTCGTTGTACTCAGGAGCGGAAAGGAACCAGTCCTGGTCCACGCCGATGATCAGGCACTTCGGGGTGGCTGCTTCGCAATATGCTGCTGCGCCCAGGCCAGCTCCGCCGGCAACCGGCAGGATCACATCTGCGCCTTCCTGAACCATGGAAGCGGTGGCGTTCTTGCCATCATCAGTGGAGGTGAAGCCATTGATGAAGGTGCCTTTCTGCGAGACATCATCCCAGCCCAGTACTTTGACGGAGGTGCTGTGTTTGGTGTTGTAGTACATGACGCCGGCCTGGAAGCCCTTCATGAAGATGGTGACGGTCGGGATCGAGAGGCCGCCCCAGGTACCGACGGTGCCGGTCTTGGACATACCGGCAGCCAGGTAGCCGGCCAGGAATGCAGCCTGATCGGTCTGGAAGGCCAGGCCGCGCACATTGTTCATAACCGTGGCGGAACCACAATCCTTACCTTCCACCTGTCCGGTACTGCAATCCGGGTAGGTGTAGTCAATGATGGCGAACTTCTGGTTGGGGTTGGCTTTGGCTGCCGTGGCGGTATCGGTGCCCATCAGGAAACCGACGGTCACGATCAGGTCATCCTTTTCGCCCATCAATTGCTGGATGTTCTTGGCGTAGTCGGATTGCTGGTGGGATTCCAGGTACTTGCCGGAAATTCCCAGGTCCGAGATTGCCTTTTGGACACCCTGCCAGCTCAAGTTGTTGAAGGACTTGTCATCAATACCGCCGGTATCGGTGACCATGCCTACGCTGATCTTGGGGGCCGTGGTGGCGGCAGGAGCCGGAGCAACCGTGGTGGCTGCGGGGCCGCACGCCGATAGCACAAATACTACTGCTACCAAAATGGTAAAAACAGCACTCAGTTTCTTCATATTCTTCTTCTCCTTCTTTCTATAATCAATTAAGAGTGGGTAAGAGCCAGGGTTTTCAAAATGGGTGGGTTGATCCGTACTGTTTGTCGATTACACCTCCTTATATTTTACTCAACAACAGTTTGTCAGACATTCTTTAAGTATACAAGGTCTGGCAGATTAAAACAAGATATAGCTGACATAAATCCAATAATTTAAGGCATTACGGCGTTGTCAGCGACACTCCCGTCTGAATCGAGCCTGTCAGTAAGGCTTGATCCAATTCGTTCATGCGCAATTTAACTTCACTTGGGATGGATGAATCAAGGTCGTGGTATGACGAGAGACCGATCTGTCCCAGGTAATTCCCGCTGGGGAAAACGGAGCTTCCGTTTTGGGCGCCTTTGGCCGTTTTAATTAATTCAGCTACACCCGGGGAGATCATCTTTAAGACGCTCATATACAGGTGCGGAGCCGCCACCGGGAATGCATAATATTGGTCGGTATCCGCGCCGATTGCATAAATGCCGCGCGTGACTGCCGCGACCAGTGCATTGTTTCCAGTGTCGCCGCCCACGCCAAAGATGATATCCGTGCCCGAGTCAACCATCGTGTTGGCGGTTGCCGCGCCCCATTCCGGGTCAACCAGGGTCTTATCCAAGCCAACCTCATTATGATAGATGACCGTCGCCTTTACCGCCGGGTTGATATAAGCCGCGCCGGCCAGGAATCCTTCCCCATAGCGTTTCATTTGGGGCAGTGCGTCGCTACCGGCAACGGCGCCAACTTGATTTGTCTTCGACATCAGCGCTGCCATGGCGCCTGCCAGGTAACCGATCTGGTCTTCGGCAAACACCAGGCCTGTCAGGTTCGGGCTGAAGTCCTGGCTGGTCGATTGGTCCTGGTCCACGCCGATAAAATAGGTGTTCGGGTAGGCTTTGGCCGCGGCGCGTGTGGCATCTCCCATGGCATCACCAACGGTTACGATCACATCGTAACCAGCCTGCGCGAACACATCGATATTTTGTTCATAATCCCGCGCATCCACCGTCTCAATGGATGCAACCAGGTCGGCCGCACCCGCGGCCTTGGCCTGCTGGATGCCCTCCCAGGCAGCCTGGTTGTAAGCGCGATCATCCCGCCGGCCCCCGTCCGTTACCAGACCCACGCAAAACACCTCGGGTTGGCTGCAATTGGCCGCTTTGGGGGCGCACCCGGGCAGTAATAGTATGACAGTTAAAAGTAGCGCAGATATAAGGTGGCTTTTTTTCATCCAATAATTCTTTCTGGCTGCCTCCATCGTGGCATAGAGGTCCGCGTCATTAAAGTATAGGAAGGCGGCGACTGTGTTTATTCCCACAGCGCGAATTAAACTTCATCCGGCCTTTCCTCGGAGCGAATTTTTTCCAGCAGCTTACGGTCCGCCTCGCTCAAATTTGCTTTTTCCAGCAGATCCGGGCGATGCTTTAATGTCCGCCTCAGGGATTGTTCGCGCCGCCATCTGGCGATCCTGGCATGGTTTCCGGAGAGCAGGGTCTCGGGTACGCCCCAACTGCGAAATTCCGGCGGGCGGGTATAGTGCGGGTATTCCAGCAAGCCCTCCGCGTGCGAATCATTGAAAGGTCCGTTTGGATCGCCCAGTACGCCCGGGAGCAGGCGTGCCACCGCATCGATCAGGATCAGCGCAGGAAGTTCGCCACCGGTCAGCACGTAGTCGCCGATCGAGATTTGATCGGTAGCCAGGTATTCGCGGATGCGTTCATCGAAGCCTTCATATCGCCCACAAATTAAAGCCAGGCGCGGCTGCTGGACCAGTTCCTTGGCAACGGCCTGGTTGAATACGCGTCCCTGAGGCGTCAGCAAAATGATCGGGCAGTTGCTGCCGTCTGTCCCATCTTCCTTTGATGCCAGCGGGCCGAGTACGCTTTCAACCGCCGCGAAGACCGGTTCCACCTTCATGACCATTCCACCGCCGCCGCCGTATGGTTCATCGTCGGTCACGTGGTGCTTCTCCGTGGCCCAATCACGAATGTTGTGGACTCGCACCTCGATCAGCCCATGTTGGCTGGCGCGTTGAAGAATGCTGGATTCAAGATAAGAGGGGAATACTTCCGGCAGGAGCGTGAAGACGTCGAACTCCATATATCCATTCTAGCTGGTTGCGCTATGCCTGACAAGAGGGTTTAAGAGTTTTCACTTAAGTGGGGATTGGGGAGTTGCCGCCCTCCAACTCCCCAAAATTTTCCTTTTCCCGCCACCCGCACTGTTCTTTTCACAGGTGGGGCGGGAGTCAGGAGGTTGGATTTGCGCGGCTTGCAGCCTTCGTAAGGCCGGGCAAGCCTTTTTGTTGGGATTGACGCCCATTTGGATAAGATGGTAAGATGATTGAATGTACTTGCGAGGTTCGAAATGGAATATGCGCCCCGGCAACCAAGGATCAATTGGTTCCTGGTAATCCTGGTGGTAATTTTGATTGGGGTGGTCACCTACGTAGACCGGTTCATCCTGCCGACCGCACAGAACCCCCTTCTGCCCACTCCCACTGCCACGCGTGACCCCGAATCCTACGTCACCGAAGCGCAGGGAGATTTCTCCGATGGCAAATTACAGGATGCGGTAAATGCCTACCTGGAAGCCATCCGCATTACTCCTAAGGATCCGTCTCTCTATATCGCCTTGGCGCGCGTCCAGATTTTTGCCGGAAAGTATGCCGATGCCCTGGTGAATGCTGAAAACTCCCTGTTGCTCAATTCCAATAGCTCGATGGCTCAGGCCTTGCGGGGCTGGGCGCTGGCAGAGCAGGGCAACTACACTGCCGCGGACGACTCTCTCCAGAATGCCCTGCGCTTGGATCCTAACAACGCCCAGGCACATGCATACAATGCGTTCTTATATGGAAAGATGTTCGAGAACAGCGCCGGCCCGTATGTCAACCCCATCCAGACCGCCATTGACGAATCCAGGACGGCCACCACGCTGGGGCCTGACAACCTGGAGGCACATTGGGCGCGTGCATATGTCTACCAACTCACCGGCAACCAGGAGCTGGCTGTCCAGGAATACCTGGCTGCCATCAATATCAATAAAAACATCTCTGAAATCCACCTGGAACTCGGCGTAACCTATAAAGCCCTCGGAGTGATCGATCAGGCTATCCAGCAATATACTCTTTCCATTACCCTCGATCCGAACAATTACCTGCCCGAGCTCTACAGTTCACGTGCCCTGGCCTCCATCGGGCAATTTAACCAGGCCGAGCAGTATGCCAATGCAGCTGTTCAGGATTCGCCCACCGATCCTTACGTGATCGGTAATTGGGGCTACATGCTTTATAAAAGCAATGATTGGCCGTCGGCTATCCAACAGCTTTCATTGACAATTAATGGCGGCAAAACGGCCGATGGACAGACCGTCCAGGCATTGCCCCCCTCCAACAATGATCCCTGGGTTTCTACATACTATTACACTTATGCGATTGTTCTGGCCCAGAGCAACCTTTGCAGCCAGGCCCTGCCGCTCACCCAAACCATCATGGATGTTTTCCGAGCCAATGATATTGCGGTCTATAACGCCCAATATGCCCAGAACCTTTGCGCAAAGAACCTCGGCACAGCCTCGCCTCTGCCAGGGATAACTACCCCTCAAGGAGGGGCCACCCCCCAGGGAACAGCTACCCCCGAAACCACCCCAACCCCATGAAAGTCACTCGCCGCCGGACGCTGTTCATCAAGCGCCGGGTATCAAATATATACCGCCTGTTTGGGCTGCTGATCCTCATCCTTGCCGGGTCTTGGTTTACCTGGCGGCTGTATACGGGTATCATCCCCAACCCCTTTAACCCAACCCCCACCGCCACCCGCACCATTAATTCCCTGGTCCAGGAAGGCGATGCCCAGTTCCAGGCCGGCAACCTGGATCTCGCTATTGCCGCCTACCAACAGGCAACTACCCAGAGCAATCAGGCCGATCCGCAGGCCTGGACAGAATTGCCCCGCATCCAGGCCTATTCCTCCAGCCTGCTTTCCAACGATTCCGACCGCCTGGCGCGGCTTACCGAAGCATACCAGTCTGCCAATCAAGCCGTTGCCATTGCCCCCAATAACAGCGACGCCTATGCCATCCGCGCCTTCGTCGAGGATTGGAATGCCGACCCGGCTCTGGACCCACTGCGTACCGGCACAAAGAAAGCCGCCGACTTCATTTTCGACGCCCAGAAGGATGCGGTGCAGTCCCTCAGTTTGAACAGCCAGAATCCGTTGGGGCTGGCCTATTATGCAGAGATCCTGATCGACCAGCAGAAGTGGGATCAGGCCGCTTTATATATCAAGCGAGCCATCCAGTTGGGCTCGCAGGTGATGGATGTGCATCGTGTCTATGGCTATTACCTTGAATCGACCGGCAATTATAACGAGGCCATCGCAGAATATCAGAAAGCCCTTGCGATTGACCCCAATCTGACCTTCCTATACCTTTCAATCGGAAACAATTACCGCACCCTGGCTTTCCAAAGCACATTGCCATCCCAGCAGAGCGATCTCTACAATAGCGCCCGCTCAAACTATGCCAAGGCCATCACCATCGACGATCAACTCAAGATCAGCAACCCCTTACCCTACATTGCCATCGCCAAAACGTATGCCCAGCAAGGCCAGTTCTTTGCGGCTGCCCTGAACGCCCAGGAAGCGATTTCAATTGACCCCACCAATGCTGACCTGTATGGCCAGCTCGGCGACATCTACAAACGCGGCCGCAACTTCGAGACTTCCATCATTGCCTTGGGCTGCGCTGTGAAAGGGTGCGATGCGCTGCAATCCTGCCAGGCTGTGCTGGCCGGGAGCAGCTGTGTTGGTGTCCAAGTAAATCCTTTGGTACTCAACACCAACAGTGCAGTTTATTACCTGGATCTTGGCTCTGTTCTATCCGCCTTTGCCCCCACCCATCCCGAATATTGCCCTGAGACCGTGCAGTTGTTGACCCAGATTGAGACTGCCTTTCCCGATAACACCATCCTTACCCGCAACGCCAATGTTGGTCTGCAAATTTGCGCAGAAGTGACCGCCGGCCTGACTGCCACGCCCGCCAGCACCCTCACCCCGGGTGCCACGCAGGTTTTTACTCCCACCCCCACTGCCCCGTACCTGCCGCCCGCACCACTTTACACGCCATTGCCTTAACCCTCTATCCAAAGATAATAGAAGAACCGCAGTTGGAGGGTGCAAGGTCGCGCAGCGAACCCGAAGGATACGGAGCCGTACACTCTCAAATTGCGACTTCCTCCTGAATTTTCAGATAAGCTGTAATCGCCTATTATCAGAATTTCATTAATACCCTTTTTCCCCTCTTGACGTTCATCCCGAAGGCATGTATCATACTATTAGCACTCTATGTACTAGAGTGCTAAAATACAGCGAAAATTTTATCTGGAGGCGAATATGGCACTTAATCTCAAACCCCTCGGCAGTCGTGTGGTGATCGATCCCATCGAACAGGAAGATATCACCGCGGGCGGCATTGTGCTCCCCGAAACGGCTAAAGAGAAACCCCAACAGGGTCACGTTCTGGCAATTGGCCCTGGCGACCGTGATGAAGATGGCAAGCGTATTGCCATGGACGTAGCCGTCGGCGACAAAGTCTTGTACGCCAAGTATTCCGGCACCGAAATCAAAGTGGATGGCAAGAAATTGCTGATCCTGCGCGAGAGCGATCTCCTCGCCATTGTAATTAAATAGTATATTGGAGGAATGAAATATGGCTGCAAAACAACTCGTATTTTCCGAAGACGCCCGTCGCCGGCTTCAGCAAGGTATTGATGTAGTCGCCGATGCGGTGGGCACCACCCTTGGCCCCAAGGGTCGCAATGTCGCAATCGACCGCAAGTTCGGCTCCCCCACCATCACTCATGATGGCGTGACGGTTGCCAAGGAAATCGAACTGGAAGATCCCTTTGCCAATATGGGCGCGCAGCTTCTCAAGGAAGCCGCCACCAAAACCAATGATATCGCCGGTGATGGTACCACCACCTCCACCGTTCTGGCCCATGCCATTGTTTCCGAGGGCTTGAAGAACCTGGCCGCCGGTGCCAACCCGATGCGCCTCAAACTCGGCATCAGCCGGGGCGTTGAGACCGTCGTCGCTGCCCTGCGCAAGATGTCCCAGAAGATCGAGACCAAGGAAGAAATTGCCTCGGTTGCCACCAACTCCGCTGCTGATCCCGAGATCGGCAAGCTGATTGCAGACGTGATGGACAAAGTAGGCAAAGACGGCGTCATCACCGTGGAAGAGTCCAAGTCCCTGCAGTTTGAGACCGAATATGTTGAAGGTATGCAGTTTGACCGTGGTTACATGTCGGCTTATTTCATCACCGACTCGGAACACATGGAATCGGTCATCTCCGAACCTTACATTCTCATCTACGATAAGAAGATTTCTGCAGCCCAGGATATTGTGCCTGTGCTCGAAAAACTCGTCCAGATCGGCAAGCGCGACCTGGTCATTATTGCCGAGGATATCGACGGCGAAGCCCTCGCTACGCTCGTCTTGAACAAACTGCGCGGCATGTTGAACGTTCTGGCCGTCAAAGCCCCCGGCTTTGGTGATCGCCGCAAGGCCATGATGCAGGATATTGCTACCTCACCGGTGGCCAGCTCATCTCCGAAGAGACCGGTCGCAAGCTCGAGACCACCACCCTGCAAGACCTCGGCAAGGCCGAGAAAGTCGTCTCCGACAAGGACAACACCACCATCGTTGGTGGCAAGGGCGATGCCGCTCAGATCAAGGGCCGCATTGAACAGATCCGTGTCGAGATTGACAAGAGCACCAGCGACTATGATAAGGAAAAGCTCCAGGAGCGTCTGGCCAAGCTTTCCGGCGGCGTTGCCATCATCCGTGTTGGCGCAGCCACCGAAACCGAACTAAAAGAGAAGAAGCATCGCGTCGAAGACGCCCTGTCAGCCACCCGTGCCGCAATTGAAGAAGGCATCGTCCCTGGCGGCGAGATTGTCTTCATCAACGCAGTTGCCTCCCTTGACAAGGTGAAGATGGACGGCGAAGATGAAACCATCGGCGTTGCAATCGTCCGCAAGGCCCTCGAAGCCCCAATCCGCAGACTGGCCGCCAACGCTGGGCAGGATGGTGCGGTCATCATTGAGAACGTCCGCCGGCTCGCCAAGGAACAGAACAACAAGCACCTCGGCTACAACGTCATCACCGAAGAATATGGTGACATGCTCAAAGCAGGCGTCATTGACCCGCTCAAGGTGGTTCGCGGCGCACTCGAAAATGCTGCCTCCATCGCGGCCATGATCCTGACCACCGAATGCCTGATCACCGACGTGCCTGAAAAAGAAAAACCCGCCCCCCAGATGCCCCCTGGTGGCGGAATGGATTACTAAACATCCAGTTTGCATTCGTAGGGGCGCAGCAACGCTGCGCCCCTATTTTATTTAATTGGTATAATCCTGCTACATGAATTACCATCCGTTACCACGCATCCTCGCTTACTTAAGCATCTCTCTCATCCTGGCCCTCAGCGCCTGCGCAGCCCCGGGTAGCCTGGGTCTGGTGCCCGCCAGCCCTACACCTATACCTTCCCCAAGCCCAACTGCCACCCTCACCCCCGTTCCGCTGGCGGTTTCTGTTAACGGTGCAGGCATACCCATCCCACAATTTAATGCAGAACTGGCCCGCTACCAAAAAGCCCAGGCCGCGCTCGGCAACACCATCAGCCTGGATGCAGCCACCAAAGCGGTCAGGGACGAATACGTCAACAACCTCCTGCTGGCTCAGGCTGCAGCCGCCAGCGGCTATAACGTCGCTGACGCCTCCTTGCAGAGTCGCATCGATAGCCTGGATACTCAGATCGGCGGGCCTGACAAGCTGGCCGCCTGGGAAACCGCCCATGGTTACATCGACGCAGATTTTAGATCCGAATTGCGCCTTCAGATGGCCGCCGCGCTCATGCGTGACAAGATCGCCGCCTCCATCCCCGCCACCGCAGACCAGGTACACGTAAACCAGATTTTGCTCTATAATGCAGATGCAGCCCAGCAGGCGCTTGGCTACCTGAAGTCTGGCTGGAAATTCACCGATCTGGCCGCCCAGTACGACCCCGTGACAAAAGGGGAATTGGGCTGGTTCCCGCGCGGTTACCTCTCCGACCCGGCCATCGAGAATGCCGCTTTTGCGCTCCAACCGGGCCAGTACAGCGATGTTATTCAGACGCAGGCCGGGTATGCTATCCTGTATTTGGTCGAGCGCGACCCGGCCCACCTGCTCTCACCCGATGCGCTGCTGACCTTGCAGGAACATGCGGTTCAAAGCTGGTTGGCTCAACAGCGCAATACGAGCAAAATATTATTTGCACCTTAATGTGCGTCTAGGGAGATGCCGAGATGGATAATTTTGAACTGAAGACTGAACCGAAACCAAAACGGAATCCCATTATCTGGAATGCCCTGACAATAATTGTATTGTTGGGAGCTTGCGGATTGGCTTACCTGTTCTTTAATATTTATCAAAATCCGACCATACTCCCCTCCAGTTTCCAACCCGCCGCGCTCCCCACCGCCTACCAGACTCCCACTCCCACTGCCACCATCATCCAGCAGCCCCCTACCTGGACGCCTACGCTAACCATCCTGCCTTCGCCCACGCGTACCAAGGCGCCCACCTGGACCTCGGTTGCGATGCTGATCAGTCCAACCGTTACCTTGACGCCCACCGATACTCCCATACCGGGTACGTCCACCTCTACTCCTCTTGCACCGCTTGCCACATATACCATTACCTACGTGGCCAGTACCACCATGCACCCCGATTTGGCCTGCAAATGGTTGGGAGTGGGTGGAACGGTGATGGATGCGAGCAAGAAGCCGCTGCAATTTCAGACCATCCAGGTGGGCGGCACCCTTAACGGGAATGCGGTCACCGGCCAGGTTTTGAGCGGCAACAACCCGGCCTATGGCACGTCCGGGTTTGAATTAAAACTGGCCGACAGTGCAATCGCCTCAACCCAAACGCTCTGGTTCCAGCTTTTCGATAACAATGGCAAATCGCTGACCGATAAAACCTACTTCGATACCTACAATGATTGCCAGAAGAATCTGGTCATGATCGTTTTCACTTTAAAGTGATCGGCATAGCCCAATAAAAAAATGCGGCCACGCGGCCGCATTTTTTTATTCCAGCGAAGACAAGGAGATCACACCGGAACGTTCCAGTGCGTATACTTTGCAATTTTCCCATGTGCAACATCATCGAATAGCGTCATGATTGAGTCGGTTACCGGCCCCATCGTGCCTTTGCCGATCGGACGGTAGTCCACTCGGGTCACCACAGTGATCTGGGCGGCCGTGCCCGACATGAAGAATTCGTCGCAAACATAAATTTCCGAGCGGTCGATTGATCGTTCCACCACGGTCAGCCCCAATTCATTTTTCGCCAGTTCCATCACGGAGCGGCGCGTAATTCCTTCCAGGATATTATCGGTGACCGGGGGGGTGATCAACACACCATCCCGCACCATAAAGATGTTCATGGCGCTGCCCTCTGCCAGGTGACCATCCTGGGTCAGCACCAGGGCTTCGTCAAAACCGGCCCGCACCGCGTCCGTTTTTATCAGCGCCGAGCTGGCGTAGGCTCCGCTGATCTTGCCGCGCGCCGGGATCGAATTATCATCCATTCGCCGCCAGGAGCTGATGGTTACGTGGCAGGATCCCTCGTTTTTGCCATAGTGTTCGAAGGGCAGGGCAAAAATGGTCAGTTCGTCTTTCAAATCGTGCAGGCGTACACCGATCCCCTCGTCGGCTTTATAGGCCAGCGGACGGATATACACATTCTGTTGATAGGCATCCTGGCGCAGTAATTCCACCGTCAGGTCGGTCAGGCTTTCAGGGGTTTGATCGAACTCCATGCACATCATCCGGCAGGAGTTCAGAAAACGGCGATAATGATCCACCGGACGGAATATGAACAGTTTTTGCTTGTCGGCATTCCAATATCCTCGCAGGCCCCCAAACACCGCCGTACCATAATTGAGTCCGTGCGTGGCTACTCCAACCTTCGCCTCCGAATAAGGCACAATTTTTCCCTGAAAAAAAGCATGTTTTGGCAAATCCATCCAGTCACCTCCATGAATTGAATTTTTGCTTCCTTTGGCAGCGCCATTATAGTTACTGGTTTTATGGACGTTTATAGACACTGCCAATTGACCAGTTTTCGTACAGGTTGACCCCGTACCGGGCGAACTACAACGCCCTGTATCCCACGGGCGAAAGCCGATGGGAGTGCTTTGCGAAGGATGTTGAAAGAGCCGTTCCTCCCAGAAATAGTGTATTCTCATGTCTTTTCGAT
>Ga0182027_10006969_pt1 | contig 16780 bp, 9 predicted proteins | sample 712E1DmetaG_FD_121300 | JGI IMG/M metagenome (GOLD analysis project Ga0182027, IMG submission 121300) | Permafrost microbial communities from Stordalen Mire, Sweden - 712E1D metaG (Illumina Assembly) | ecosystem: Environmental > Terrestrial > Soil > Wetlands > Permafrost | place: Sweden... | reverse complement strand
CTTTCCCTGGTAATATCAAAATCTTGGCCGATGGATTCCAATGTTTCTTCGTTCCCATCGCCAATGCCATATCTTCTTTCAATTATCTGTTTCTGTTGTGGCTTTAGTTGGGAAAGTGCTTGGTGGACCGCAACCTGAACCTGCTGTCTGGCCACTGAATCAATAGGGTTGCTCGCGTAAAGAGAAAGCCGCCAGAGCCTCCGGCAGAGTGGATTCCGAAATATCAAGACTGGCTTCTCGCCGGGCGACAGCCCCTTTTCCTTGCCTTGAATCAATGCGGGAAGCAGCTTTTCAGCCCTATGCACAGGCCAGCGAATCACATTGCATTTGTTGTGCAGTTCCCGAAGCATATTTTGCCGAACCCACCAATATGCCATCGTTGTGAATCGCCAACCGCGTCCGGGATCAAAGCGCTTCGCCGCGGTAATCAGGCCGATACAGCCCTCCTGTACCAAGTCCGACAGGGACAGCCCTACCCTTGGAATCTTGAGCGCCATCCAAACCACGAGCCGAAGATTGTGGACGACCAAGCGCCATTGCTGGTAGCTCATTCCGCTTCCGTCGGGCGCAACCTCATCGCCGGTCAGGTCTTCGCCGCGTTCCTGTGCCGGCGTCAACAACGGGTATTGGCCCGCCATACGGAAAAACGTCCAAAGCTCGCGCATCTCTTCATTCGGGTGCTCTGCGATTCGTTCAAAGTCGGTAAGGATGTCTCCGATGTTCGGTGTGGCGCCGGGAAAGGACTCGTCCAGATTCTCGGCCAGCTCGAATGCAGTGAACTCTTCGCCAGAGACATCATCCGCGGCATTAAGAGCGCAAAGGGCTTGCACGATCTCTGCCCGCCGGTCCCTTGGCCCTGGCAGCGAAAGGATTCGCACTCGCGGCTTCAGAATTTCATCGGGATAGATAATCGACCAGGTGGACGCCTGATTCAACAGCACAACGCAATTGACGATATTCCGTTTCACGGCCCAGATCATTTGCTCCAACCGGCCGTCGTTGGGAATATACTGGACAACCGCAATCACGATTGTGAAGGCTTCGGTTGCGGCGAAGACCTCCAGACTCGTCATGAAATTGATTACGGAGGGCGGCAGAATGGAGAGTGGCAACGGATCGCGCACTCGATCATACGACAGCATTTCCCAGAACAGACGCTTTAACGAGGGTTCGCCATCGAAGGCATCGAGAAGCTCCTCAATCTGCCCCGAGGTTTCGCTTGCAGTTTCACCGGGCGGTGACTGCGGGAAGGTCTCGGCGCTGAACGGGAAGGCAAGCTGCGCAATGCTCATTGATTACCTATTCTCTGCGTGATCTACCTCTCCAAGTCTTTCTTTCAGTCTTGCTGATGTGATCGACCAGCTTTTCGCTGCGATTGTCGATGATGTCGTGTATCGCCATTGGTCAATGCCCTTTCGTCAACATAAAATCCCGCAACTCTACCCCGAATAGCGCAGCGACGCGACGATCAATCTCATTCTCAACCTCATCACAATCTTGTCCGATAGCGACGGTACATTTTCGCGCCAAGGCCGCCAAAGAATCCTTGTCCCGCTGGGAAGCGGGAGGGATTGGCAAGTCCATAATGAATTCCTTGCGTGGCTCCGAATATCCTCCACGAAGTCCAGGGCTTCCAGCCTTTATGAGTGCCCATATGGGTCGAGAGTTGAGAAGTGCCAAGAGGTAAAAGTCATCACTGCCGATTATGAAGCACTTCTGGTTTGTGTAGATATGCTTGTCGTCGTATGCAAACCGTGGGTCAATCATGATCTGTGGATACACAATCTTCGGCTTATCGAACGCCTGAAAGTAAGCAACATCATCCTGAAGTTCATACCATTTGTATGTCCCCGGCTTTCTCCCAGGCCATTCTTTACCCACCTGCCAATCTTTCGGTTTGGGGGTTAATTCCTTCTTCCATTGAGATAGGTGTCTTTTGATTGCAGGGTATTTGTCTAAACTAATTCCTCTTCGAGCAAAGATCAGAAACTTATCATCGCGTTCGATTCTCCATCGTCTCACCTCATCACCAGTGGCGAGCGGTTTGATAACCTCCTTACTGCTTACATGCTCTGCGATAAGCTGTGCGCGGGTTTCGCCATCAATAACGAACGCTTTATTGAATCCGGTTTTGATGCCATAGAATACACGATTCTGAACGTACTCTCGGAGTGGCATTCCAATTCTCCGCATCGTTTCGAGAACCTTATGGTCATAATTCCCTCCGAGGCTCCATTGAGGTCCGGCGAAGCGACTTCGTTCGACCCTCGTTCCAACAGCTAGGCACAGCTCCTTGATGTCTGGATATGGAGGTGAAAGCGACTCGACTTTTGCGTATAGTAATGTCGTCTTGGCCGCCTCTACCTTGCGCCCCACTACTATACCAGGGTACGCACTAGCATTGTGGAAGACAGGGAGGTCGCCAAAGTCGATTAGAATCTCAACGCTGAATACCGTAGCCAAATGCTTCCGAAGTTTCGTACCATAATCAGCGGTTAGCCATTTATTTGAAGAGATAAAAGCCATCATTGCCCGAGTTGACAGCAGTTGGAGTGCCCTCGCATAGAAGTAACAAAAAAGATCAGCGGACCCTGCATACACTTCAGGATACAGACGCATTAGTCCTGGCTTATACTCCTTGATCAACTCTTGACGCACATAGGGTGGATTAGCAATAGCAATGTCGAAACCTCCTGCGATGAAAACCTCGGCGAATTCAACAGCCCAATCAAATCCCTGTCCAGGTTTGTGACCACTGAAACCTGCAATGTCAGCCTTGAGTTGTTCGACCTTCTTCTTCAACTCTTTCTTCACGCTTTCATGCGACCGGAGGAATTCATCCTTCGCCTTCATGAACTCATCAATCAGCGGCTTCCTAAAGCCCATCTCTATGCCGCCAGTTGGGCTTGGTCCGAGCAAGCTGTCTCCGACTTCAACTTTGTAGTCAAGATTTGGTAGCGGCTCCGGCTTCGCGCCGTCGAAATCGACTGCCAGCGACAACCAGAGCCGAAGTCGGGCGATATTGACAGCGAAGGGATCAATATCTACACCGTAGACATTGGTCTGAATAATCTCCAGCTTACGTTGGTAGACGGATAAGCTATCCAGTCTGCGCGATTGGAAAAGCGCGGCGCGCAGATCAAGCAGCTCATGGAGCATTCCCAACAGGTACGCGCCAGAGCCACAGGCAGGATCGCAGACCTTTACCCGCCGCAGTGCGTCCAGAACGCTCTCTGCATTTCGCAGATCGTTCGGCTCAAGCTTCTCGACAAAGCGTTCGATTGCGTCTTTGCTCTCGCCCGCGGCATTCGTCTCCAGGTAGCCCTTGAGCGCCTCACGGCACATGAACGACACGATGGGCTTGGGCGTGTAGTAGCTGCCCGATTCATGCCTGCCCGTGACCAGTTCTTCAAATATCCTGCCCAGCATCTCCGGATCGACAGCGACTTCCACGTCGAGCGGTGTGCTTTCCGTCACCGTAAAGTTGAATTTGGCAAAGAGGTTCTTGATAATCGAGCCGGTGGCCTTGTCCGGCACCTTGATGTTTTCGTCGTTGTCGTCTTCGTCGTCCTCGAAGAGTCCGCCGTTGAGGTACGGGACATCGCCGATCAGCGTTTTGAGAAAGCCGCCACGGTTGATGCCGATTCTGTTGACCTCATTCGTCGTGTTCAAGCCGTCAAAGAACAGACGCTTGAGCCGGTCCCGATAGAAGTTCTTGTCGGAAACGCTCTCGTCCTTGAGGTGGGCCTTCCAAAGTGCGGCAAGATAATCGGCGTCGCCGTCGAACTTGAGCCAGCCCTTCTTTTGGATAAAGGCAATGAACATGAGCCGGTTGAAGAGGCGCTGCGTGTAAAGGCGCTTCCGGTCCTTGTCGCGGCCAAAGCCGGTGATTGCCTCTTCCACTTCCTCAAATATCCGCCTGTACTCATGGAAGAATTCCTTCGTGACCGGCTCGACATCGAATGCAACGTCATGCCGCTGCTGGATTGCGAGAGGCGACAGCCCGAAGAGGTCCGGGCTAACGTCGGCAAGGTCGAGTAGCGTGATCCGCTCCGATGCGGTGCGAAGTTGCTCGTATGGGCCGACGGTGATGCGCCGGAAGAGCCGCCGCTTTTGCGCGTCGTCGTCGTACTTGACGTTGAGAAAGTGAAAGTGCTCCTGCCTGGAGTTGGAGAAGACGAAGAGCGCGTAAGGATGCTCTTGCAGCAGCCTGGAAACGACGGGGCGCTCGTTCCCGATCAGCAGCTTGTCAGAGGCCAGCCGGGCATAGATGACATGAAAGGCGTCCGCGCCGGAGGCAAACAGCACCGGATCGTCAGCCAGCAGGCCGGCGACGCCGTCCTTCCATCCACGCCGGGAGAGCGGCTGGTTCACCCGGTCATAATTCAGCTCGCTCCAGAAGAGCTTCTTGAGCGGTTCAAGGCCCTTGAGTCCATGAAGCAGATCTTGTACGGCCTGCTGTCGCTGCGCCTTTGGCTCCGGCAATTTGGCTCTCCTTGCCCCCGGCCCGTAGCACAATCCGGCAGCACCAAGGATTGCCTAAAATGCTCTACTAAAAGAGCTTAGGTGAGCTTGGCTCCTACCCAAGGCAAACCTATTGAAAGGGCTGAGATGAGGCTTTGATGACACCTCCGAAGTATAGCCGAGAAGGCCCTCCCCCTGTTGGCCCTCTCCTGAGTGCATCGCGCACGATCAAGGATCCCACTCAAGGCGACGCAGCATGAGCGCGAGCGGGAGCCGCGCTCGATCTGGCGGTCCTTCTTCCGCTTCATCCGGCGATTCTGGCCAACTGGATGATGTTTCTAACTGCGCCGGAAGAGGAGTCGGATACGCCCCACCCAGTGGTTGTTTTACTGTGTCTTCGCCGACCCTTTTTGGACGTGGACGTTCAACCTTCGGGTCCGGTCACTGGCGTAATATGCACGCACTCGGATCACGCCGTCTTTCCTGGTGGTTACGCAGTACCTCTCCTCGAAAGAGTCGTCCGGGTAATATACCCTCCACCCCTTGCTCTGGTTTCCGTAGTTTCCCGTAGCACTTGTGTCGCACTCGGGACCGTCGGAGATCACCGTGATATACGGTTTTCCGATTGCCTGAAAGAGCTCCGAGCAATAGGCAGACTCACGTCCGTGGTGAGGCGCAACTAGCACGTCGGGATTCTTCGCGGCTTCTATAAATCGCTTGTCCTTGATGAGTTCCTTCCAGGATGCGGGTTCGTTGTCACCTGGAATGATGATCTTTCCTTCCGCATATTCGAGTATGAAAACAATGCCGTGGTTGTTCAAGTTCCCGTCGCCGCAGGTTGGAGTAATAAAATGGGACATTTTGACGCCACCCCAATGTGCCGGGGCCGAAGAGTCCGATGCAGAACCTGCCAGCACATCCGCGGAGTACGTTCCGAGGATTCGTAGGTATTCATCAAGTATTTCGCTGTCTTGCTTTCTGTTACCTTCCCGAATCTGCTTTTCGGTAAGATGTCCAGGTCGCAGGAGAGTCTTGGGGTTCAGCTCGCCGAAGTTGAAGATGTCGTCAAGGTGGTCGCGGTGCGGATGCGTGATTACCGCATAGTCGAGCCGCTCGATGCCAAGGTTATTCTTTAGATAGAGAATTGGGCTGAAGGGTTTGTTGTTTCCAAAGGAGCCGATCCCGAGGTCAACAACTATGTGGCGGTTGTTGGGCGTGCATATATAGCAGGCAAGTCCATGTTGAACATCCCAAACTGTGAGTTCCAGCATTCCTTCTCCTTTATACGGGCGTTCAATTCGCAAGAGAGCAGGCCGTAGAGCGCATCAGGTGCGGCTGGTAACTGTGCTCTCTACTTAGTTGAGGCGCCGGCCGATTGGCCGGGCGGCGCGGTGCGGTCTTCGTCTCTCACGTGGTGAATTGCCCTATCCGCAGTGCTTCGACCCTGAAAATGAAGATGCAGAATGCCCCCGCCTGCCTCAACAATGAAGACGACCAGAAAAGCCGCTCCCGCCATTACGACATTCAACTTTTCGCTGAGAAACGCAAATAGCCCGTATGCTGAAGCAGCGGCAAAAAGAGAGGAGATTAGGGTCGCCCCAAGCAGTTGGAAGGTGTGCACGCTCAAGGGCTTTAAGGCCGGGAAGTTGGTCGAGGTGTACATCTGATTCTTCTCGAACCCTTCCGCTGCGACTTTCATGAGATAGCCGCGGATGGCGTTGAGCTGGCGCGCCACGAATACGAAATACAAGCGGTTCTGCAGCATTGCTAGGAATAGTAGTGCCGTGGCTATAAACACGAGTCCGGAGAGCAGGCCCTCGCAGATTAAGAACTCGGCCGTCGCTCCGTGGAGCAACTGGTAGACCGCGAACTGTGCAGTGGCGACCGCGGCGGTGAGGCTGCAGAGGTATTTAAGAAGACCTTCCTGTCTGGTGTCATAGAATCGGAGCTGCTCAAAGCACAGCTCGTACTCCTTCAGCAAGTATTCATTCGCCATCGATCAAATCTCCCAACCGATTGTAAACAGACGCGGGCCATCGGCGTTGGATCTTCCATTCATCCGGGTCTAGGAACTCGTCGTTCATCTACCCGTGGCAGCCAATAGGCTCCCCCAATCGACAGACTTCATTCCCCCTGATGCCTTCAATACCTCGGCGGGACCATAGTCCCCGCGGTAGGGAACTGTGCCCATCCAAAACCACAGATGCCCGGGATTCAGCGAGTGGGTACTGAAAACCTGCGTCCCCACCTTGATGAGCCCATTGACAATGGCACGGGAAGGGTGCGACGAATCTCCGCGAGCAGAGATGTATGCGAATTCAGGGCAAAACCTCTCGATGTTCTTCTGAGACAGATTCCCGTCACTGCCGTGATGCGGAACTTGCATCCACTTGAGGCCTTTCCAATCACTCGGGACGAGGTCAAGCGTATCGGCGCCGGTATCTCCCGTGAAGAGGAATCTGTGCCCCGTGTAATTCACCCCAAGGATCACGCTGGTTTTGTTGAATGGTTGCGTGATGGGTACGTCCTTCACACTGGAGTTCTCTAATACCCCAGCAAACAGACCGGCAAGGCTTGACCTCGGTGATTGTGGAATCAATGAACTAATGGCGGATGGGGGAGTCGGGATGCTTGCTAGAGTTGCCCATGGCGAGGAAGGGCCGCCAAGGGCGTGTCCGGCTCCCAAGAGAGACGCGAAGGGAGATGTAAGGGGGATTGGTACGTCTACCTTCGTGAACTCTTCCAGGACGTTCTTGTAATACGGGACCGATGGGCCGAGGACGTGCATGAATGGATAGCCCGCAATGTTGCAGCCCGCGAATGGTTCACGTGGGACGATGCCGCGGTTAGCGAAGGCGCTGGCAAGCTCTCTCGCGTTTTCCACCACCTCGTTTACGCCGTCACTAGCAGCCGATGCCCGACGCAGGGCATCCGCGCTGATGTGTTTGCGAATGTCATGCATCCAGCCGTTGGTAAAGGTGAAGGATTTGTCCTGTACCACCTTGATGAGCCCGCGTGCATGGTCGTTATGACCGTGTGTGCAAAGGACGGCCCAAAAGGTCGTTTGCCCTCTGCTGTGCAAGAAATCAATCACGACATCGGCATTCGCGCCGGATCCTCCATCGATCAGGACGCGGTGGGGGTATGAGTTGTTCCACTGGGTTACGACAATACAGTCGGCGTCTCCCAAGGAAAGCATGTCTACTTCAATTCCATTGAAGCCGACCGGAACAGTTGACATTCAAAACCTCCCAAGTGTGCCTGGCAACTGCTCCAGCCTCTCAGGAGGGGACACAGCTACTTTAGGGTAAAATTAGCCATATTTAATCGTACCACGTCCACATACGAAGTACAAAATGTAGTACCCGCAAGAAGCGCTCCACTATATGGAGCACTGTATTGCCGACTGCGGCCGTTTAATGTTTCAACCTGGCGACCGATGCGGACGGCCATAAGGGAGGGACTTCCTCTCGACTAGAAGCCCACTGCCCTGTGGCAGCACGACTTAACAGGCCGTAAGTCAGGCTGCTAAATGGAGTCTCTCAAGCTGTTGACGCAGCCGGCATACCTGAGTTCGTGCCGCATTCGCACTGATGCCCAGGTGAGATCCGAGGTCCGAGTAGGTACTCCCCTCAGCCACGGCACATACAAGTGCCCATTGCGAAACTGAAACTGCCAGCTTAATCCGCCGCAACGTGTCTCTGGCCTCAAGTTGCCGGGCCGGATCTGGGGCTTCAGGTGCCAGTTCCGCCAGATGGATCTCGCGGATTTGCATTCTTGATCTCTCACGCCGGGCTGTTGACCGGTGCCGGCGCTCGAGCCATTGCTTCTCTTTGGGTTTGGAGTTCGGGGGATCACCGAGGAAGGAGTTCATCTCCTCCTCCAAACCCCAACTATTGCTATTGACTTTGGTATTTCCGGCCGAAATGGCCTGGAGACGGGCATATTCGTCCCACGGGTGCGGAAGGTTCTGCATATAATTGTCCTCTTTCTGTGCAAGTCGCTGTGACTTGCGGACAGTTGGTGCTGCAATACAGTATCCGACGACCCCCGATCAGGACGCTGTGCCTGATCGGGGCAAATCGGAACTCTGTTGGAGGGATTATACATCAATTGCGACTGGAGTGGCGGGAAATTATGCCAGTTGTACTCGGTAGGCTTCCGACCACTCTCTCCGCATCGTTTCAAGCACTTTGCCGGCCTCTTCGCTCGATTTGGACAAACGGCTTTGAGTTCGAGCGAGGGACAGAAGCAGCAGATCAAGTGCCACGGTGGGGTGATGCTCATGCGCAACCGGTATTTCGTCGAGTTCTTCCTCTGAAGTTTCCGGCGCCGAGAGCTTGCTAAGCGGTTCGTACAGTTCGGTGAAGAATGGATGGGCGGTGTTGATCGTTAGAATGACGCGGCCAAACCTGTGAGCGACGTCATAAAACGGCCAATACGCATCATGGGTGAACGTGATGATGTTTTTGGAGTTCTTGATGCGTTCAAAAGCCTGGTCATCCGTTTCGCCATCCCGTCTGAGGGTAACCGCCAAACCGCGCAGATTAGCGTCCATTTGCTCCTGCTCTTCAGGAGACAACGGAGGCATCGCATGTGCTTGGAGTGCATCAGTTTCGTTGGCTCGAAGTTCGCTGTTGCTCGGCTTCGCCGGGGCGCGCAGGGCAGCTTGGGCAGCTTGGAAATGACGGATGTCCAAGTTCAGAGCTGTTATGTCGTCACCGATGGCATCCTTGATAGCGTCCTCGACATAGGCCTTGAGACGCACACCCTGCTTGTTTGAAGCGACACCAAATGCCTCGTCAAGCGCGCCAGGAAAGTCAATCTGAACACGATACCAGTTGGTCACGCTGTGTCGGGTGGTTATCCTGGGCAAACTGCCGGCGAAGACCTCTCGATCATTCCTGAGGATGGATACAGTAAGCCCATCGAACACGCGAAGGTCGTTTTTCAAAGTCTTGCGCCCCAGCGGAGTCCATTCTTCGATTGGGAGCTTGTAGATCTTGATCACGATCGGAGCGGTGACCGCCGAATACTCAGATGTGCGCAGATCCACAACCTTGCTAATGATCAGGCGGCTTTGTTTAGGTTCCTTGTCCAGGAAGCGGGTGTGGCGGGCAGTCGACATGGAGTACGTCGGATCGAATGCATCCACCAAGCGGTTGTTGATGTAGAGCTTCAATCCCGCCGCAATCTGGCGGCGGTATACCCGCGACATTTCCTTGACCGCGTGATCGACGAGCGTTTTGGACTTGGCGTAGGTCAGCCGGTCACAGTTTGGCATATAGACCAATGTCCCGGATGCCCCTAGCTTCTCGTAGAGTTCAGTCTCGTCTTCCGCGAGGATTGTCTGGTCGGCATTATCTGTGGGAAAGGACATTCGACTGGTGAACAACGAGGAAAGCTCATAGGGAAACTCGCCTTGAAGCGTTGGATCCGGCAGCTCAACCATATTGGACTTGTCCCGTCCGATCGCTTCGAGATCAAGAATCATGTTGTAGATGGCCCGGGATTCTTGCCAGGAATAAAGCTCCATTACCGGACTCATGCTGAGAGCGGCCGTCTTCATCCCCATCCCGAATCGCCCGATACCCTCCCGATTGCCGAAGTTGAGTGATCCGCCGAAGGCCGTCACTGCCTTCAGCACGGCAGGCGCCATGCCAATTCCATTGTCATAGACAGCGACGTCCGTTTTGAACTCGCCTTTCTTGCCTGCCTGACGGAAGAAAACGCGGATCTCGGTAGCCTTCCCTTGCAAGGCATTGTCCACGTGTTCGCAGAGTGCCGCTGTGGTGTGGTTGTATCCAACGTCGCGGAGCGACTGAATCAGAGTCTGTGCGAAGAAGAGCGGGACGGTCGCCTTCTCCTTAATCATTCGGTTCATGACGGTCTTGCCGCCACGCGGAGCATCTGCGCTCCAGTTTTCAATTGCCTGATCGAAACCGTCCCGTGCGGGGATTTCGACATTGCTCACGGTATTCAGAGTATTCATTGTGTTCTCCTGGTCTGTTACGCCATCTGTTGGCGTGGGATTGAGATTGCTCTCAACTAATCAGGAGATGAGATCTGCAAAACGTTACGGCGGTCAGTGCATTTAAGAGGAACCGGTCAGATTCGCATACTGTTCCTCTGTCAGATTCAGGAATACCCCGCCTCTGCCAATCTCGATCGCCTGGTCCAACGCCTGCCGGCTTTCCAAGTTCGACAAGCCGCCGCCGCGCTCAACCAACTCGACGACCTTGTCCGGTGAAGCAAAGTGCAGCTTCCTGGGCAATGGAGTCTTCAAATCCTGCTCCAGGAACTGGCAATGCCAGCCAAAGCGGCACTGGAACGACATATACACACGGTGCCGGACATCCTGACTGGTCATGGAAACAGTATAGGCGAATAAAGGGCGAACGTCCAGCTAGGGCGAGACGGGGATGTCTCGGTGTGGAGCTGTGGAAATTCTGTGTAAATGGGGTGATTATCCCCTCAGAACAAGTGTATTCCCGTTTGTGCAAAGCAATCTACTGGGGTCCGCCCGTTTAGCGACGACTCAGCCTCAATCTCTGATTTGCTCGTGATCCGCCCGGAGCAAAGCCAAGCTATCGGGAAAAACCTTGCCACATGCCGACTTTTCGTTCCTAATTTGCCCCAAACCAACAAGGTAGGACGACAACAAACCGGAGCAACAGTGTTGCGCACGGCCCCTACAGGTGACTTTACCTCCCTCCGAGACGCGTAGGCCGCTTGTTCACTCGCTGCCTTCGATCTCGGGTGGCCAGAGGAAGCCAGCCTCCATCTTCGGGCTTCGGGGCTCACCATCCGGTCTTCCATGCCACATGCGCCATTTTTCGATTTCGTTTAGCAATGCGAATGCTGACCTTCTGCGTAGCGGATCGTTCTGCACCATCTCCATGAGCCGGCTTCGGATTGCGTTGGAACTGCGCGGCACCATCGTGACCGCGTTGGATGAACCGGGATAAGGCCGATGCTCTACAAAGGCCTCCTCGATGTTCTTGTGCAATTCATACGAGGCGCCCCCGGCGCCGCCGTCTCGAAGCAGTTGCAGCGACGCCAGCAAGGCATCGGTGGTGCCGAGATTCGCCAACACCTTTCCGAGCACGACCCCATGCGTTGCTGGAATATTCTCTTGAGCTAAGTCAAACATTCGCCGCCGAACTGCCGCATCACGCTGCGCCAGCTCGGTGAGTCTGCGTACGAGTCTGCCATCGTGATGGCGGATCAGTTCGTTTGATAAGGGCGGCAGGGCGGGATCAATGAAGCTCAGAAGCAGGTCACGAGCTTCTTGAGAATCAAACTGGGCGACTGCGTCTACCCAGTCATCGCCCAGATGTTGGACTCGCACGTTATCGTTGGCAAGTTCTCGCAGCAACAGGACGGCATCGGGACAGCGACTGTGCCCCAATGCCTTTGTCATCGTCCCCACACCTTCCATCGACAGGAGCTTTTCCTCAACTATCTGTCGCACCCGTTGAATGCTCGCACTCGGGTCGTCAGTGAAGAGAACAATACCAACAACGTGCGACATGAGGCTTACTTCCTGGCTGTTCCAGCGTTGCGCTCGGACGTGTTCGATGATCGGTTCAACGATCTCCCACGTCTTCTCTGACGGCAAAATGGCTCCCTGCATTAACAGAGCTTCGAGTCCGTGGATGCGAGTCCAAGCATCGTACAAATAGACTGGTTGTGCAGGTGCGTGATGCGTCCTCGGCCTTGAACGCTCAATCTGTGGGTAACTCAGTATCTCTAAAATCAACTCCGAGGAAGCTTGCCCGTCGAATTCAGCCAAGACAACGGCAAGTTGTTTCAACCGCGAGTTGAGTCCGGCGGGCTCTGGGTCCGTTGCTCGCTCAACGACTAGAGTCTCGATATGCTGCCTTAACGCGGCAGCGAGCTCGGTTCTGCCCGGCTCTACAAAATTCGACTCTGCCTCCCCTGCTCTTGCTTTCCAGATAAGGCTGAAGTCTTTGCTTCGCATTGGCCAGCCCCTCGGCCGTGAGAGCGATGAAGCACGTTCACCTAGAGCCAGTTGGAAAAGACCCCAGGCAGCATCGTGTCCGTAATCGGGAGCCGTCAAGAGCCGAACTAACAAGTCTCTACTGGCGTCGGAAGCAAGATGGATCATTGCTTTGACATACCATACCGTCCAGCTCATCACAGCTCCGTTCCCTTGTTTGCTACGGTGGTCTGCGGCCCGTGCCAGCCGACCGGTTCGGACTCGTTCGATATCAGCCTCGACAAGGTGCTCGATTACAGCCAAGTCGGAGAGTTCGCCGACCTGAGCGATGACCGTAGCGAAATGCCCTTTCAACTGTCCGTTGAAGTCATCCTGGGCGAGTACAGTCGGCACCGCCGCGTTGAGATAATTGCGCAACGCCTCGCGGACTTCTGTTGATAATCCCTCCCGGAGCGATGTGTTGTCTCGTCCGGCTGTATGGAAAATCTCGGTTAGGGCCTCGATCTCCACGGCTCCAGTGCTACCGCCGATTTCCTGCAAAATGCCATCGACGACCGGGTTTGATGGCATCCCTCGCAGCAGGTCCTCCAATTGTCTCGCAAGCTTTGCTTCTGCCTGCTTATCATCACCGGGCTTGCTGGTGGCGATGATCGGGACCAGCTCGCAGATACGACGAAACAGGCGTTGCACGATTTCACTGTCCGCGAATTTGCGGAGCAGTGGGATGACGCCCGGCACTCGCATCTCAGTGAGGTCATTCTTGGTGACTCGATTCACAAACTCGTCACGCTGGGCATCGGTGAGCCCGTCGGCAAGGTCGATCCAACCGTCAGGGCGAAGTGCTCCTGACAGTAGGTTTTGGACGACCCATGCGGTTACCCATTGCGAGTCCGTCCTTCTCAGCATCTCTATTGTGGCCCGGAGTTCGCGGCCTTGAAGATCACGGCTCTCAAGTTCTCTGACTTGGTCGGCATCCAGCTGAGACAACGACCCTTTGAGTTCTTCGACGAAGCCCCCATGACCGAAGCTCGCGGCCTGTCTCCACGCCAGAAACCTGCCGAGAGGTCCAGTGGCATCTTTTGCCGCGGCGACATAGCTTTCCAAGGCTCGTGGATGCATCGACGGTGGCAACTCGCGGGCGTGCATCCCGGCCATCAATTCCTTGAAGTTGGCGTCGTCCAGCGTCTGCGAGAAACGGGATATCTCTTCCGGTGACATCCCCCACCAGACAAACGACAACAGACTCTTTCGAACACGAGGGCTAGGATCTTTCAAGGCGAAGGCGACAACTTCAGCGGGAGCGGGGGTACGTTGCATCATTTCCGCTACGAAGCTCGCCTTGGCCTCTTCGGGCCACCGACTTACCGTCTCTTCCCATGCCGCGCCCAGGCTGGCGACCTCGAATGGTTCGCCTGTTCGATACGGCCCAAGCTGAAGGTTGGTGTCTTCAGAGGACAGCAGCGGTTCCAAAATGTCCCTGAAGTCCTCTGACCCGCTTGCCACCATGCCCGCCAGTGCGATTTCTCTATGTTGGCTGAAGGAGCTCTGCCACAACTGGCGAAGTCGAGCGCCCAACACCTCCCGTGTCACTCCCCAGACTTCCGAACCGCACAAGCGAGCCAGTTTAGCTGCGAAGGCTGCATCCAGCGGCAGCGCCATCTCCACAAGCGCCTGTCCCATCGCTACCGCATTGGGAAGCGGTTCGTCTTCGGTGTGCCGTCCGATGAACTCCGCCAGCATCTCGATCGGTTGAGTCCAAGCAGGCTCGTTGACATAGCGAGCCGCGAAGTCGTCTCGCCCCGTTCCCGCCGTCACGATCTTAAACAGTTCGCGTTTCAGGTGAAGCGCTGCGAATGACTCTTGAAACTGCTGGTGCAAGAACGTGTAGGTGATATCGGGATACGTCGACCGTTCAAGTACATCGTGGGAGCACAGGGCCGTCAGAACGCTGCCAGGATCTGGCAGCGCACCCAACTGCCCAGCATCTTGAAGGACCCGCGAACACGCACTAATTTCTTGGCGAGCCGTCGCTTCGGAGAGTTGAACGCCACCGTGCGTCACCAGAGAGCTCCCTAGTCTCTCAAGGAAGGCACGGCCCAGACCCGAAAGAGGAGCATTTGCGAGAGCAGCCTGATGCTTTTCCGAGTTCTCCATCATCTGGGTTACGGCGTCCAGAACGCCCAGGCGGCTGGTGGGAATCTTCTTGCCGGCCTGAAACAAGGAGACCACTTCGGCCAAAATCATCGGCGTTCGGGTCAAGTCGTCCAAGACACGGTTTACGCGGAGCTGCTCGTTGAGGGATTCGGCGGCGGCGCCGAGGCGAGCGCGAACGTAGTCACCTCTCTCCTGTCTCGTCAGTGCTTGAATCTTGAAGCGAGAACTGCCGGGAAGAGGAGGAGCGATCGGGTGCGCGCGGGTAGCGACCGCAATCCCCGCGCCCGCGAATGAGCGTTCTAGGTCGCGAATCATTCCCGCCGCCGTTTCTGATTCTGAAACCGCAAGCTCATTCCATCCGTTCAGAAGAAAAACGATGTGCCCGGCTTGTTGGACACGCGCGAGGTCTCCGGCAGCCAGACTGCGCGCCTGGAACTCAGGCGTTCTCGCGATGAACTCGAAGACTCCAACATTCCGACGCACCCACGCTGGAAGGTCGATCAGGAAGGCGATCTTGCCCTGGGCATTCTGCTCACGGGCCAACTGGACGAGGGTGGTGGTCTTTCCACGACCGGCAGGTGCCTCGAACACGACCCGATGGCTTCGAGAGAGGAGTTCGTGCAATCCAGCCCGTTGTTGCATTTCCTGGGTCTCCGCACCCTTTTCGTCCAGACGGAGTAACCGCAGATCGATGATGGGGTTGTCTCCCAACCTTCGCGACCAGTTCTCGATGACCTGACCATTGGCTGCAAGAGCACTCTGGATGAGAGATTCGACCGTCGGTTCCGGGGGAGGAACCGCAATCCCGAGATGTTCGGCGCACAGGCCGACGTTGCTCGGCACCTGGAGGGTCGTAATGATCTCTTCTCGCGACATTACGATCAGGTCCCATCCGTATTCCTTCGTTATCTCCGCCTGCCACTGCTCCAAGGTGTAATTTGTCACCTTGCCGGACGTGATGAAGACCAGTATCTGCAGATCGGAGAAATGCGGCTTCGCTCGCGCTGCGTCGCCCTGAATTTTCTCCAGCTCCGGGGTGATCGATGAGGAGAGGCCCATGCCCTTATGCAACTGGGAGAGAATTGCCGGCGCATGAGCGTCCAACCCAAGGTCCTTCTTCCGCTCGCACGCAATCAGCTCAGGCCACCTGAGCTTTGCCAAGACTACCGCGAGTCCCTGAAATCGCATGCCCCCTTCGTCAGACGCAATTGCGTCGAGCGCATGTTCGATCGCGACACGGGAAACAGACATAGGACTATCTCGGCTCCATTATCACTAAGATACGCCGGAACGACAGACCCGGTTGTGGAGAGATGTAGGAGTTGGAACCTGACTACAACCGCTGAACCCGCGATCCAACATCCGCCTTCAGGCGTTCAATGCCTTCAGCGTGTATTAGACTGCCATGATCGGCGTGGGCTAGATGACGGCGGCCAGAGTGCTCGTTGAACAGGCCTTGCATGCGATTTCAGGATTAGTCCTTAACCGATCTCTTCGTGGACCCTGTCGACTTCCGGGAATGTGGGCCCCACGTAGGAACTCCTGGCAGAGTTCCTCGCCCACAGTTGACCACGGCCCTGATGATGCTCTCCTCGGGGTCGTTTTGCCTTCAACTTGGATTCCTGCGCTTTGGCGAATTGGCGAGCTGTAGATGGTCCGGACTGCAGCAGGCATGACCGATGCATCGCTCCGGGGGCAGGTGGTGCTGGAGATACTTGCCAACCGGGATTGGCCCCTCATAGGCCTCATAGAAGGCCCTGTGGGCTTTCACTTCCTTGTTGCCGGAGTATAGGCGGCCGTATCCGTAGGCATCGAGGGAACCGGTGAACTGCCAGCATTTCGTGTCGGGCAGAACCTGGATCAGGTTGACCAGGTTCTTTGGCGTAAGTTCCATGAATTCAGTTTAACCGGGTTTAACCGGTGCGGGATAAAAATGGTCACTTTCCTGGTCACTTGGGTTTGTATTTCGGTGCCTTTCTGTGCCCTCAGGTGCACATTTTCCACAGAAGGCAAGACTAGGTCCAAATAGAATGAGGGCCTTGGAAGGCCCCCATTCTGTTGATTCTACTGATCTTATGGCGGAGAGGGAGGGATTCGAACCCCCGATAGCCTTGCGACTATGTCTGATTTCGAGTCAGGTGCATTCAACCGGGCTCTGCCACCTCTCCGCTTCAATCATTCTAAATCGAATGGTTGAAG
>Ga0182027_10006968_pt1 | contig 16781 bp, 14 predicted proteins | sample 712E1DmetaG_FD_121300 | JGI IMG/M metagenome (GOLD analysis project Ga0182027, IMG submission 121300) | Permafrost microbial communities from Stordalen Mire, Sweden - 712E1D metaG (Illumina Assembly) | ecosystem: Environmental > Terrestrial > Soil > Wetlands > Permafrost | place: Sweden... | reverse complement strand
GGGGGCTCTCGCCCCCCTTCGGCGCGCAGACGATGCGCGCCTACCCCCGCGGAGCCCGACTCGGCTCACCCCGCCATGCGGGCGATCCGCCGGGAATCCTCGCCGGGTCCCGGCGGTGGACGGAGGGTCAATGCCGCCGGTCCGGCGACCGGCCTGGAGCGACGGGAACAACCCGCCCCGCGCGTCGACCCCGGGTGGCACGGCGAGCCATGCTGGCTTCTGGACGCCGAGCCAGCGGGGAGCCCGTGCAAGCACGGCCGCGGCGGGCAGGGGGCCACGGCGAAGGGGGTTGGTGCCCGCGTTGGAATCGGCTGGACCGGAGCGCGCGCAGCGCGCCCGGCGCCGAGTGACGCCGAGCTGGGGGTGAGCCCCGTGTGGCTCCGCCATCCGGAGCGAGGGAGCCGCAGCGCCCCTGTGAAGGCGGGGGTCCCCATGTGGCCTGCCGCATGGGGCCCTGGACCGGCGGGGACTCGAACCCCGGACCTCTGCCGTGCGAGGGCAGCGCTCTCCCAGCTGAGCTACCGGCCCCAGAGGGACCACAGTCTACCCGGGGACCACGTGCTCCCCGATCAGCGCCCCAGGGAAGGGGGACTCCCGGACGTCAGTCCTCCACGGAGTCGTCGACGAAGTAGGTCTCGCAGGCCTCGTCGAGCAACTTGGTGGTGAGCTCGGGCTCGCGCCCCAGGTAGCGGCAGAGATGGATGACGTGCTCCAGCAGGTCACGCGGGTGAGAGCCGTGGAAATCGCGGCCCTTCTCGATGTAGTGGCGCCGGATGAGGTCGGCGATCACCGCCTCGCGGTAGGGGATCTCCTGGGCGGCACAGACCCGTCGCCAGATCTCGACGAACTCCTCGGCGGTGGGGTCGGGGACGTGCACCTTGTAGCGGACCCGGCGCAGGAAGGCCTCGTCCATCAGGTTGTGAGGCTCGAGGTTTGTGCTGAGCATCAGCAGGCAGGTGAAGGGCACCGCCACGCTGGTGCCGGCCCGGGCGATGTTGACGTAGTCGACCCCGTTCTCCAGAGGGACGATCAGCCGGTTGAGAAGGTCGCGGGGCGACATCTTCTGCTGGCGGCCGAAGTCGTCGACGAGGAGCAGCCCACCGTTGGCCTTGAGCTGGAGTGAGGCTTCGTAGAAGCCGAGGGCGGCGTCGAAGCCCAACTCCAGCATGCGCGGGGTCAGCTCGCCGCCCGCCTTGACAGCGGGCCTCTCGGCAAGCTGCCAGCGGGTGTCGTGGGGAGGCAGCGGGCGGTCGATCGGGGTGTGGTAGATGGGGTCGTAGAAGCGAATGACCTCGCCGTGCACATAGAGCGCGCGGGGGATGAAGACGGGCGGGCCCATCACCCGTGCGCTGGCGTCGGCAATGCTCGTCTTGCCGTTGCCCGAGGGGCCGTAGAGGAAGCAGGCGTGGCGTGCCGAGAGGGCCGGACCGAGGTGGTCGAGCACCCGCTGGTTGAGCACCAGATGGGAGAAGACCTCGTGGAGGCGCGCTCGATTGACGGCGATGCCCACGTCGGCCTGGCGAGCGGCCATGGCGTTGTAGTCCGCGATGGGCACCGGTGCCGGGCCGGCGTATTGGTTGATCTCGAGCAGCTCCCGGGCGCGTTGACGACCCGTGGTCGTGATCGTGAACTGCATGCCGGCGTTGATCGATTCGTCCTCGGCGAGCACCGCGGCCCTGACCCCGGCGGAGGCGCAGTAGCCCTCGTCAGCCAGGAACTTGAGAGTGGTCTCAACAAAGGGGAACGGCAGGCACACGTGCCGGGCAACGTCACCGCCCAGCATGCTGCCGTTGAAGTAAAGGACCTTCAGGACCAGATCGCAGACGAAGCTGAACGGGAGGCCGGTCTCCTCCGCGCTGCGCGGCATCGGCGGAAGGGCGATCGGCGCCGGGGCGACGGGGAGCGCTTGGACAGCCATATCTCGCCCGATTGTGTCATCGCCAGATTCGCGGGCCCCCTCCCGGCCGGGGACTTGTCATCGACCTGCCACACGTCTGCGTCCTGGCCTACGCGATCCGCGACCTCGAACGCCGCCGAAGGCGCCGCGGGGCCGCCGGAGGTCACGGCTCCGTCACGGGACCGTCGTGGTAGGGTGCGGTCATGCCCAGCATCGCCCTGGACGAGGGCGCGCGGGACCAGCGGCGTACCGGCCCCTTCTGGATCGAGGAGGGCAACGGCCCTCTCTGGGTCGGCGCCGCGATCGCCGCCATGATCCTCGGGCTCTGCAGCGGCGCCGCCATACTGAACGGCGCGTAACCTTTCCGGGCTAGGGGGCGTTCCCCTGAGCGGCCCCACCCCCGCCCCCCGTCACCTCATCGGAGCTTCATCAGCACCGTGCCCACCACTCCCCCCGACAGCCCCCGCCCCCGCAGGGTGCGGGCCGGCAGCGTCCGGCCCCGCGGCGGCTCGAACGGCCTGGGGGCCGGCGGTGGTGCCGCCCGGAACGGAGCCGAAGCGGGCCCGGCGTCGGCGCGGCGCCGCAACCGGCGCGACCTCCTGCTGGGCAGGAAGCGGAAGGCACCGCGGCGGCGGCGGCCCCTGCTGCGCACCTCCCTGCTCTTCCTGGCCCTCTTCTCCAGCATCGCGGCTGGCGCCGCGGTCACCGTCGACGCCGGGTACAACATCTACCTGGGTCAGATCCCCGAGGCGGCGACCGTAGCCTCGATGGAGGACCCCGTCGACACCAACGTCTATGCGGCAAACGGCACCCTCATCGACGTCATCCACCCGTCCGGCACCTTCCACCTCCACGCCGCCCTCACCGACATCTCGCCGTACCTCCAGGAGGCGACGGTCGACGTCGAGGATCGACACTTCTGGACGGAGAGCTCCCTGGACCTGGGACGGATCGCGGAGGCCGGCGCGGGCTATCTGCGCCACACCAACGCGGGCGGCGCGTCCACCATCCCGGAGCAGCTCGCCAAGATCAGCTTCCTGCAGGACAACGGCAGCCTCGCCTACAAGATCAAGGAGATCATCCTCGGGACCGAGCTGGTCAACGACTTCTCCAAGGACCAGATCTTGGAGATGTACCTGAACCGCATCCCCTATGGGAACCAGGCGGTCGGAATCCAGACCGCGGCGGAGCTGTACTTTCACGAGCCCGCGAGCGCCCTGGACCTCGCCCAGTCGGCAATGCTCGCCGGTCTGCCCCAGGCCCCGTCGGAGTTCGACCCCGACGTCAACCCGGCGGGGGCCAAGCAGCGGCAGGGCACCGTGCTGCAGGCCATGGTCGCGGTGGGGAGCATCACCCAGGCGCAGGCGGCCGCGGCAGCGGCCGAGCCGCTCAAGTACTACACGTGGCAGCAGTACCTCCCGCCGACCATCATCGACGGGGCCAACACCTCCAGCTTCCTCAACTACCTCACCAAGTACTACCTCCCCAGCCTCTTCAGTGGCGACGGCTTCGAGGACCCCGGCGGCTACGACATCTACACGACGCTCAACCTACAAGACCAGGCGCTGGGCGATGCGACCGTGAACAACGTGGTCACCTCCAACCCCGGCTGGTTCGTGCAGGGGGCGGCGGGCGGCGATGGCGCCCTGGTGAGCCTCGACCCCCAGAACGGGGAGATCCTGGCGATGACCGGCAGCGCCAACTACAACAGCCCGGTCTACGGCCAGGACAACCTGGCGATCGGGGAGCGCCAGCCGGGCTCCACCATGAAGCTCTTCACCTATACCGACGCGATCGCCTCGCGGCAGTACACGATGACGACGCAGATCTCGGACGAGACCATGACCCTCAACGGGTGGACGCCCAAGGACTATGAGGGCCTATCCGCCGGCTACGGCTTCTGCGAGATGGAGTACTGCCTCGGCAACTCCCTCAACCTGCCGGCGGTCAGGACCGAGTACGCGATGGGCGTGCTCCCCATCGCCAACCTCGCCGTCGACGCGGGGGTAACCCTGCTGCAAGGCCAGAACTTCCCATCGTCCAGCGAGTACTCCTTCACCCTGGGGACATTCGAGGTCAGCCCCCTGGACCTCGCCGACGGCGCCGCCACCATCGCCGACCTCGGCGTTCACCACGCCCCGGCGCCGGTCACGAAGATCACCAATGCGGCGAGCGGCAGCACGGTCTGGACCTACAACGCGGCGGCCAACGCCCAGCGGGTGGTCCCGGAGAATGTCGCCTTCATCATGGACGAGACGCTGAGCCAGGCCCAGTACCGCCTGGCGGCGTTCGGCAGTTACCAGAAGCTCTCGCTGCCGAGTCGCCCCGCCAGCGCCAAGACCGGCACCAGCGGGTCCGGATACGACAACTACGACAACTGGACCGTGGGCTGGACCCCGAACGTCCTCACCGCGGTGTGGGTGGGTGATCCCCAGGGCGAGAGTCCCACGTACGGGCTTACGCCAGGCGTCACGAGTGGTGTCACCGGGGCGGCGCCGATCTGGCAGGCCTACATGGAGGGCGCCACCGCCAACACCCCGGTGGTCTGGTACCAGACGCCCTCCGACGTGTACGAGGCGGGCGGTTCGTGGTATCTCCCGGGCACCGGTCCGGACAGCTCGATGGGCGTCGGTGGGCCGATCTGCAACCCGAACTGCATCGGGGAGCCGGCGGCGTCGAACACCCCCTTCTCCCAGCCCTATCAGACCCCGTCGCCCACGGCCGTACCCACGGCCGAACCCACGCTGGCCCCGTTGCCGAGCGCGACCGCGACCTAGTAGCGGCCGGTTCCAACCGGTTGAAACTAACCCCTGCTAGAGCCCGTAAGGCCCCAGCTGCGCCTCCGCCACGCCGGGCGTGCCGTGGCGGAGGATCGCCCACACCCCGTCGAGGTCGGCGATGTCCGGCAGGGTCTCATCGAGGCGGACGGCACCGTTCTCCTCCGCGCCCAGAGCGGCGACCCGGATCGAGACGTTGCAGCGCACCTTGAGGGGGACATCGTCGGCCTGGGAGACGCTGTCGCTCAATGACCACCAGTACTGCAGCGAGACGTCGTCAGCGACCTGGACGCTGACCGAGAAGGCATCGAGAGCGGGTGCGTCGGGGTCATCGTCGATGTCGGCCGAGAAGATCCGGAGAAGGCGGAGGAAGGCTTCCCGGTCCATGCTGACATCGAGGGCGTCGATGAACCGCTCCGGCCCCGATCCCGCCGATCCCTGCAGGTCGCCGCGGCCGTCGAGCACGTCGTAGGTCGCGTCCTCGACGAGGATCTGGCCCAACTCGGCCTCGAACTCCTCCAGGTCGAAGATCCGGGGATGGTTGACCAGCCGACCCCAGCGCTCGCCCCCGTCGAGGCTGTACACGAAGGAGGAGCCGTGGCGCGCGACCAGAAAGCGCTTTGGCGGGCCGGGCCCGTGCAGGGCAACCTGAGCGCGGTCAAGCACCCGATCCTCGTACTCGACGAACGTCTCCAGGACGAGGCTGACGGGCTCCGCGACACCCTGCCCGCCCTCCGGCGCCGCGAACGTGCGCTCTTGGAATCTCACGGTCACCCGCACTCGCCCGACATCGCCGAGACCGGCGCGCATCTCGCGATAGAGGGGCCCGAGGCTGAGGCGCCGGTCCGAGCTCACAGGAGGACGGGTGGCGACGCGGGGCAGCGGATCATCGCCGGTGGACAATAGCGCGAACGTCCACCCGCGCCTCGGGGGCGGTCCACCCACCTCTCCTGGCGGGGTCTCCCCCCTTCGCGCCGATAGACTGGCCCGGTGGCAGAGAACAGCTGGTCCGACGAGGGAGGGCTGCCCCCCCAACCGCCGGCGCTCGCCCGCCTGGTCGGCCTGGGGCTGGTGACCCGGTACCGCCTCCGCCTCGCCGATCCCCGGGACAGCCGGCTCGGTGAGCTGGGCTCGGATTACGCACTGGTGACCGTGGCCTGGACCGGCACCCGCTCTGCCCTGGTCGGTTTCTTCCAGCCCCCGGACGACCCGGGGGCGCAGCTTGCCGACCTCCACCGCCGGATCGGGGCCGCGCTGCGCTGGGGCGACGCCCGCCTACGGACGCAGCCGGCGGCACGCTGCGACATCCTGCTGGTCGCCCTCTCTCCCCTCACCGCTCAGCTCCCACCACCCGCCCACCCGGCCGTCCATCTGGGGGTGATGTGGGCCGACGCGGGGTCCGGCGATGCCGGTGCCCTGCTCCCGGCGCCACCCGGCCTGCCCGGCGTGGGCGAGATCCGGGCGGCAGCGCGGGCGCTCCGGGGCGGGGCCGAGCCACCCACGCTCGCAGCCGTCGACCTCGCCGAGCGCGAGACGGTCCACAGCGGCTACGTGGCCCCGGCCCGGCGGGCCCTGGTCTCGACACCGCGGCTGACCTACGCGATGGTGGCGACCTTCATCGTCATCTTCTTGGTCGAGAACACCATGTGGCAGCGCTACGGCGGGCCCGGAGATATCAGCTACGCCGGCTACTCCGCGGTTGGAGGCATCGCCTTTGGGTATCCCGGGGGCAGTGACTGGTGGCGGTTCTTCAGCACCGCGCTGCTGCACGTCCCTGGCTTCTTCAACTCCAGCGGCGGGATCAGCTCATACCTCTCGCTGCACCTGCTCGTCAACTGCTACTCGACGGTCATCCTCGGCCGCATCGTCGAGCCCATCTACGGGCGGATCACGCTGCTCGCCACGTTCATCGCCACCGCCTTTGCGGCGAGCGCGATGAGCGTCCTGGCCAGCACCCTCAACCTCCCCTTCTCCGACGCCATATTCGTGGGAGCCTCCGGGGGACTGATGGGGCTGCTGGGCCTGCTCTTCACCATGGGTCGTGTCCAGCGTCACGATCTCCCGGCGGGTCTGACCCACGCCCTGCGCCGCGGGGTGATGATCTCGCTCTTCATGACCGTCGTCCTCGGCTTCACCTTCTCCGGCTACATCGACAACTACGCCCACCTGGGTGGCTTCGCGGCCGGGGCCCTGATCGGGCTGGTCATCCCCCCGGTGCGCGCGGTGGGCGGCCGCGACCTGGCGCTCTGGCAGAAGGTGGTGCTCATCGGCGTCATCGTCCTGGGCGCGGTGGCCATGCTGCTGGCGGTGATCAACCTCGGCCAGTTCCTGGCCTCCAACCCGCTGCCGCTGTCAACCGCCGCACCGCCCAGCTGAGCCCAGGCGGGATCCGGATGCCGCGCAGTCCGACCAGATCAAGGAGCGGCGGCCGCTAGACGACCTCGGCCCGGGGCGCCTCCCAGAGCCCTTCGAGGTCGTAGAAGATCCGCTCACCGGGAAGGAAGACGTGGGCGATCACGGAGTCGAAGTCGACGCAGGCCCAGGAGGCGTCGCGCATCCCGGCGACACGCAGCGGCCGAGCTCCGAGCACCCGGCAGGCCTCCTCGATATTGTCAACAATGGCTCTAACCTGCCGGTCGGTATCGCCCTCGCAGACCACGAAGAAATCCGCGATGGTGGTCTTGCCGCGGAGGTCGATGCTCACGACCTCGCGCGCCTTCTTGTCGGCGGCGGCGGAGCTGATCGCCTCCACCAACTCTTCAGATGTCATCCGTCAACGATTATGACATCGGTGCGGGCGCGGACCGGCCGACCGCGGGTCGGACCCGAACGGGCGGCTGGCGGGCCAGGCACCTGGCCGGCTCACCGATAGAGGCGTCGCTGCTCGATGATGGCGGCGACGGCGGAGCTGACCATACCGTCCAGTGGCTCGCCGGCCGCGACGCGGCGACGGATCTCGGTGCCGGAGATATCCGGGGAGTCAATGCCCACCACCCGGGTGAGGTCGGGCAGGAAGCCGAGGGCGATCGCCTCCGCGTGGCGGATCGGCGCCTCCCCGGCGCGGTTGACCAGGACGAAGTGGTAGGTGCCCAGCAGCTCGGCGGCCTCGTGCCAGCCGGACGTCTGCCGGGCGGCATCGGCACCGAGGACCACCCAGAGCTGCGTGCCCGGGTGTGCCACTGCCAGGTCCCGCATGGTGTCGAGGGTGTAGGACGGGCCGGGGCGTTTCAGCTCCAGGTCGAGGGCGGAGATGCGGGGGCGGCCCTCGATCGCCGCCCTGCACATCGCCAGACGGTCGGCGGTGCCGGCGATCACCGGGCCACGATGGGGGGGTACCCCGGCCGGCACCACCCACACCTGATCGGCCAGGATTCCATCCCTCGCCTGCTCGGCCACCGCGAGGTGCCCGAGGTGGAAGGGGTCGAAGGTGCCGCCGAAGACCGCGACCCGGGTGAGACTCATCGGCGCGACCGGCGGGGCGGCCGGGGCACGGAGCTCATCGCGTCCGCCGCGAACGTGAACTCCGCGGAGCCGATACGGACGGTGTCGCCATCCTGGCAGCCGGCCGCCACCAGGGCGGCGTCGACGCCCGCGGCTGCCAGCCTCCGGTGGAGGACCACCACTGCCTCCTCCTCGTCGAGGTCGGTGCGTTCCACGATCCGCAGCACGGCGGGGTCGATCACCAGGTAGGCGCCGTCCGGGTCGCGTTCCACCCGGGGCGGCCCGGGCTCGTGTGAGACGTGACGGTAGACGCGGTGGCCGCCCGCTGCGGCGTCAGCCTCCCCGGCCCCCTGAACGCGCCCAGCCTCGCCCGGCGAGCCGGCGGTGGGAAGGGCGGCGGTTTGGCGGGCCGCGGCGACCAGAGCGGCAGCCGCCTCGAGGAGATCGCGGGTGCCGATGCCAGCCGCCGCGCTGATCCGGTGAGAGCCGGGGAACTCCGGCTCGAGCTCGCCGGCCGTCTCCGCCGCATCGGGCAGGTCGACCTTGTTGAGGGCGACGAGCGTGGGCCGCTCGGCGAGCTGGGGGTTGAAGGCGCCCAGCTCCGCCACCACCTGCTCGATCGCCCGCCTCGCCTCGGCGGCACCGGCGGCGCAGTCCACCACGTGGATGAGCACCCTGGTCCGCTCCAGGTGGCGGAGGAACTCGATGCCCAGCCCGGCACCGTCGTGGGCGCCCTCGATGAGCCCGGGAACGTCGGCCAGGACCAGGGTGTGCCCGCCGCTCATCTCGGCCACGCCCAGGTTGGGGTGGAGAGTGGTGAAGGGGTAGGCGGCGACCTTTGGCCGGGCCCCGGTCAAGACGGCGAGCAGGGTGGACTTGCCGGCGTTGGGGAGCCCGACCAGACCGATGTCGGCGATCAGCTTGAGCTCCAGGTGGATGCGGCGCTGCGCCCCCGGGTCCCCCAGCTCGGCAATCCTGGGGGCCTGGCGGACGGCACCCGCGAAGTGGGCGTTGCCCCGACCCCCGCGCCCCCCCACGGCGACTACCAGGCGCTCGCCCGGGCCGGCGAGGTCGCCGATCAGCTCGCCGCTCTCCGCATCGGTCACGACGGTGCCAGGCGGCACGAGGAGGACCAGGTCCGGCCCATCGCGACCACTGCGCAGCGCACCGCCGCCCGGGCGTCCGTCCGGGGCGTGGAAGCGGCGCCGCTCCCGGTAACGGCTCAGGCTGCTGTCGCCCGGCTCCACGACCAGGACGACGCTCCCGCCCCACCCCCCGTCACCGCCATCGGGGCCACCTCGCGGGACGTACTTCTCGTGCCGGAAACCGACCGCGCCGCGCCCACCGGAACCTGCGGCGACATCGAGGCTGACCTCATCGATGAACACGAGTTAGGGCTCGTGCCAGAACAAATGGCGCAGATACGCCGGCCAGACCGCCCAGGCCAAGGAAGTGTCGAGCACCGCAGCGGAGTGTACCGGTAGGTACGTGAGCAGCGGAGCACAGATGCTGACGCTGGCATCGGCGAGGCTGGGTGGATGCAGGTGTGTCATTTGTTCTGGCACGAGCCCTCAGGGCTCAGCTCAGACCAGGCACGCGCCACGGGCGCGCGGCCGCGAGATCAGACGGCCGCGTCTGCGGCCTCGGCGACCCGCGGAGAGCCGTCGCCGACGGACGGGATCGTGTCGTCCCCATCACTGGACGTCCTCCCCTCCATGGCCAGATCCAGCATCGGGAGCGCGAGCACATTGGCACGGGTCCGATCGCTCCCCTTCTGGTCGAAGGCCACCAGGCCGCTCGCCAGGGCATAGAGGGTGTGGTCCCGGCCAACCCCGACGTTGCCGCCGGGCAGGATCTTGGTGCCGCGCTGCCGGACCAGGATGGTCCCGGCCAGCACCAGCGAGCCGTCGCCGCGCTTGACACCGAGACGCTTGGAGTTGGAGTCGCGTCCGTTGCGGGAACTGCCTCCGCCTTTTTTGTGGGCCATCTCTACTCAGCAGCCTCCGGCGGAGTGGTCTTGCGGGCGGTGCGGCGGCGCGGCGCCTCGAGCGTGCTGGGCGGCGCGGGCGCGTCGGCCCCGACCACGGTCTCCGCGGCAGGCTCCGCAGCCTTGCGGGCGCGTCGCGCCGGGCGCGCCGGCGCGAGGGCCTCGGGTTCGGGCGCGGTCTCCTCGACGGCCACCGCCGCCGCCTCGATCGCAGGCGCCTCGACCTCCTCGACCACCACCGGCTCGGGAAGCGGCTCACCCTTGGCGAGCACTCGATCCACGACCAGCTCGGTCTGCTCGGCCCGGAAGCCGAGGGTGCGGCGATGCCGCTTCTTGGGCTTGAAGGTGAAGACCCTGATCTTGCGCCCGCGACGGTGCCCGGCCACGGTGGCCGCGACACGAACCCCCTCGAGGCTGGCCGCGTCGACCTGGACGCCGTTCCCATCGGAGAGGAGGAGAACCGGCCCCAGCCCGATCACGTCGCCGACGGCGGAGGGGAGGCGGTCGACGAGGAGCCGATCACCTGGGGTGACGCGATACTGGTGACCGCCATGGCGGACGACGGCGAAGCTCGCCGGGGTCGTGGCCTCAGTGGGGGGGGCGTCGGATGACTGTGGTGGCTTCATCGCTCGGTGACAACATCTGACAAGGTGACGGATCCTCCGCGCCCTCGACGCGGAAGAGGCCCATCGGCGGACAGGCCAATGAGCACGGCGGCCCGTGCGTTGGGGCAGGATACCAGACCCGCCCGAAGCCTTGGACGCCGCTTCCTGATCGGCGCATAATCCGCGCACCCGGGGTGCCCCCCCGGCCCATGGCGCGCCCGGGAGAGACCATGTCCGGACTTGACCTGCCCCCAGGCCCCGACCCGACCGGAGGCGAGGACGCGCCGCCGCCCAGCCCCGATCACTCCGATCCGCTCAACGCGCCCCCGACCGGCCCGTACCCGCCCGGAGCGAGCCCCTACCCCCCGGGGGCAGGCCCGTACCCGCCCGGAGCGAGCCCCTACCCCCCCGGGGCAGGCCCATACCCGCCTGGAGCGAGCCTCTACCCCCCGGGGGCAGGCTCGTACCCCATGCCGCCAGGCGCGTACCCGCCGCCGCCGCCCTTTGCGGCGCCCTATTCCTACGCGCCGCCGCAGACGGGCAACGGGTACGCGATCACGGCGCTGGTGCTGGGCCTCATCAGCCTCTTCCTGTCGTGGTTCCCCGGCGTCGACTGGGTGCTCGGGGCGCTGGCGATCATCTTCGGCGCAATCGGCATCTCTACCGCCAAGCGGAGGGGTGGGGCCGGCAGAGGGATGGCGATCGCAGGTCTGGTGCTCGGAGTCGTCACCGCCGTGCTCGGGATCATCTTCTGGGCTGTGATCTACGCCGGCTTCGGCGGCACCCAGTGCGCCTACGGCTGCTAGGAGACCCGCTCATGCCCGCAACCGACCCCGCCGCCCCGCAACCGGGTGGATCCCTTCCGGAGCCGTTCGCGACCCCGCCGCGACCGGCGCCCCCACCGCCCGGCTCGCAGCCCGTCCCGCAGTACCCGGGGGCTGCCGCCTACCCGGCGCCGTACCCGTACCCTCCGCCGTACTGGGGAGCTCCCGGGCCCTCCGCCCCCTCCAACCCCTCCACCACGATGGCGATCGCTTCCGGGGTGCTCGGGATCGTCGGCCTGGCGATGTCGCTGATCCCAACCGTCTACTGGTTCTTCTACAAGCTCACGGTGATCGACGCCCAGACGTATTCCGGCGTCTCCGGGACCAACGCCCTGATGGGCGCGGACTTCGTGGTCGCCACCCTGGCGATCGTCTTCGGCGCCATCAGCCTGGCCCGGGGCGGGAGCGCGAGCGGAAGCAGACGGGGCCTGGCGAAGCTCGGCGTGATCCTGGGCGTGGTCGGCCTGCTGCTGGCGGTGATCTTCCTTCCCCTGGCGGTCTCCGCGGCCAACACCGCCAGCTGCAGCGCTTACAACAACTGCTGACCCGGCGAGAGGCGAGCGCCCCTCCCCTCAGACCACCAGGTTGACGATCCGGTCGGGCACGGCCACCACCTTGCGCGGCGACCGGCCGGCGAGCACCTCGACCACCCGCGGCTGAGCCAGGGCAAGGCGCTCCAGCTCCGCGGCCGCCGTACCCGCCTCGCACTCGAAGGTGGCCCGGAGCTTGCCATTCAGCTGCACCGCGATGGTCACCCGCGGCTCCTCGGCGAGTGCCGGGTCATGCTCCGGCCACGCTGCCCGGTGCACCGAGCCGCTCTCTCCGAGCCGCTCCCAGAGCTCCTCGGCGATATGGGGCGCAAAGGGCGCGAGCAGCTGCACCAGGGTGCGGGCGTCGATCCGCCGTGCCCTCCCCGCGCGCGCCTCCTCGTCGACCCCGTGGGCCAGCTCGTGGAGCGCCGCGATGGCGGTGTTGTAGTGGAGGGACAGGATGGCGGTCTCCACCGCCGCGATGGTCCGGTGGCGGCGCCGCTCGCGCGCCCCGTCGCCACCGTCACTGGCAACGTCAGCGCCGGCAAGCTGCACGCACCGCCACACCCGCTCCAGGAAGCGGCTCTGCCCCTTCATGCCGTCGTCGTTCCACTCCCCGCCCTCGAGGTACGGCCCCAGGAACATCAGATAGAGGCGGAGGGTGTCGGCGCCGTGCCGGGCCATGTAGGTGTCGGGGTTGATGACATTGCCCTTGCTCTTCGACATCTTGCCGCCGGCGAAGGTGAGCAGCCCGTGTGCCCGGAAGCGGGTGAACGGCTCGGGCGTGGGCACGTACCCCATCCCGTGCAGGGCACGCATCAGGAACCGCGCGTACATGAGGTGGAGCACCGCGTGCTCGTTGCCGCCGATGTACATGTCGACGGGCAGCCAGTGCCGGGTCCGCTCGGGATCGAGCGCCCGGTCCTTGAAGTCCGTCGACGGATAGCGCATGTAGTACCAGCCCGAGTCCAGGAAGTTGTCGTTGACGTCGGTCTCGCGCTTGGAGGGCTCGCCGCAGACGGGACAGGGCACGTTGACCCACTCCTCGACCTGGGCGAGCGGCGAGACACCGGTGCCGAGAGGGCGGAAGTCGGTGACCTCAGGGAGCATCACGGGAAGCTCGGACTCGGGGACGCCGACGGGACCGTGCACCGGGCAGTGGATGATCGGCAGCGGCGGTCCCCAGTAGCGCTGGCGCGAGATGATCCAGTCGCGCAGCCGGAACTGCACGTGGGCGCGCCCGGCGGCGCGCGCCTCGAGGAGCTCGATCACCCGCCGCTTCCCCTCCGTCGCTGGGGTGCCGTCGAGAGAACCGGAGTTGACCAGCGGCCCTTCGCCGGTCCACGCCTCGACCGCCACGTCACCGCCGCCGATGACCTCGACGATGCGCAGTCCGTGAGCGCGGGCAAACTGCCAGTCGCGCTGGTCGTGTCCCGGCACCGCCATGATCGCCCCAGTGCCGTAGCCGCCGAGGACGTAGGGTGCGGCCCAGACCGGGATCTCCTCGCCGGTGAGCGGGTGCACGGCGAGCGTGCCGAGGTCGACGCCGATCGAGAAGTCCGGCTCGGCGTCGGCCGGGGGCAGCGACGCGCGCCACTCCTCCACGGCGGCGCGGCGGTCCTCGCGGATGAACTCGGCGAGCTGCGGGTGATCCGCGCCGATCACCAGGAAAGTGGCGCCGAAGAGGGTGTCGGGGCGAGTGGTGAAGACCGTCACCTGGGGGCGGGCGCAGCCATTCAGCCTGAAATCGATGAGAGCGCCCTCGCTGCGCCCGATCCAATTGCGCTGCGCGATCTTTGTCCGCTCGCTCCAGTCGAGGCCGTCGAGGGCGTCGAGCATCTCCTGTGCGTAGCGGGTGGTCTTGATGAACCACTGCTTGAGGAAGCGGGTCTCGACCGTGGTGCCACAGCGCTCGCAGGCGCCGCTCACGACCTGCTCGTCGGCGAGGACGGTGAGGCACGACGGGCACCAGTTGACCGGGCCCTCGCGGTGCTCGGCGAGCCCGGCCTTGAAGAGCTGGAGAAACACCCACTGGGTCCAGCGGTAGTAGTCGGGGCTGGTGGTGTCGATCTCATGGGACCAGTCGACGCCCAGACCGAGCTTCTTGAGCTGCTGCTCGCGGAAGTACTCGACGTTGCGCGCGGTCAGGGTCGCGGGATGCTCGCCGACCTTGAGCGCGTAGTTCTCGGAGTGGATGCCGAAGGCGTCGAAGCCCAGCGGCTCGAAGACGTCGTCCCCCTTCTGGCGGCGATAGCGGCCGTAGATGTCCGCCCCGGTGAAGGCATAGGCGTTGCCGATGTGCAGCTTCTCCGCCGACGGGTAGGGGAACATCATCAGGCAGTAGAAGGGGCGTGGCCCGCGCATGTCGGTGCGGTAGGTCTCGCGCTCCGCCCAGATCCGCTGCCATTTGGCATCGAGGGCAGGGAGGTCGAGACGGTCGAGGTGGTCGCCGGGGGGGACGGGTGCTTGGCTCTCCATGGGGGCCACAGGTTACCGCGTCACGGCAGGGGCAACGGGCGAGTGCGGGAGTGCCCGACCGCCGTCCTCGGGCACGACCGGGCAGGCCCGTCCAGCGTCCTGGTAGCGTAAGTTCGTGGCCCGCCAGACCCGGTGGAGAGGCTCTTTGGTGGCGCTGGCGCTGGTCCTCGGGGGCTGCAGCGCCGCGCCGGCCGCGACGCCAGCGACCCACCGGCTGGTGCCCGCGACCGCCAGCGCCACGCCTCAGCCCATCACCACGCCGGCGGCAGCGTCACCCGTCCAGATCGTCACTACCCTGGCGCAGCAGTTCGCCGACCAGACCGCGAGCGGCGCCTGGGACGCGCAATGGAACGAGCTGGCGCCGGAGGCCCAGGCGCTGTGGCCGAGTCAGAGCGCCCGCACCGCCATGCTGCAGGCCAAGTTCTCGGGCGCCCCGATCGCCTCCATCAGCCTCGGGCCGCCCACCGCCGGGGTCACCTGGTACGACCCGGAGAGCCCGGCGGTCTCGGTGCCCGACTCCTGGCGGTTCCCGGTCAGGGTGAGCTTCGCGAACCCGGCTTCGCTCTCCCCGCCGGGGGTCGCGGCGCTCTTCTCGATGACCCAGATATCGGTCGAATACGACTCCGCCACGGGGGCGACGTGGGTCGTGGGCGAGGGCCCCGCATCGATGGACGCTCCGGTGATCGTCCCCACGAGCGTCGCCTCCCGCCAGGTGGACGTTCCCATCTTCATGTACCACCTGGTGGAGAACCAGGAGCCGCAGGAGAGCGCCTACGGGGGCAACACCTACGGATGGAAGATCGACGTAGGACTGACCACCCTCACCAGCCAGTTCCAGGCCCAGATGGCCTACGCGCACTCGATCGGTGCCACCAGCATCTCGCTGCCGCACCTGGCCGATGCCCTCCTCTACGGGCTGCCGCTACCGGCTCATTCGTTCGTGGTGACCTTCGACGACGGCCGGCTCAGCCAGTGGACCAACGCGGTGCCGATCCTTCGGCAGTACGGATTCACCGCCGTCTTCTTCCCGTGCACGGCCCTGGTCGGCGGCGTCTACGGCCCCCAGCAGTACGTGACCGCGGCCGAGCTGCGGGATCTGGCCAACACCGGCTTCTCCTTCGGCGACCACACTCTCAAGGACAACGTGGCGCTCTGGACGGGAGACGCCACCAGCCAGCAGCTGGACACCGTCACCAACCAGAGCAAGACCACCCTGGAAAGTCTCATCGGTGGCCAGCCGATCCAGTTCATCGCCTACAGCGGGGTCTGGCCGGGGCCGAACCAGTTCTCCGACAGCGCTCTGGAGCAGCCGCTCTTCACGACCCTCCAGGGGTACGGCTACGTGGGCGGGCTCCAGGACCTCGTCAACGACTCCGCCGCCGGCGACAGCACCGCACTCTGGCAGCTCCCCCGGGTGCGGGTGGGGCTCGGGATCTCCACCTCCAGCTGGGCCCTGTGGGTGGAAGATGCCACCTAGCCCACCCCTGGACTGGGCCACGGAGACCCTGCTCGCCGACGAACGGGCGGGGCTCCTCCGCCGCCTGCGCCGGCGCGAGGGGGGCAGCGGGCCCCGCTGCGTGGTCGACGGCAGGGCCGTCGTCGTCTTTAGCTCCAATGACTACCTCGGCCTCTCCGTCCATCCGACGGTGCGCGAGGCGGCCTCACGAGCCGCCCTGGAGCTGGGAGTGGGCGCCACCGGCTCGCGCCACCTCTCCGGTGGCCACGGGGCCATCGCCGACCTGGAGGAGACGCTCGCCGGCTTCCTCGGCGCCGCCACCGCCACGGTGGCGCCGAGCGGCTACGCGGCCAACGTCGCGATCCTGGAGGCACTCGGCGGTCCCGACGCGACCGTCCTGAGCGACGCGGGCAACCACGCCTCGCTGATCGACGGCTGCCGGGCGTCGCGGTCACGGGTGGCCGTCTACCGCCACCTCGACAGCGTGGACCTGGAGGCCCGCCTGGCCCGCGCCGAGGGGCGCCCGATCATCGTCACCGACTCCGTCTTCTCGACGGACGGGGCCGCCGCCGACCTGATCGCCCTGGACCGGCTGGCCCGGCGCCACGATGCCTGGCTGATCGTCGACGAGGCCCACGCGCTGGGGACGACCGGTCCGGGCGGGCGCGGGCTCGCCGCCGAGCTGGGGGTGGCCGGCGACCACGTGGTGCGGATCGTCACCTTCTCCAAGGCCCTGGGCGCGGCCGGTGCGGCGATCTGCGGAGCGGAGCCGGTCCGCCGGCTGCT
>Ga0182027_10006967_pt1 | contig 16781 bp, 12 predicted proteins | sample 712E1DmetaG_FD_121300 | JGI IMG/M metagenome (GOLD analysis project Ga0182027, IMG submission 121300) | Permafrost microbial communities from Stordalen Mire, Sweden - 712E1D metaG (Illumina Assembly) | ecosystem: Environmental > Terrestrial > Soil > Wetlands > Permafrost | place: Sweden... | reverse complement strand
CAGCCACCTCTTCTGTGTATGCCTCGGTACAATTGAAAACAGACGCATCGAAATTGTCGGAGATTCATCCTGCCGATCTTGCAGACATTTTGGAAGATCTCGGCACCGATGAACGTATTGCTCTTATCGAGTCACTTGACAATTTTACCGCTGCTCAGACGCTTCAAGAAATGCAATTCAAAAATCGTTTGCAGATTGTTGAATCGATGGAACCGGTAAAACTGGCACCGATTATCAATGAGATGCAAATGGACGAAGCCGTGGATTTGCTGGAAGCCTGCGATACACAGAAACGTCAAGCGGTGTACGCAATTCTGACACCGGAAAAAGTAACAGAGTTGAAAGAGCTTTCTACGCTTTCCATTTACAGTGTTGGCAGCATTATGAACACCGACTTCGTTACCGCCAAACCGACAGAGACAGCAGGGATGGTGCTAAAACGAATTATTGTTGAATGTGAGAAGTCAGAAATGTATCGATATGCATACGTACTTGATCATGACGAACGGCTTCTCGGTGTAGTGAGTTTACGCAATCTCCTTCTTAGTGAAACAGATATTCTCATTGCCGATATTATGATTGAACAGGCTATTTCGGTACAAATTGATACGCGTATTCGGCGTGTGGCAAAGCTCTTCTTCAAATATAACTTTGAAGCTATTCCTGTTGTCGACGACAATGATAAGCTCCAAGGACTTGTATCTTTCCGCGATGCCTTAGCATCTGTATTCCCCGAAATCAAGGAAGAGGAAACGGTGTGATATGAACTTCTTCAAACGCATTAAAGAAAATCCTGCTCTGCGTCAGTTGATAATTTTTATGAGTATCCTCGGACCAGGTATTGTGACTGGGAGTGTTGATAACGATGCCGGTGGAATTACAACCTACTCCGTTGCCGGCGCTCTGTACGGTTACAAGCTGCTCTGGACACTTATCCCTTCGTTCATTGCTCTTTTAGCCGTGCAGGAAATGAACGCACGCATGGGTATTGTCACAGGCAAAGGCCTGGCGGATTTGATACGCGAAAGTTTCGGTGTGCGCATCACATTCTACATGTTTATTTTTCTTTTAGTTGCCGATGTGGGAAATACTGCAACAGAGTTTGCCGGTGTCGCAGGCAGTATGAATATTTTTGGTGTGAGCAAATATATTTCGGTTCCACTTGCAGCTATCGCAGTATGGGTGCTTGTGCTGAAAGGCAATTATAAATTTGCAGAAAGAGTGTTTCTGCTTTTCAGCGTATTCCTGCTTTCGTACGTTGTATCTGCTGTTCTTGCCGGACCGGATTGGAAAGTAATTGGAACAGCACTGGTTACACCAACGATTCAATTCAACCGCGAATATATCGTCACAGTCCTTGGTATCATCGGTACAACAGTGGCGCCTTGGATGCAGTTTTACATGCAATCAGCAGTGATTGAAAAGGGACTGAAAATCAGCGATTACAAATACACATTGTGGGATGTTGTGCTCGGATGCATTGCCACTATTGTTGTTGCCTTCTTTATTGTTGTGGCGTGTGCTGCAACACTGCATGTAAACGGCGTCACAATCAATGAAGCCGCGGACGCTGCAATGGCGTTGCAGCCGTTAGCAGGCGCATTGGCAGGTCAACTGTTTGCGTTCGGATTATTTGTTGCTTCAATTTTCTCGGCAGCAATTCTTCCATTGGCAACAGCGTTTTATGTCTGCGAAGCATTCGGATTTGAAGCGGGTATAGATAAAAAATTTAGCGAAGCCCCCCAATTCTATTCACTCTTTACTATCATAATTCTCATAGGTTCCGGCATCATTTTAATTCCAGGCGCTCCGCTTATTGCTATTACTATTTGGACGCAAGTGCTGAATGCCATTCTGCTGCCTATGGTGCTTGTTTGTATGATGATCATTGTGAATAATAAAGAAATTATGGAAGAGTATACCAATAACCGGCTGCAAAACATAATTGGTTGGACAACGACAGTAATTTTAATAATACTTAGTGCATTCCTGCTTTTCTCAGGCCTAGGAGTTGGTTAAAAGAGAAAATGATTGAGATATTCACTTGAAGTTGATAGAGAAAGCTCGTAACGAAGAATAAAGAAAATAGAGTACATTTGATATCAACAAATTCGGATCATTGCGTTTTAACAATTGTACTATATAGGAATTAAAATGAAAACACTTTTTTTTCTTTTCTTCACAATCTCGCTTTCCTTTGCGCAGAATTTCGATAATAATTTTACCAATGCCACTATGCGTGTGGATTATTATCGCATTGGTACAAAAGGACAAGAACAAATCACACTGGACAGAGTGTACGAAGAAAACGTTTGGGCCGGCAGCAGGGTGAATGTACTTGACACACTCAATCTTGGTGATTGTTTTGTGAAGGTGAGCGATCTCCAAACCAATATGCTTCTTTATTCGCGCGGTTATTCAACGGTATTTGGTGAATGGCAAACAACGGAAGAAGCCTTGAGTGGAACATGGCGAACATTTCATGAAACGGTTCGTTTTCCATACCCGAAACGAAAAGTTGTTGTCAGTTTTTTACGACGTGATAAATTTGTTGCAATGGGCGAGACGATGGCTTTTCGAGAAGTTGTATCTTTTGTCATTGATCCAAATTCATCGACCGCGATTCATCGGGAAAAACGGCAGAGCCCATTCAAAATATTCGACGTGATGATTAACGGTCCGATTGAAAGGAAAGTAGACATCCTTATTCTTGGTGATGGTTATGCAAAAGAGGACATAGAGAAATTTAGGAAAGACGCAAAGCATTTTACAGAGCAACTCTTTTCATATCAGCCGTTCAAAAAACATAAAAATGATTTTAATGTTCGTGCAATGGAAGTGATCTCAGATGATTCAGGTATCGACAAGCCCGATCAGAATGTCTGGAAACATACCGCTCTTGGCACGATGTATAACACTTTCGGATCCGCCCGCTATGTGCTGACAGAAGAGAATAGAGCAATGCGTGATATCGCCGATACAGCGCCCTATGATTTTATTACAATTCTTGTAAATGACAACCGTTACGGCGGCGGCGGAATCTTTAATCTTTACACAACATGTTTTACAAAACCGGCAAAAACTGGACAGGAATGGGAAATGGACTATGTCTATGTACACGAGTTTGGCCATTGTTTTGGCGGATTGGGCGATGAATATTACAGTTCGCAAGTTTCGTATATTGATTTCTATCCGAAGGGTGTTGAACCTTGGGAACCAAATGTAACACGGACAAATACAAAAGATAATTTAAAATGGCGCAATGTAACATTATTAGACACACCAGTTCCAACGCCATGGCAGAAAGCGAAGTACGACAGCATTGAGACATTACGAGGTAAATTAGATCGACTTGCTTCCGATTACTATGAAAAGCGTGAGGGATTAATGAAGAGTGCAAACGACATTCTTCAAGATCCGCATTGGATTGGGATTGTAGGTGCGTTTGAAGGATCGGGTTATACATCGAAAAACATGTATCGTCCTGCCATTGACTGCAAGATGTTTGCACTGAACCCGGTGGACTTTGATCCTGTTTGCGCTGCAGCGATTGAACGTATGATAGAAATGTGCATCAAGTAATATGGACATGGTGGTAAAGTTTACGCCACAATAATAATTCAATTGCTGATATTGCAGGAAAGTTAATAGATGAGAACAAATCCTATTGCACTTATTACAGGCGCTTCAAGTGGTCTTGGATTAGAGTTCGCAAAACTTTTTGCGCGTGAGAGCCATGATCTTGCCCTTGTTGCACGCAGCCATGACAAACTCAAAAACATTGCTGAAGAATTACAGCAAATGTACGGCGTACAAGTAAAATTCTATACAAAAGATTTGTCTATTTCTTCAGCACCCGAGGAAATATTTGAAGCCCTTCAAAGCGAGGGAGGAAATATCGATGTTCTTGTCAACAATGCCGGTTTCGGATGGCGCGGAGAGTTCGCACACATGGAACTTACCGATGCCCTCGAAATGATTCAGGTAAACATCACAACACTTACACACCTCACACGTCTCTTTCTTCCTGGAATGATCGAACGAAAACGAGGAAAAATATTAAATGTAGCATCAACCGCCGCATTTCAACCAGGCCCAATGATGGCAACGTACTACGCGTCAAAAGCTTATGTGTTAAGTTTCTCAGAAGCACTGTCGGAAGAATTGATGGGAACAGGTATAACGGTCACAGCGTTTTGTCCCGGACCAACAGCCACAAACTTTGGGCAAAGAGCTGGTTTTGCAAACGAAAAAATCTTTGGCGGTATGTTCTCGATGGACTCACGCACTGTTGCGCTGGATGGGTACAAGGGATTGATGAAAGGAAAACCGCTTGTTGTTTCCGGCTGGAAAAATTGGCTTGGGGTTCAGCTTGTCCGATTTACACCGCGACCGCTTCCTGCAAAGCTTGTAAAAAAAGTTCAGCAAAAAAGAGGGACTTGAGAAACATAATCGGTAAAGTATATTCACAATCAGCACCAAAAAAGCTTTATTGATTCAATAAAATTCTTAGCACCGATTGAATTGTGGTTATCTGTTTTTCGTTGAAGTTTTTCCTACCTTAACACAAACGCATTAACCTATTACCACTTGAAAAAATTGTTGACTTCATGCCATATGCCGGTGAATTAAGCGCTTTTATAACAGCTATAATGTGGACGGGAAGTGCTCTTGCTTTTGCGGCTGCAACAGTGCGCGTCGGTTCTGTGTACGTGAATGTTGTGCGGCTTGTTGCCGCAGTTGTTTTTTTGTCTGTGACTATTATTGTTTTCGGTATTCCGGTGAATGTATCAGCTGTACAGGTTCTATTTCTTTCGCTGAGTGGTTTTGTAGGGTTTGTTTTCGGAGATACGTTTCTCTTCAAATCGTACGAATATAATGACGCACGTATCGGTTCGTTAATAATGTCAGCGGCTCCAGCTATGACCGCACTGATGGCGTTCCTTTTTCTGAAGGAAACGCTATCCTTCACCGGGATTCTTGGTATGACCATCACACTTGCCGGTATTGCGCTGGTTGTGTTAGAGCGTAAGGAACCATCAACACACACTATTCCTATATCTATATTAGGAGTGGTTTATGCTTTATTAGGGGCAATAGGGCAGGCGGGTGGAATGATTTTAGCAAAAGGCGCCTTTGCACATGGGCCTATCAACGGATTTGTTGCGACGCTCATTCGTGCATTTTCCGCCACTTTGGTATTGGCACCATTGAATTATTTCGCCGGTCGATTTACAGAGCCCCAAAAAATATTTTCGAAGGACAGAAAAGCATTTCGTTTCACAATGCTTGGTTCATTTCTTGGTCCTTATCTTGGCGTTACATTCAGTCTTATCGCAATCTCACTTACTGATGTAGCAATCGCTGCAACAATTATTGCGCTTGTTCCTATCATTATGTTGCCGACGGTTTGGGTTCTGTTTCGCGAGAAACTTTCTTGGCGTGCTGTCGTTGGGGCGTGTGTAGCAGTTGCTGGAGTTGGAATTTTATTTCTTCGGTAAATCTGTCGGTAGAAACTGAGATAAAATATCCCCCAGTTTTTCATTGTTTTTTGAAAGAAATCCTTCGCGTAACTTTGCTGCACACTCTGGACAAACACCATGGCTAAAGGTTGCTTCAGAATTCTCTTTAATGTAGCGTTCTATTCCTTTCCAGTAGCCTTGATCATCGCGTACTTTTTTACAGTTGAAACAAATTGGAATAAGACCGTTAAGTACTTTTATTTTTGTCATAGCCTCTGAAACATATACTTTGAGCATTTTTTCTTTTGCTACGAGCCGCCACACCCGAAGACGATGCAAGCCAAAACCGATTCCGCCAATAAGAACGAGAACCATACTATAGAACCAAAATGTTTGATAGTAACGAGGCTTCAGCTCGAATGCAAAACCAGCCCCGGTCTCATTCCAAATTCCATCGCTATTGCATGCGGTAACACGGAAATTGTATTTTCCGGGAGGTAAATTTGTATAAAATGCGCTTCGCCTTGTTCCTACAACTCTCCATTCTTTTTCAAACCCTTCTAACATATAGCGGAAAGTTATTTTTTGCGGCGCAATAAAACTGATTCCACCATAATAGAATTCTACTTGTCCACTGCCAGGAGAAAAATTTCTGTCATTGTAAGGCGGGTAATCTATTCTATCAACAATAACTCTTTCAATAACAACCGGTGGGGGAAGATTATTTATCTGCGTTATTTTTGGATCGACAACAACGATACCCTTTGGAGTCGGGAACCAAAGAAATCCATTAGAAGTTTTACAACCGGATGGACCAGAACACTCGCTGACAATCATGCCATCCGACGAACTATATGATGTGCAATGAATACGATTAATCTTTCCGATTGCGAAATCGTCCAGCATCTGTTTGCTGACACAGCTTATCCCCTTCATACTGCTTAGCCATAAATTGCCATAGTTGTCTTCAAGAACTTTCATTACCACATCGTTAAATAAGCCTTGTGCAAATGTGTAGCAAGTAAATTTCCCATTTTTCAAACGCACAAGTCCACCGCCATAACTTCCCATCCATATCGTGTGTTCACTGTCTTCAATGATATCAAAGATGGGATCAGAAGGCAGCCCATCTTTACTCGTGTATGTTGATACTGAACCGTTTTGCCATCTTAAAAGCCCTTCATCACTTCCTACCCATATAACACCTGTATGATCGACAAGCATGGAGCGAATTAAATTAACCGACATTCCTTTCTTCTGATAATTAACAAAACGGTCATTTTCAAATCGATTCATACCGTGGTCAAAAGTTCCTGCCCAAATTCTACCTTCATGGTCTTCGCCCATGACACGGATGAAATTTTGCGATAGCCCATCTTTTGTAGTATAGACACGAAAATTATCATTCCGGTATTGAGCAATGCCTTCGCGTAAGCCAATCCAAACGTTGCCATGCGAATCTTCAAATAACGAACGGATATAATCGCTAGGGAGGTTGTTTTTCTTAAAGGGCACAAATTTTTTTCCATCAAAACGCAAAACACCGCCACCTTCAGTTCCAATCCAAACAGCACCATCATGGGCCGTCATCATTGCACGAATAGTGGAGACAGGTACGCCATCGCGAATTGTATAGTTTATAAACTTTCCTTTCCAAAATTGATTCAATCCTGCGTTAAATGTTCCGACCCAGAGACCTCCTTCGCGATCTTCTGATATACTTGTGACATAATCACTTGAGAGACCATCCTTAGAAGTATACGATGTAAATATGTTATCCTTAAACCGACAGATACCACCGCGTTCAGTACCTATCCACAATGCGTTTGATCTATCTTCATAAAGAAAAGTAATAACATTGTCAGAAAGACCGTTCTGAATTGTAAAGGTACGAAATGAATCATGTTTCCATTTTACAAGCCCATTCTCTGTTCCTATCCATATAGTGTTGTCGGAGCTGACATAAAAACTCCGAACAGAGTTACTTGGAAAGCCATTTTTTGTATTATAGAACGAAGATTTACCATGACTATAAACAGTAAGACCTTTTCCACCTACGGCCATCCAAAGATTTCCGGCTTTATCAACCGAAAATATATTCAATGAATTATTGGCAAGGCCCGGCATCGTTGAAATGGAATCAAGTTTCCCGTTCTTATATTTATAGATTCCCTTATGCATCGTACCTATCCAAAGATTTCCTTCGCGGTCAGCAGCCAATCCTCGAACTGGGCCGGTGCTGATTGGAAGATAGGTAAAGACACCATTCTTCAATTGCGTCAACCCATTGAATGTACCAATCCACAAACTGCTATCTTCACTCACAAAGAGACATGTAATATCGTTGTGTTTTAAGGCCGGTGTATTCTCTTTATCGAACACTTGGAACGTCGTCCCATTAAACCTGGCAAGGCCATCTTGTGTGCCAATCCAGAGATATCCATCATGTGTTTGAATAATCGCCCGGGCTCTGTTTTGTGGCAACCCCTCATCGCTCGTGTATATTTTGTGGATGTATTGCAGCAGGGGATTCGTGTTGCGTTCTTTTGCGGGAGTTCTGGAAAATACAAATAAACCGGTGAAGACGGCCAATATCAACCAATGCAATATTTTACTTTTTACATACACAAGAATAGCCCTCTTGCCTGTCATTAAGTTGCAACATAATACTATTTGAATTAAAAAGTCAAAGAAAATTTTAATTAAAACATATCTTTTAGACAGGGATTCATTTCATTCAGCATCATTAAACAATCAAAGCAAAATGATTATGTAATTTCCGAATACAAGAATACATTGTTCTTAAGGAAACGCGAACGGTTCTTTCCCTCTCTGTCTTTATTCTGATTCAGTCGGGCATTTGAAATTCTTGAGCAGTCGGACGAATATCGTCATGCATACTACGGAGAGCACGGAACGCTGTTTCGCTTCCTCTAAACATTGATTTATGAAAAATGCGGTACGCTTCACCTTTATCCTGCGTCAAGCCGATTCCCTTTTCATAACAGTGAGCCAAGGCCAAGTCCGAAAGCAATGATCCTGCTTGTGCCGTGGTGCGAAGAACAGAGAGGGCAGTGCCTATATCCTGTGTATGTATTTGATCTAGAATGTTCGCAGTCGCAAGGCGGATGTCTGCTTCAAGACTTCCTAATTTGGATGCTTGGTTCCACAACTCAACCGCTTTGTCACGATTTTGGTTTATCCACCGTCCGGTAAAATAGCATGAACCCAATTCTACTATTGCAGGTACATGTCCAGCCGATGCTGCGCGTTGGAGCAAATCGAATGCCTGTTTCTCATTCAACAACTTACTGAAACCGATGGATGTTAAACCGGACCATACATAAAGTGCATCCGGATCATTTTTTGATGATCGCAGTTGCAGTTCACGGGCAAAATTCTCTGTATTCATCAGCTTCCAAAGTAATGCCGGTGCTCGATTAGAGCCTTGAATAAACGCACGGAGGTAATACACACCGGCGAGAATGATATCCCTATGAACATTGAGGCCGCGTTCATAACAGCGTCCAAGCAGGCAGAGCGCCTCCGGATTTCCAGAATTTGACACTTCTGACAATAAAGATTGAACGCTTGAATCCAGATTTGCCGTTGTGGCTTTCTCTGTTGTTTTCGTACGCGTGAGAGTGTCGATTCCCTGGTACGCTTCGCGAATAAGGGTTGTATCTTCAATCGTTGATGTTGTATCGGTGTGGAAATCAATAAAGAGAAAGGTGAGCCCCGTATCGCGTGGCATCGATCGTGTTGCATTGTTCTTCGGATGTTCCTTTTTAGGCGACAAAATATCCGTTGAGTCTGTTTTATCCAGCCCGCGCCGTTCCATTTCTTTCTTTGTAATCTTTGCAGCGTCCGAACCAAGATCAGATGCTCTTTTAAAATAACCATATGCTTTTGCCCAGCTGCGCGGCACAACAAACTCTTCAGTATAAATTAATCCCAACACATAGAGCGCTTCCGGTACATCTTGTTCAGCGGCGGCGCGAAACTGATTGAAAGCTTCAAAGGGATTCCACTCAATTCCGCGGCCGTTCATCAAGAGAATTCCCAGGTTGAATTCCGCAAGCGGTAAATGCTGATCTGCTGCTTTTTGAATCCAATAATATGCTTTTGCAGTATCGGCGGGAAATCCTTTGCCGAATAAATAACGCAATCCTAATTCATGCTGTGCCGGTGATTCACCTGCATTTGCTTTCTGCATGAGAACGAATTCTTCGAGCAACTGAAGATCAAGTGTCGATGGAAGTACTAACGGTACGGAACCCGATTCGTAAGTTCTAAACGCCTGCGGTTTTTTTTGTTCCTGTGCAGACAGAAGATATGGAATGAATGACAGTAGAAAAGCTGCAATGGTTATAGTACTATAAAATTTTCTTTGAACTCTGGGCATCGTTTTAGTTACTCGCAATACAATTTCGTATATTGTCATTGTAATTGCCACAGTTAGATGCAAGTTTATATATTTTTTTTTATAAAGAGAATGAAATATCAAAAACCGCGAGTAAAGATTTGTTGTATCAGCAGCATTGAAGAAGCGCAGACAGCAATTTTATTCGGTGCATCGGCGATCGGTTTAGTATCTGAAATGCCAAGCGGTCCCGGTGTAATACCTGAAGAATTGATTCGCGAAATTGCACAAAGTGTCCCCGTCGGGATAGACACATTTCTTCTTACCAGCAAGCAAAACCCGGAAGAGGTTATTGCGCAACAGCAAAAAACACGCGTAAACACTATTCAATTGGTAGATGCATTTCCAATTTCCGGCTATACAGTTCTTCGACAGGCATTGTCGGGTATTCGTATGGTTCAGGTGATCCATGTCGTTGAAAATACATCATTACAAGACGCCGAGGCGATTGCGCCCTATGTAGATGCGATTCTTTTAGATTCTGGTAATCCTTCTTTAACGGTGAAAGAGCTTGGCGGCACTGGCCGCATCCATGATTGGTCTATGAGCAGGCGTATCCGTGATAGTGTTGATGTGCCAATTTACCTTGCGGGCGGATTGAAACCAGAAAACGTACACAACGCAATCGAGCAGGTTCATCCTTATGCTCTTGATGTCTGCAGCGGTGTGCGCACTAACGGTCATCTTGATAAGCACAAGCTTGAAGCTTTTTTCTCACACATCAAATGAAAATATCATGAGTGATAACAAAATTATTTTTTCTATGATCGGTGTTGGTAAAGTAGTCAAACCAAATCGCCAGATTTTGAAAGATATCTATCTCTCCTTTTTCTATGGTGCGAAGATCGGCGTGCTTGGACTGAACGGCGCCGGCAAGAGTACACTTCTGCGCATCATCGCTGGTATCGATAAAGATTATCTTGGAGAGATCACCGCACAAAAAGGAATTACATTTGGTTTCCTTTCGCAGGAACCGGAACTTGATTCAACAAAAACAGTGAAGGATATTGTAGAAGAAGGGGTTCAGGAAATTGTCAATCTCGTAAAAGAATATGAAGCCGTAAATCTTCAGCTTGCTGAACCGGATGCTGATTATGATACATTATTGGAAAAACAGAGCAAGCTTCAAGAAAAGATTGACCATCTCAATGCCTGGGATTTAGACAGCAAACTGGAACAGGCAATGGATGCAATGCGTTGTCCGCCCCCGGAAACGCCGGTGAATATTCTTTCCGGCGGTGAACGACGACGGGTGGCGCTTTGCCGTCTCTTATTGCAGGAACCAGATGTCTTGCTGCTCGACGAACCAACCAATCATCTGGATGCTGAATCAGTTGCATGGCTGGAACATCATTTGGGTTTGTACAAAGGGACCGTCATCGCAGTAACGCATGATCGCTACTTCCTCGACAACGTAGCGGGATGGATATTGGAACTCGACCGCGGCGAAGGCATTCCTTTTGAAGGAAACTACTCTTCGTGGCTGGATCAAAAAAAGCGCCGGTTGGAAGTAGAAGAAAAACAGGAATCAAAGCGTCAGCGAGTGCTCCAACGTGAATTAGAATGGGTGCGGTTGAATCCGAAAGGACGCCACGCCAAAAGCAAGGCGCGCATTGCTTCGTATGAAAAAATGCTTGTCGAACAAACCGATACGCGTGATGATGAAATGGAAATATATATCCCACCCGGTCCACGGTTAGGCGATGTTGTTATCGAAGCGCAGGGCGTGTCGAAAGCATTTGGTGAGAAATTATTATTTGAAAACTTGGAATTTGCTCTTCCGCCAGGCGGTATTATAGGCGTCATTGGTCCAAACGGTGCCGGCAAGACAACGCTTTTCAAACTGATCACCGGACAAGAAAAACCAGATACAGGCACTATCAAGATTGGCGATACGGTAAAGCTTGCTTACGTTGATCAAATGAGGCCGCTTGATCCCGATAAAACAATCTGGCAAGAAATTTCAGGCGGAGAAGATCTCATCACGCTCGGTAGTCGCGCGGTGAATTCGCGCGGGTATGTGGCACGGTTCAATTTCAGCGGCACCGATCAGCAGAAACCCGTTGGCAAACTCTCTGGCGGAGAGCGCAATCGTGTACATCTGGCAAAAGTCCTCAAGGAAGGCGCAAACGTGCTTTTGCTGGATGAACCAACGAACGATCTCGATGTGAATACATTACGCGCGTTGGAAGAGGCGCTTGGTGATTTCGCCGGATGTGCGTTTGTCATTTCCCATGACCGCTGGTTCCTTGACCGCGTAGCAACACATATTCTCGCATTTGAAGGTGATAGTAGTGTCGTATGGTTTGACGGAAATTATTCCGAGTACGAAGAGCACCGCAAGAAACAACTCGGCATTGAAGCCGATCAGCCGCATAGGATTAAGTACAAGAGGCTCACACGGAGTTAAGTTCTCAGCCTATTCAGATTGTTGCTGATTGCAGATTCCGTAGAAGATATAATCAATCATTTCAACGGCGACACTAAGCCAATGAAGCCTCTTGGTGCATCCGTGGATAATGTGAATACATGCATGCGCTCAATGACGCCCTGTTATTGATCGTCATGAACCTTTTGGAGATATTCCTGGAATGTAAACTGAAGATAATGTTTTCCACTAATGTAATTCAGATAACGAATAAATTCCCTTGGCTCATAATATCCGCTAAATCGTGAGATGAGTTGAAATTGTTTATTATATACTAATATTGTCGGATAACCGTTCACATCTAGCATTTTTGCCAATTCTTGTTCTGTGTACTGATTTGTGCCATTCGTTATCAAATTGGTCGACTCAGCATTGAGTTTGACAACAACAAAATTCGTTGCAAGTAATTGTTGAACCTCTGGACGAGCATACACTTCTCGATCCATTTTTTTACACCACCCACACCAGTCGGTATAAACATCAACCAGCATGTACTTTCCTGAAGCCTGGGTCGCATTAACGCCTTCTTCCCACCCATGCCATCGAAGCGCGGTGTTATCGGCTTGGGCAAACATCACGAGTAATGAAAATACAAGCAGGATAACTATATATATAAAACGTTGCACCATCTCCCTCCCTTTATACTCCCGCACAAACTTCTCGCTATTCCCGCAGACCATGTAAAGTCTTTACTTATCCAGCTTTTCCAGTATCTCCTGCAAGAATTCCTTCACTTCTACTAATTCACCCTTTATCTCTTCATCCTGAATTTTTTTCTTTTGTGGAACATTAAGAAGTTCGAGTTGCTCTCCATTATCAGGCTCCGGTGTGAACTCTTTCATTACCTGTTTCGCACCTTCTATTGTGTACTTCTCGTCCCGCAATAATTGCTTGATGTGCATGATAAGCTTAATATCTTTATTTGTGTAAATGCGGTTGCCGGCGCGATTTTTCGCCGGTTTCAGCTCAGGAAATTCGGTTTCCCAGTAGCGCAAAACATATTGCTCTAATCCAGTAATTCTGCTGACCTCGCTAATGGAATAGTAAAGTTTTTTAATACTAGTACTTTTCATTGATGCCTCGTTCATAGGTCGGTTGTTGATAGAAAAGTAGTAAATGTTGCATTGAGTTGCAATCTTGAAACATGACGATAGTCATCTAAAAATCGACTTTAAATGAATTCTCAAAAAGTTCTCACTTCTGTTTATGCAGGCAGCTCCGTATGAACAAAACGATGAAAGTTTTTGGGAAACTTTTTACGAAGCTGCAGGGCAATCGCTACAAGAATCTTGAGCGGTGACGATAAGCGAATGCGCTTGGAAAACACATCATACTGTGCACGTTCAATCCTGAGGAGAAGCAAATAATATATATTCCCCATTGTGCGAGCCGCGGTAAAAAGCGGCTTGTCTTCTTCGGCGAGGCAGGCCTTCGCTCGGCGGAAATATTCATGAGCGCGTGTGCACTCAAACCTCATCAGCTCGACAAATTGTTCGTTGTAAGTACAATTCAACAAATCAGCTTCAGAATAATCGAACTTTCTTAAATCTTCAAGCGGCAGATAAATACGTCCGCGCTTAGCGTCAGATTTAATATCGCGCAGTATATTTGTCAACTGTAATGCAATGCCAAGGTTGATAGCGTACTGCTTCGTCTTCTCATTCGTATAGCCGAACACTTCCGCACAAATCAATCCTACCGTGGAAGCCGCGCGGTAGCAGTATTGTTCTAATTCAGAAAATGCCGTGTAGCGCTTATGCAACAGATCCATTTCCATTCCCTTAATCAACTCGTAAAAATGTTCAATAGGAATATGGAAATGCTGAATAATGGCAGCAAGTTTATTGAGGAGTGAATAATGTGAAATTCCGTAAAGCGAGCGCCGCAATTCTTCTGTCCACTGCGAGAGCAGGGCATACTTTTCTTTCTCGTCCCCTGCTTCATCTACAATGTCGTCGGTGAACCGGCAAAAGGCGTAAATAGTTTCGATGGCATCGCGTTTCGGACGAGGCAATATCAGGAATGAATAATAGAAACTACTCTTCCGATTCTGCGAGGAATCCGGTATGATGGATGTTGCTGTTTGCACGATAGTAAGTTACGATAAAAATGAACGAAAGAGAAGCCCCAGTTTATCCAATCTCGAAAGAGTCGGACGTTTCGTCAGCACGTCATAATTTTGATCGTGAATTTTTTGAAGAATTTTAGTGCCGCCGATCCATGTCAGTTTCAGTTCCCTCGATAAATCTTTGCCAACCAGAGTTAAAAGCGGCTTTCCTTTTACAAAAAGCTCTGCCGTGCGCTGTACTTGAAACGCTATCAAACTGCAAAAGTGATCATTCATGTTTTGATTAATTAAATCCTCTTCGCGATAATCAAATTCTTCCATATCTTCTAAAGGAAGATAAATACGATCTTTCTGCAAGTCCACAGAGACATCCTGCAAAAAATTTGTCAATTGCAATGCAGTACAAATTGAATCGGAAAGCTGCATCATCACTTCACTGCGATAGTTGAGCAACAACAAGAGTATTCTTCCGATGGGATTGGCGGAATTGCGGCAGTACGTAAGTACATCTTCAAATGTTTCGTACCGTCTCACTGTTACGTCTGCGCGGAAAGCGGCAAGAAGATTCTGGAAGAGCTCACATGGAATTTGAAATCGTTCCACTGTTTCAGCAAGCGCGGCAAACACACGATGCGTTGGATTGCCGTTATAACATTCATCCAGGTACTGTTCCCATTGATTCAGGTTATCTATTCGTTCGGCGAGCGTAAAACCCGGCTCATCGGCATAATCATCTGCAATACGGGCAAATGCATAAATTGTCCAGACATACCTTCGTATTTCTTTCGGAATAAAGCGGGATGCAACAGGAAAATTTTCGTAGTGGCTGCGGGCGATTGTTTCACAGTACCGAAATCCATCTTCCGCTGACCAATATTTATGTTTGATATGAAGTTTGGGGTTGTTCATTTTTAGGGATTGATAAAACGCCCAGATCGTTCACGCCTGATGAATCAATATGAAGAATGGCAGTTGGAAAATCAAGCAGTTGGTGTCATTACTTCATCCACAGGGACAGTGTACACTTCAATGGGCGTTTCAAGTCCTTTGACGAGAACAGGCTCGTGCGGAAGAGTAGGAATGTCGTTTTTGACTAAATCATACGTTCGGCGGGATATCATAATTCCTTCCACCGGTGCATTCGATTCAAGACGGTTCGCAAGATTGACATCCGAGCCGAGCACAGTGTAGGCAAGCTTTTTCCTCGTCCCCATATTTCCCACGACAACCTCACCCGTATTAATGCCGACGCGAATTTTTAAGGGGAACAAACCCTCCTTCACCCATTTTTCTTTTAACTCACGACATTTCTTTTGCATCTCAATAGCAGCCTTCACACACCGGATGGCATGGTCGGGTTGCGGTTCGGGGGCGCCAAAAAATACCATTAAGCCATCCCCGATATATTTGTCTACTGTACCTTCATACTTAAAAACTATTTGCACCATTGCATCGAAATACTCGGCCAAGAAATTTTGGATCTGATCCGGTGTCATAGTAGAAGAGTACGTTGTGAAACTCTTGATATCGGTGAACATAATCGTCAGCTCTTTTTTCTGAACTTCGAAAATCGATTCAGGATGTGCAATCTGACGCTTGACAACTGATGGAGGAAGATATGATTCGAACGACCGAAGCGTCACTTCCTTTTCACGTTCCTCATTAATGAACCTATTCACGAGGACAGCAAATACGGCCGTTACAATAACAAGAATGGGCCGAACGAGATTGAAAATAGTATTGCCAAATAAAAAGGCGATCATCGCCAGCAAAATATATCCGATAAGCAAAAGCAAAGCGCCAACCCAGAGCCCGCGTGATGACAGTTTCAGAGCAAAGAATCCGACAAATGCAAGGAGCAGTATTTCAATACCTATCATCTCCCATGTGTTTAATTCTCGCAGGAAATTTTCAGTCAGAATTGTATGTAAAACATTTGCATGAAGGCCGCTCAGTGGAAAATTGTTGTCGGTTGGGACTGGATGAATATCTGTTGCGCCGGTAGATGCGTCTGCAACTACGACTAATTTCCCCTGAAATTCCGGCCTCATAGTATATTCCATTGCATCGTGGTCGTCGGAGGCACGATAGATGGTTGCAAGATCATAGTTCACGATCCGTTCCCATCGACCGACAAAATTTACAATGATATTGCAACGTTCATCTATAGGAATAACGATATCGTGCGGCGGGGCGCCAGGGCGATGGGCATCCTTGAGAGTAAGATTCTTGCCTGGATGCACAATAATGTTTTTTGGAGGCACCTGCAAAAAATCGCATATAGCGCGAAAAGCAAAACTTGGAAAAAATCCATCTTCATATCGCAACAACAATGGCGCACGACGGAATACACCATCCTGATCAAATTGAAGCGCGATCGATCCAAGTCCGCGTGCAGAT
>Ga0182027_10006966_pt1 | contig 16782 bp, 13 predicted proteins | sample 712E1DmetaG_FD_121300 | JGI IMG/M metagenome (GOLD analysis project Ga0182027, IMG submission 121300) | Permafrost microbial communities from Stordalen Mire, Sweden - 712E1D metaG (Illumina Assembly) | ecosystem: Environmental > Terrestrial > Soil > Wetlands > Permafrost | place: Sweden... | reverse complement strand
TAATCCGGCCCCTGCCCAGGAGGTGACCCATGTTCTCGTTGCTTGCTGACCTTCAAAAAGAAAGAGGTTTCCCGCACCCTTCTAGAAAGAAAAAACTCTTGAAATTTAAGAGAGAATCTACCTAAAAGTCCAGTTGCAGACCGTCGTAAGCCAGTCGCACCTGCGGCGGAAGCAGGGCGTTGGTTTCCTCGTGTCCCAAATCGTGAGCGATGTGCGTGCCGTAGCCTCTTCGAATCCCCAACCGCTCCATCACGCTGAGCGCTTGCTCGACGGTCAGGTGGGTGGGGTGGGGCAGGGGCCGCAAGGTATCAAGGATTAAGACCTCGAGACCTTGCAGTAACGGATAACTCGATTCAGGAATCTCGCTCACATCGGTCAGGTAAGCCACTCCGTTGATACGAAATCCGAGGATGGGCAGCTTACCATGCAGCAAGGGGACGGGAATGATTTTCAGACCTTCCACCTCGAAGGGCCCATCAATGAGGTGGGGGTCGAGCCGGGCAATCCCGCCGTAGGGATAATCGCCGTCAAAGATGTACTTAAAGGTTCGCTGGATGTCCAACATGCATTGGGCCTCAGCATAAATCGGAATCGGCTTCTGCTGCCGGAAGTAAAAGACACGCACGTCATCAAGACCCAGGATGTGGTCGGCGTGGGCGTGCGTAAAGAGGACGGCGTCCAGGCGGTCCATGCCCTCACGCAGAGCTTGCGCCCGGAAATCCGGCGTAGTATCGATAACTATGGCGTGGTCGTCGAAGCGAACCAGGAGCGAAGGCCGCGTCCGCTTATCGCGCGGATCGGTAGAGGTGCAAACCCTGCAATGGCAGGCGAGGGTGGGAACCCCGGTGGAGGTCCCCGTCCCCAAAAAAGTCACTCTCATTTGCTCTTTCGTGCCTGGCGCTTCTGCAACTCGACGAAGGTCATGCGCAGCTCGTAGAGGACATCTTCAAGCAGTCGGGATTCGCTGGCGGAGAGATTGCCTTTCGTCTTTTCCTGTAAGACTTCGAGCAGGTCGACGGTGCGCTGGGCGTTGGGCATGTCCGCAGGGATGTGTTCTCCTGACGGCCCGGGAATTAATCCAAGCTGGAACATTGCCGTGGTGCTCAGATAAGAAACCAGCGTTTCAAACCCGGGAGAATCATCTTCGTACGGGTCGCGGGGCTCGCTTTGCGGCTCGCCCAGCGTGCTTCGATCTCGCGCCGGCGCAACCTCCACATTCTTTTCCTCAACAGGGATATCTTCATTTCGTGAGCCGTCGGCAGCAAATGGCCGGCGGTCAACCACCTTGAATCCAGATGAACCGCTCTCTTCCTCGGCCATTGAACGCCTCCACCTGCCAGCTTCGCGGCCCTAAAAAACCTTGGCCGATTCTTGCCTCTATCTACCCGGTTTCAAGTTTACCAACAATTCCACGAACCAACAAGGTTCGTTACAGAACTTATGTTGCAGTTTATCCTGTCGTCTTGATAGATTAGCAGAACTCAGCGATGGCAGACGGCGCGGGCCTCCGACTGCCCGGGATAGGAGTGACTCTGGCTGGCGAAAAACTACCCAAGCTTGTTGATCTGATGGCGCATCTCCGAGGAGCCGACGGCTGCCCTTGGGACTGCGAGCAGGACTACGATACCCTCAAGGGGTTGCTGCTCGAAGAGGCCTACGAAGTCGTTGACGCGATTAACGCGCGCGATTTCGACGGACTGGAAGATGAATTGGGCGACCTGCTCTTCCAGGTGGTGTTCTATTCCTGCTTGGCAGAGGAAGAGGGGCGCTTCGACATCGACGGCGTTATCGAGCGCGTGCACGCAAAACTCATTCGGCGGCACCCTCACGTTTTTGGCGAGGTCCACGCCAGTAATGCGGACGAAGCCCTCAAGAGTTGGCTGAAGGTAAAAGAGCAGGAGCGAGCCTCAGCGGCGCCAGGGAAAAACGATGAGAAATCCGTCCTGGATGGGATTGCTCCAGCCCTGCCTGCGACCCTCGAAGCCCATGAACTGGGATTACGGGCGTCCGAAGTCGGTTTCGATTGGAAAAAGGCCGAGGACGTGCTGGAGAAGGTTGAAGAGGAGATTCAAGAATTACGCCGCGAACTGAATCGAGAGGCAGGCAAGAGGTCATCCCGGCTCGAGGAAGAGGTTGGCGACTTGCTATTAGCCGCCGCGAATTTGGCGCGATTCCTGCGCTCCGACCCGGAGAGTTGCCTGCGCCGAGCTAATCAAAAATTCAAGCGCAGGTTCCAGGCGCTCGAAAAGGAAATGGCGGGGCGGGGAAGAAATCTGCGGGAGTGTTCCCTGGAGGAAATGGAATCCGTTTGGAGCGAATTGAAGTCACATGAAGATTGATGGTGTGGAACTCCGGGAAATTCAAATGCCACTCGTCCATTTTTTCCAGACGAGTTTCGGCAAAACTACGACGCGCAGAATCGTCCTGGTGCGGGTCGATGCGGAAGGTCTCACGGGCTGGGGCGAAGTCACCGCCGGGGAAGAGCCGTTCTACAGTCATGAAACACCCGAGACTGCCTGGCATATCGTGCGGGATTTTTTGATACCTTGGGTCCTGGGCAAGCAGTGGACATCCCCTTCTGAAGTTGCCGGACGGTTTCGTCCCATCCGTGGTCACAACATGGCCAAAGCGGCCTTGGAGAACGCGCTTTGGGTGATCGAGGCGCAACAAAAAGCCATCCCTCTGGCGAAAGCGATTGGCGGGACGTTGGAAGAGATTCCGTGCGGAGTATCCATCGGAATTCAGAACAGCGTCGAGGAACTGCTGGAAAAAATCGCCCGTGAAGTTTCAGCAGGGTATCAACGGATCAAGGTGAAGGTTAAGCCGGGCTGGGATATCAATGTCCTGGAGCGCATCCGCACAGAGTTTCCTCGAATCGCCCTGATGGCCGATGCGAATTCCGCTTACACGCTCTCCGACCTGGCTCACCTGAAGCAATTCGATCGGTTCTATCTGATGATGATTGAGCAGCCGCTGGGCTGGGACGACATCATCGATCACGCCAAGCTGCAAAGGGAAATCTCCACGCCGATTTGCCTGGATGAGTCGATCCACAGCGCCGACGACGCGCGCAAGGCTATCGAAATCGGCGCTTGCAAGATCATTAACGTGAAGCTCGGCCGTGTGGGGGGCTTAACGTCGGCCAAACAAGTTCAGGATGTGTGCCGGGCAAAGAACATTCCGGTTTGGTGCGGCGGGATGCTCGAGTCAGGAATCGGGCGGGCTCACAATATTGCCATGTCCTCGCTGCCCGGGTTCACCCTTCCGGGAGACGTTTCTGCCAGCAAGCGATACTGGACGGAGGATATCATCGACCCGGAGGTGACCGTAACCGTGCAAGGAACCATTCACGTCCCTCAGTCGCCCGGTCTGGGATATGAGCCCAATCTCGACCGAATCGAAAGAGTGACAGTAAGAAAGGAACTGTTTGGGTAGCACGCGGGTCGAAGAAGTTCAATACGCTCCCGCAAAGGCCCATGGCCACAGGCACGCCTTGATGCATATTCTCCTGCTCTGGGGGACAGTGTTTTGGGCCTCCAATATTGTGGCAGGAAAAGAGGCTGTGAGCGGTTTTGGCGCAATGGGGCTGGCGCAGTTACGCCTTGCCGGTGGCGCCTTCCTTTTCGTAACGCTGTTCCTGGCATGGCGGGGGCGGCCGGAGTTGCGTTTGAGCGGGCGTCGATGGCTTGCCCTCATCGCCGTCGCATCCAACGGGATGACACTCAACCAGATTTGCTTCATTAACGGCTTGGCTCGGACCTCCGTGGCGCACACTGGACTCATCGTGGCGCTGGGCCCAGTCATGGTGCTGGCGTTTTCTTGCCTGATGAGGTTGGAGCCATTAACCCTGCCCAAGTTCACCGGCATGCTGATTTCCTTCGGGGGAGTAGCTATCTTGACGCTCGGCGGAGGGGAAAAGGGGAGCGCAGCCCACTGGCAGGGAGACCTTATTGTGTTGGCGGGCACCGTCTCATTCGCTTACTACACGATTCAGCTTAAGGCATTAGCGAATCAATACGACTCGCTTAGCCTTAACACCATGACTTTCACGATCGGTTCCTTGCTGATGGTCCCGTTTGCCGCTCGCTCGGTTCTCAATATCCGCTGGGCCAGCGTGACCCTCACCGCCTGGGGTAGCTTGGCATTCATGGTCGTCTTGGGTACCGTAGTGGCCTACCTTTTCTACGCCTTCGCTCTTACTGAACTTTCCGCGTCACGCGTGGCAGCATTCGCCTACCTCCAGCCGGTGGTGGCGGCGCTTCTAGGGGCATGGCTGCTCGGGGAGAGGATCACGCCGAGGGTGGTGGCCGGCGGCGCCCTCATTTTATTGGGAGTGTACTTGGCCGAGCGCGAACGCGGGGAGGAAAGCGAGAGCATGGTTAGTTGAGATGGGGATGATAAGCTTACGCGTAAGCCCGCGAGGCGCACCTTGGGCTACTACCGTGGCTGAAACATGAGGAATTGACGAACAATCGAAGAGACTTTACAGGGAGGAAATATGGACAGACGAGACTTTCTTCGAGGGACAGCGGTTGGCATTCCGCTCCAGGCTGCGGCCATGCAGGTGCCCGCGCCGCAGTACACCGGGAAGCCGGAGCTAAAAATCACCGATATCCAGGCCTTTTTGGTGAATGTAGGGCATAACTACGTTTATGTGAAGGTATCGACCGACCAGGGCATCCACGGCTGGGGCGAGGCCTATCCTGGAGGGCCCGACGCGGCGGTTATGGCGAACGTGCTCGACTTTAAGGATTGGCTCGTGGGGAAGGATCCCCGCAACATCGAGTACCTGTGGGCTACTATGTACAATTTCAGCCGGTTCCCAGGCGGACTAGTGGTGAACGCCGCCATCAGCGGCATCGAGTTGGCATTGTGGGATATCGCAGGCAAAGCCGCGGGCCTGCCGGTCCACATGCTCCTGGGCGGGAAATGTCGCAACAAAGTCCGCACCTACCAGGCAGCCAACACTCCAGAGATAGCCGAAAAGTTGATTGAGAAATACGGCTATACCGCGATCAAGGCTAGTTTTGGCTTTCCCGATACCATACCGCAGAATGCTGCGCTTGACTCCTTCGGGGCGCAAGCCGAGGCCCTGCGCAAGGCGCTCGGACCGGGCGTCGACCTCTGCTTCGATGCCCACGCCAAAGTGTGGGCCCCATACCTTGCCTACGAGCTGGCCGAGATTTTGAAGCCGGTGCGTCCTCTGTTCCTGGAGGAGGCGCTACGGCCTGAGAATATGGCCTCCATGGCGGAGTTGCGGCGGAAAGTTCAAATACCGATCGCCACGGGAGAGGAACTCTATACCAAGTACCAGTTCCAGCAACTGCTGAGCTTGGGCGGGGCCGATATCATTCAGCCGGACGTATGTCTGGCGGGTGGAATGCTGGAGCATAAGAAGATTGCCGCGATTGCCGAATCGCATTACGTCCAGGTGGCGCCACACAACCCGCTCAGTCCGCTCGCCACGATCATTAACATCCACTTCGCCGCGTCCACGCCTAACTTCCTCATCCTGGAATATCACCCGGATGACGAATCTCCGCGCAAGGACTTGGTGATGGGTGAAGCCATTGTGGCGAAGGACGGATACCTGGAGATTCCCGACAAACCGGGTTGGGGCTATGAAATGAACGAAGAGGTATTCAAGCGCCTGCCAGGGAAGACATGGCACAGGGGATTCTCGTTTACTCCGGACGGAGCGCCAAGTTTCATTTAGTCGCCAAGTCGAGCACTCGAGGGTCGAGAAGTTGAGGAGCCGACAAGTCGAGAAGGTGAACTCTTTGACTTCTCGACTCTACGACTAACTTTCCACCACCGGGCCTCTTCTGGCAGGCCGGAATGCCACCGCAAGCACGAGGCCCATCACGAATCCTCCGACGTGGGCCCACCAGGCCACGCCGCCACCGGTCGCGGATTGAATCGCCAGCATTTGGTAGCCCATGACGAACTGGATCACGAACCAGTAGCCAAGCACCAAGATGGCGGGTAGCTCGATCGTCCAAAAGAAGAAGATCAAGGGGATAAGCGTCGTAATGCGGGCTCGGGGAAAGCTGACGAAGTAGGCGCCAAGCACTCCTGCGATAGCCCCGCTCGCTCCGATGGTCGGCATGCGGGAGCCCGGGTTGAGGACGATGTACAGAATTGCGCCCGCCAAACCCGATAGTAAATAGAGACACAGAAACTTGATATGCCCAAAGCGGTCTTCCACACTCCGCCCGAACACGAAGAGGAAGAGCATGTTCCCGAGGAGGTGTAACCATCCCCCGTGCAGGAACATGGAAGCGAAGATGGGAACAAGAAAGCCTGCAACGGTCAGGTTCGAGAATCCGTAGCGGGTGATATATCGCGCCGGGACGATTCCAAATAAGAAAACCAGCCGGTTGATGCTGCGGCCCTGCGCAAGTTCAAAGAAGAAGACCCACACATTGGCCGTGATGAGGGCGAGAGTAATGAACCAGAAGCTCCGCCGCCGGATGTGGTCGGTGAGGGGAAGGGGTACCATAACCCCTCCATTTTACATGGGGAAGGGCCTGGACCCACAGCAAAAGCAGCAGTGAACAAAGGCGTTTTCACTACCAAAAGGAGTTGGCGGGCCGGGTTACGGCCCGCCAACTCAGTTTTCAAAATCTCAGAGTCGGCCCGCAGTGCGGCGTGTTATTGATTGAAAACCAGGACCTGCTTCGATCCTGCGAAGCGGATCTCAGTTATGGACATGGACCCACTCGAAACGGAGTTGAGAACAATCGCATCGCGGTTGTAGCTCTTGTCGCGCTGTTCGACTTTGCCTTCCGTGGAGAGGACAACTTTGTGGCCCTGCACGAATCGTACGGTTGCCGCAGGGTTGTGGGTTTCCCATTGGATAGTGTATTGACCGGCCGAAAGAGTTGCTCCGCTCAGGACCACATCATGGTGAAGTGTCACAGTCCGCGAGTTCTTGGCCAAGGCGGGAATGCTGGCGGCCAGAAGCACCCCCAATGACAGAGCCAGTGTTCCGAAACACTTCCTGATATTCCGCTTCATTCGATTCTCCTTTTGAATTCGATTTCCTTTTTTTCTAATCGGTGTTTGTTAATCCGAGCGGCCCTCCGGCTGGCAGGCCTCCACTTCTTTTCGACCGTCCCCTACATTTCAGTGACAATCGCCATGCCAATCTCGAACCCTTTTATATGTAAACACTCTCCCTCAAGACCCGTTGCAGCGTCAATGCACCAGAGGTGAAGTATTGGTGAACTGCTGATGAACACGTAAACTACAGAGAAGAATGGGCGAATTCGATATGCGGACCGGGCCTCCGGAGAGGCTTCCCACCCTTTGGTGAACGTGCTAAAGTATTTAGTTTCCATGGAAAAAGCATCGAGTCACCCCCACGAGGTCCGCTTCGCGGCGTTCACAGTTGATCTTCGATCTGGTGAACTGCGGAAGCTCGGAGTGAAGGTGAGGCTCCAGGAACAACCCTTTCAAATGCTGTCGGTGTTGCTCGAGCGGCCCGGCGAACTGGTGACGCGAGAGGAACTCCGGAAGAGACTTTGGTCCGGCCAGACCTTTGTAGACTTCGAGCACAGCCTAGCCACGGCGGTCAAGAAGCTCCGCCGGGCCTTGGGTGATTCCGCCGTTCATCCCCAATTCATTGAAACGTTGCCCCGGCGAGGCTACCGCTTCATCGCAACCATAGAAGCAACGTCTCGAGCGGGCAAGGCGATTCTGGCGGTGCTGCCGTTCGAGAACCTGACAGGTGATCCCGGGCAGGAGTACTTCTGCGACGGGATGACCGAGGAGATGATTGCGCGGCTGGGACGCTTGTACCCGCAACGCCTGGGGGTCATCGCCAGGGCATCTGCGATTCGATACAAAAACAGCGACAAGGACATTGACCAAATCGGGCGAGAGCTGGGAGCGGACTATGTCCTCAAAGGCAGCGTACGCCGCGCGGGCGACGGGACGCATATCACCGCAGAACTCATTCAGGTCAAGGACCGGACTCATCTCTGGGCCGATCGCTTTGAGGGAGATGGGGCGAATGTGCCGGCGTTCCAAAGCGAGGTTGCGGGCCACATCGCTCGCTCCTTACAGGTTGAATTGCTTCCCGCCAGGCGCGCGGCCATGCTCGGGTCTTCGACCGCAATTCCGGAAGCCCACAGAGCCTTTCTAAGAGGCCGCTACGGCTTGAACAAAGGAACTGCCGAAGGGGTGAAGGATGCGATCGAGCGCTTTGAGGAGGCTACCACAAGAGACTCCAGCTATGCCGTGGCCCATGCGGGGTTAGCGGTCGCCTTGGACTTGGCTGACCATTTCCGCGTCTTTCCCGGGAGGCAGGCTTTCCCCAAAGCCAAGGCGGCAGCGATTAAGGCTCTGGAGCTTAACGATTCGCTTCCCGAAGCCCACAACGCCTTGGCTTTCGCCAAGCATTCATTCGACTGGGACTGGGCCGGGGCTGAGCGAGCCTACCAGCGCGCCATCGAGCTTAACCCGAACTTCGCGACTGCCCGTCATTGGCATGGGTTCTATTTAGGGATGCTGGGGCGCGTAGATGAGGCTCTTGCCGAGGTGCGACGAGCCCAGGAGCTTAATCCCCTATCGCTCATTATCCGAACCCACTTAGGGCTGATGTTGTATCGGGGGCGCCGGTACGATGAGGCGATCGAACAGTTCAAGCAGACGCTCGAGATGGAAGCTGGCTTCGCTGCGGCGCACGACTTCCTGGCTTGGGCTTATGAGCAAAAGGGAATGTACGAGGAAACGGTCACGCACCTACAAAAAGCGCTGATAGTTTCCCCAGGTAGCCCCGACAAGATCGGGGCACTCGGTCATGCCCATGCCTTGTTCAAGAGAAAAGAGCTGGCGCGAAAGGCGCTCAAGGAATTGCACAAGCTGTCGGAGCTGAGGTTTGTCTCGGCATACGACTTTGCAATTATTTACGTCGGTCTGGGTGAGGCAGACCAGGCGTTCCAGTGGCTGGAAAGAGCCTGCGAAGAACGCTCCTTCTCAATGCTCATGAGCCTCAAGGCGGAGCCAAGGCTGGACAGGCTTCGCTTGGATCCTCGTTTTCAAGAACTCGTGCGCCGCGTGGGTTTACCGCCTTAGGCCTCTCGTGGGCTGCGTGCCAAGAACAGTCGCACCGTCCTTGCCGTGGCAAAAGTGGTTGGCGGGCCGTGGAATTCGGCCCGCCAAGTTAGCTTCCAATTCTTCCGCAGCGGCTCCCAGCCTGAGTTGTCACGGATTGAAAACGAGGACTTGGCTCGAGCCAGCGAAGCGAATCTCGCCGATGGTGATGGTCCCATCCGAAGCGGTGTGGTAAACAACCGAATTGGAGTCGTACTTCTTACCACGGTCCTCGATTTTACCTTCCGTTGAGAGAACGACTTTGTGGCCCCGCGAGAATTCCACGGCGGCTTGAGGGCTGCTTGCTTCCCAGCGCACAGTATTCTGTGTGAAAACTCGTGGATTCCCGCTTTCGCGGGAATGACAGGTCGGAATACAGCCCCTGAATCCAGCGCTGTCACCCCCGCGGAAGCGGGGGTCCAGCCTGGCCAATGCCAGACACGAGTTTTCACACAGACTCTAAAGCCCTGCCCTTCCGCGAGTCATGAATAATTGTGATACTAATGCAACCAGGCACCAGGCAAGGCCCCCACCTCCCGGCTTCGCTGCTGTTAAAATATGTCACTCAGCCCGGCGACAACGGCGCGTGACAAAGGCGCGTTGACGGTGTGCGGAAACGTCGATATACTCAGGTTGCAGAGCCAGTAGATTGTTTGTTGCGGCACGAATTGGTTTTCCCCTTCTGCGCGCCCATGCAATGAGCGCAGGTCTGCTGCGTGGTGCTTCATGAAGCTCACCACTTTGGTTCGCGAACTCGTGAGTATCTTGGGCCGGGAGGCTGTTCTATGGCGGCCTGAGGACCTAATGCTTTACGAGTATGATGGCCTTTCCTCTCTTCGTCCACCCGATGTCGTGGTTTTCCCACGAACCACGGAACACGTAGTTCAGGTTGTGAAGTTTGCGGCAAGGCACAAGCTCTTGGTCGTCCCCCGTGGTGCGGGAACAGGTTTGAGTGGGGGCTCGCTTCCTTGCCAGGGTGGGATACTCATTGTCTTTTCCAGGATGAAGGCCATCCTTGAAATCGACATCGAGAACCAGCGTGCCAGAGTACAGCCCGGAGTAGTCAATCTCGATCTATCCTTGGCAGTCTCAGATGACGGTTATTACTTCGCACCGGACCCTTCCAGCCAGAAGGCCTGCACTTTGGGTGGAAACGTCGCCGAGAACGCCGGGGGACCTCATACCCTTTTGTACGGAGTGACGACCAATCACGTCTTAGGACTGGAAGTGGTATTACCCAGTGGAGAAGTGATTCATACCGGCGGCAAGGTTTGGGACGCTCCTGGTTACGATCTTACCGGTTTGTTCGTCGGGTCCGAGGGGACTCTCGGTATCGTGACGGAGATAACCGTCAGGTTGACGCGCAAGGCGGAGACCGTGGCGACCATGCTGGCGGTTTATGACCGTGTGATCGACGCCACGCGTACGGTGGCGGCAATTACCGCGCGCGGCATCACGCCCGCCGCCCTGGAAATGATCGACGGTTTCACACTGCGCGCCATCGAGGAAGCTACGCACGCCGGCTACCCGATGGATTCAGGCGCCGTTCTGCTGATTGAGGTTGAAGGGCTCAGAGAAGCCGTGGAAGAAAACGCCTCGCAAATCGAGGCCGTGTGCCAGGAGAACCGGGCGAGGCAGATTCGCCGGGCAAAGTCGGCAGAAGAGCGGGATCTTCTCTGGAAAGGGAGAAAGAACGCATTCGGAGCTCTGGGACGAATAAGTCCAAGCTATTATGTGCAGGATGGGGTGATTCCCCGTACACGTCTGCCCGAAATGCTGGAGTTTATTGGGCAGGTCGGGACTAAGTACGGAGTGAAGATCGGCAATATATTTCATGCGGGTGACGGGAATCTTCATCCGATCATCCTGTTCGACCGTCGCGATGCGGATGAATCCCGACGGGTCCTTGAGGCCGCGCAGGAAATCCTTGCCAAGTGTATTGACATGGGCGGTTCGATCACCGGCGAACATGGTGTAGGCATGGAGAAGATCAACTTAATGCCCCTCCTTTTCTCGGCGGATGACCTGGACATGATGCGGAAGATCAAAGGGGTTTTTAACCCGGAGGGGCTCTTCAACCCCGGGAAGGTCTTTCCTACAAGCAAGATGTGTGGCGAATTGCGTATCGAGGCGGGCGTAGGAGGCGTTCTTTGACCACGGCTGTGGAATCCTTCCGTACATCGTTAGCCGCGATAGTAGGTGAGTCGCATGTTGATTCAGAACCCACAGCCTGCGCGGCGATGGCGGTTGGAGGGAGTGTTCCCCAATACGTAGTCGCTCCGCATACAGCAGAGACCGTTGCCGCAGTCCTGAAGTTCGCCGCTGACTGTGACCTCGCTGTGATCCCTCGCGGTAGCGGCACCAAACTCTCCATAGGCAGCCCGCCCCGCCGTTACGACCTTGCCTTGTCACTCAAAGAACTGAACCATGTCCGGCATTATGAACCGGCGGACCTGACGACCAGCGTTGAAGCTGGGATGAAGCTTGGGGACTTCCAGGACTTTCTGGGTGGCGATGGGCTTTGGCTCCCTTTGGACCCAGTCGGCGGGACAAGGGCAAGCATAGGGGGAATCCTGGCCACGAATTCGGCGGGACCGTTACGCCTTCGTTTTGGCTCACCACGTGACATGGTTCTGGGAATAAAGGTCGCCACCACAGAAGGGAAGTTGATCAAGAGCGGCGGCCGGGTGGTTAAGAACGTTGCGGGGTACGATCTTTGCAAGCTCCTCGTGGGCTCCTACGGGACGTTGGGAGTGATCGTGGAAGCCAGCTTCAAACTGTTTCCGCGGCCGGCTACGCGCGCCACCTGGGTGCTCGAACCGGGGACGCTCGGCCTGGCTCGAGACTTGCGCAGGCGAATCCTGAACTCGCCTCTGGAACCCCTGTGCATGTTCCTCCTTAATTCTGAAGCCTCGATCCTTCTCCGCAACGGGCCGCATTCGGGAGAAGGGCAGGGGCTGGAACTCTGGCTAGAAGTTGGTGGCTCGCCGAAAATCCTGGAGAGGCACGCCAGGGACCTCGCCGAAATGGGACGATCCATGGGCGTCCCCAGCCGCCAGTTGAATGAGCAAGCGGCGGAAAGTTGCCGGCTTCGGTTAGGAAACTATGAGCAATTGTTTGCTGGCTCTTTCCCCGACGTCATGGTTCTGAGGGCTACGCTGCCGATTGCGGGCTCCGAGGAATTTCTCAGTTTTGCGCAGCAAGTGGCTGAGGGTGAAGAGGTGAAGATTGCCAGCTTTGCGCAGGTGGGCCTTGGCATCGTGCATCTGGGCTTATGGGGCGTGAAGCTCGGCACCGCCGCTAGCCGCCTTGTGACGAATACTCGTAAAGCTGCTGCAAGCCTGGGGGGAGCGCTGGTCGTGGAGCAATATCCAAACGGCTTTAAGGCGGAACCAGACGTGTGGGGCCCGAGGGGCGACCATTGGGAAGCCATGCGAAGACTGAAGGCGGAGTGGGATCCCAAGGGTGTGCTTTCGCCCGGCAGGTTTGTGGGAGGGCTCTAGGCGGAAATGCAGCTATCAGCCGTCAGCTTTCAGCAGGCAGAAAGCAGAACGCAGAGCTAACAAGCCTGTCATTCCGAGCGAAGCGAGGAATCTCGCCCTGAAACAACGGCAATGCGAGATTCCTCGCTTCGCTCGGAATGACAGGCAAGAGGGGAGGCATTGAGCGCGACGGATACGCGGACAAAAGTCGAGGGGAATCGCAACGGGTACGGTCCAGGTGAAGCCCCTCGTTGGGCGGACTACTCGAGGTGTGTTCGATGCGGTCTTTGTCTGAATGCCTGCCCGACTTATCGTGAACTTGGCCTGGAAATGGATTCACCTCGCGGGCGGATTTATCAAATAATTCAGGTAGAACAGGGCCGGTTGCCTCTTGGCGAGAGCTTCGTGCGGCACATCGACCTCTGCCTGGATTGTCGCGCTTGCGAAACTGCGTGCCCATCGGGCGTCGAGTACGGAAAGCTGGTGGAGGTGGCGCGAGGGCAAATCGATAAGTATTACAAGCGGCCCCCGCTTGCCGCCCTCATGAGGAAGCTCTTCTTCTACCAACTCCTTCCTTACCGCCGAAGGCTGGAAGTGGCAGGTAAGATTCTGCGTTTCTATCAAAGGTCGGGTTTGGAGAGGCTGGTGCTTGCGTCTCGCCTCCTGAAGCTCATGCCGTGGAACTTGGACCGCGTTGCAGGACTCGCGCCACGGATGGAAAAACCGTTCTTTACGGAGCGCCTGGGCACAGTGGTTCCTGCCGTGGGGACTCGCCGCTACAGGGTGGCGTTCTTTGCCGGGTGTATCGCCAATCTCTCATTTGCGCGTCTGAATGATGCGACGCTGCGCGTGCTCGCCAAGAACGGATGTGAGGTGGTCATCCCCGGGGAGCAGGGATGCTGCGGCGCGCTGCATGTCCACGCGGGCATGCGCGACATGGCGCGCGAGCTTGCCAAACAGAACATCCGCACCTTCATGGCTGACGGGTTTGACGCGGTGATTACGAACGCGGCGGGTTGTGGCTCGGTTTTGAAGGAATATCCGCTTCTCTTTGAAGAAGAAGACCGGGACTTTCTCGAGCCGGCAAAGGCCTTTTCCGGGAAACTTCGAGACGTCACGGAATTCCTGGCGGGTATTGACTTTAATAAGGAATTCGCGGTAACTAAAGTACGGGCGACTTATCAGGACTCCTGCCACCTGGGTCACGCGCAGAAAATTCGGTCGGCGCCGAGGAAGTTACTGGCGGCAGTGCCGGGGCTGGAGCTTGTAGAATTGAAGGAATCGGAGATCTGTTGTGGAAGCGCCGGGCTTTACAACGTGGTCCACAACGACATGGCGGAAAAACTTCTCCAGAGTAAAATGCGCCGGATTGATGAGACGAAAGCCGACCTTATCCTGACGGCCAATCCCGGCTGCCTGCTCCAGTTGCGTGCCGGTGTTTCGCGCGCTGGAGGCGAACGTCGGGTGCTCCACGTCGTAGAACTACTGGACGAAGCTTATCGGGGCTTAACGAGCTAAATCAAGAATGGCCAGAAAGTGTGCAGACCTACAGAACCCGCCGCGGGGGGTGCTAATACCGCCCGCTGCCTGCTTATAGGGGTATGAAAACTCTACTGGAGAGGTCGTGATAATGGCTACGAAGACGCCGGTGCATGTGAGCAACGTATTGGATCCGACGGATGCTCCTGGGAAGCATCACTTGCAGGATTACGAGGCCGCTTACAAGAACTTCAGGTGGGAGGACGCTCATAAGGAATTTGATTGGGGCCACACCGGCAAGGTGAACATTGCCCATGAGGCCATCGACAAGCACCTGACCCGAGGCCGGCGGAATAAGCTCGCTCTGATCTATACCGACCGCGAATGCACGGTGAGGCTTACATTCGAGGACCTCTCGCTTCAGTCGAATCGGTTTGCCAACGTCCTGAGAAAGCTCGGAGTTGTGAAAGGGGATCGCGTCTTTGTGTTCCTGGGGCGGCGGCCGGAGCTCTATATCGCCATTCTTGGAATCTTGAAGATCGGGGCCATCCCAAGCCCGCTTTTCGAAGCTTTCATGGAAGACGCGGTTCGCGATCGGATGGCGAACGCTGAAGCCGTGGCCCTGGTGACCTCTCCCTCACTCGTGGACCGAGTCCCGCAATGGGAACTGCCGGCCCTCAGGCACGTGATCCTGGTCGGCTCGGGTTCCGATGGATTGCCCCAGGGGCATTATAGCTTTGAAGCGCTCATGGATAAGGCGGAGGACAAGACGGAAATCGAATGGCTGACGTTGGACGATCCCCTGATCATCCACTATACCTCTGGCTCTACCGGCAGGCCCAAAGGTGTGCTCCACGTGCAGCGCGCCATGCTCGGCCATATGATGACCGGCAAGTGGGTGCTCGACCTTCAGGAAGATGATGTTTTTTGGTGTACGGCGGACCCCGGATGGGTAACGGGCACTTCTTACGGAATTTTTGCGCCCTGGTTGAATGGAACGACGAACTTGATTCGCGGTGGCCGCTTTAACGCAGGTGAGTGGTACGGCACGCTTGAGAAGTTCAAGATAAATGTCTGGTATAGCGCTCCCACCGCATTCCGCATGTTGATGGCGGCCGGCGAGGAGGTGGCGAAGCGGTTCGATCTTTCCTCCCTCAGGCACGTCCTGAGCGTGGGTGAACCCTTGAATCCGGAAGTGGTATGGTGGGGTTGGAAAACTTACGGGCGCAGGATTCACGATAACTGGTGGATGACTGAAACCGGCCATATCCTGATTTCAAACTACGCGTCAATGAGCATCCGGCCCGGTTCAATGGGAAAGCCTGTTCCGGGAGTTATTGCGGGCATCGTCGATGACGATGGCAAGGAGTTGCCGCCCAATACGTTGGGGGATCTGGTGATCAAGCCTGGCTGGCCGGGCATGATGCCGGCCATCTGGAAACAACCGGAGCGTTACCGGTCCTATTTTCGCATTCCGGGGTGGTACGCCACCGGCGATAGCGCCTATCGCGACGCAGATGGGTATTTCTGGTTCCAGGGCCGTGTGGATGACCTCATCATCACCGCGGGTGAGAATGTGGGACCATTCGAGGTGGAGAGTTGCCTCGTCGAGCACCCGGCGGTGGCAGAGGCCGGCGTCCTCGGAAAGCCGGACGCTTTGCGCGGTCACATCATCAAGGCGTTCATTTCGCTCCGCGAAGGATACGATCCCAGCGACGAATTGAAAGATGAGATCCAGAAATTCGTTCGCCAGAAGTTGGCGGCACACGCGGCGCCCCGTGAAATCGAGTTCAAGCAAAAGCTTCCCAAAACCCGCAGCGGGAAAATTATGCGGCGAGTTCTGAAGGCCTGGGAACTGGGCTTGCCCACAGGCGACCTGTCAACGCTCGAGGAGTAATCGGTGTGTGGTACGTGGGGGAGAACGCTTGGTATGGACGGGGTGCGGTGTCACATCCGAAGCTTAAGCTCGGCTGCTTTTCACTGATTTGATGAGTCCGTTCAATATGCGGCTGGCGCGTTTTGCGTCATTGCTGAAGGCTTTGAATTGCAGTTTGTAACCTAAGTCACGCCAAAGGACGATGTAATTGCGGTTTGGTGGAACGGGTCGTCCGCTTGGCGCACGATGTCCAGGTCACTATTGTGGCCGAGCACCGCCGGCAGCAAGAAAGCTAGGCCACACCCGCCCCCGCTCTTTGCCGTGAAACCATCAACCACTCTCACCGCAGAGGCAGAGCGCGGCCTGCGTCCGCAACTCAAATTTCAGATTTCAAATTCCAGAAGCGGCGGTGAGAACGATTCCTCCGACAGAATAGGTTCGCGCCCCTCGCAATTCCACCCAGGCTCGTGACCAGCGAACCGCTTACAAACTGTCTCCTGTTCATCACGTCCTCCGCTCGAGGGGTTGCGGCATATTGTCCAAGATGAGGTAATAATTAGCTTGGCCGCTAAGGCGCCTTTTTGTCCTATATTGCCGGAGCCGCAGGTCTCAGCCCAACATTAACTGACTTTTTTCAAATACATTCCCGCTTTACACCTATAACTAGCTTTGTTTTCATAAACATTCCCGTTTCCTCCCCGCTTGTTCTACAGAGATCCTTTGTTTTCATAGACATTCCCGCATCGCTCTTTCACATTTTAAAGTTACTAATGTTATTTCCTTCCCCGCAACGATGACATGTCGTCGTGGGCTGGGGGTGGTGGTGTCATTTGGAATGGGATCCCT
>Ga0182027_10006964_pt1 | contig 16782 bp, 14 predicted proteins | sample 712E1DmetaG_FD_121300 | JGI IMG/M metagenome (GOLD analysis project Ga0182027, IMG submission 121300) | Permafrost microbial communities from Stordalen Mire, Sweden - 712E1D metaG (Illumina Assembly) | ecosystem: Environmental > Terrestrial > Soil > Wetlands > Permafrost | place: Sweden... | reverse complement strand
TCTTTGTAGCGGGCCATCAGCCATCCTTCCTTACAGGGATATGTTTACAAATAATATAAGGAAAAAAGACTGAAATTTCAGGGAAAAGTGGGGGAAAGGGGACTTTTTCTACAGGCTCAACGCGGCGTTATAAGTTTTGCCGTTTCCGGCGGTATACCGGTACGAATCGGCCGTATCGCCGGCGGTGATATAGTCGGGTGCGGGCTGGGCAAGGATTGCCGCGGCAAACGCGCTACAAAAAGGTACGACCAGCCCGACAAGGCGGTTGACGTTCATGATCCTTCTTTGTAGTGCTTTGACTGCATGGCCAATCCCCGCCACTTTGGGCGGGGTCCTTCCATAACATTCCTCGCTCGCTATTTTTTTAACAACCTGAAAGCATGCGTCCATTCGTTATGTAATAACCCCGGAATACACCAAAGCATGCAAAGAGGTTCTATGGCCCGCGCGGCCTCCGCTTTGCCCATGTCTTCCACCTCGAACCCGAACAACACAAGGATTTTTTCAACGTCTTTTTTCGATTGACCGTTGTTGCCGGCGATAAACATGGTGGGTTTTTCGTTTCCGAAATCGGGGTTTACCATGAACGCGTTACCGATTGAATTGAATGCCTTGATAAAATTTGCCTTTGGGTATTCTTCCTGCAATTGCTCCATGAGGGATTTATCGAGCGTCGTGAAATACTTGATCACCCCGTTTACGGGAGGAGCGTCCGCGATGGGGTTTGTCGTGTCGATGATCGTTTTTCCGTCCAGATTTTTTTCCCCCGCAAGGGCCAGCGCGCTTTGCGCTTTTGTCGCCTTTATCGCAAGCACCAGCAATTCGCCGAAGGAAGCGGCGTCGGAAAAGCTCCCGGTTTGGGCGTTTTTTCCGGGACCTTTTGTCCAATCAGCCAATTTTTCGGGAGATCGGCTGCCGACCATTACCTTGTATCCATGCTTAAGAAATCCGGCCCCAAGCGTTTTTCCGACATCTCCGGAGCCTAATATTCCGATCCTTGAAATAGACATGTCATTATCCTCCTTTAAAAAAAATGACCGTGACATGATAAAAAGAAGCAACTTGATTGCCAAGCTCAGGTGAAGAGCAAGCGCAAGGGTGGGGAATTGGAATTTAGAGGAAATGGGAGTAGAAATTTCCGATTTTGGGAATTGATGAAAAAAATGGACATTTTATTTTAGTGAGGCAGGGGTAGAGATTGAGAGGTGGATTTGTGGACGGGAAAGGATCAGGTATGATCGAAATGGCCGAGGGGGGTGAATTATTGATGGTTTATAGAATGCATATCTTTTTACGTACGGAACATATTTGACAATGGTGAGCGGAAATGCCTATATTTTTTCTTGAGTTCGGTCATGAACTGGTTTCCGAAAGGAACATAATGAAAAAATTTGCGCTTCTTATCTGCATCGTAGCCGCGTTTGTCGTCCCGGCCAACGCCCAATATCCGGTGACGTATATGGTCAAAGATTCCGTGGGGAGACCGATTTTCGAGACCACGAATTCATCGCTTGTCTATTCGATGCGGAACGTGATCGTCGATTCGGTGCAGCGGGACATGATCACGGTCTGCCCGCTCAAGAACAAGGCCATAATCGACAACCTGAAATCTTCCATCGAATCGAAAATCGGGAAACCCACAAAAGGGGAATACTATTACCGCGTGGAATGGAACATCAAAGACAGCCTCGAGATTGTGATCGTCAAACCAGCCAGCTCCAGGGCCATTCTGTATTGCAACCGTAAAGGAATGCAATGGCTCAAACTGAATGAGCCGGGCGTCATTGACACCCTAAAATAGCGATAAAGAGCCCTCCACCGGCGCCCGGGCGCAATTTCAGCCGGCCGTGGAATGGTAATGAATAAATCTGAGATACCTATTATCGTAGCATTTGTCTTTTATCATGGCATCCGCAAAGCGGGGGTCCTTTATTTTTCCCCGAGACGCTTTTCCTATAATCAATAATGGCCCGCCCTGTTTCCGGCGCAGGTCCACGGGATCGCTAAAACTCTTGAAGGTCCCGATACAAGTACTTCCAAAACATTTTATGTCGAAACGGTAGCGGTACTCAAAACCATCAATGCCCGCCCCATCAGTGATGCTCTTTTTTGACTCGACATACAAGCCGAATATTAATGCGCCGTTAATCAAGACGTTTTTACCCGGGAATTTATTCAAATCGGCAAAAGATTCAAGAGCAAACAGCCTGGGCCGGAAAAGAGAAAACCCGTTGTACCAGCGGGGCGCGTAAACGGTATACCCCCAATTTTTCCCGCCCATTTCACCCAGCTTTTCCATGGCTTCTTGTGATGTCAAGTATTCGGTCATTGCCGGGCCTCCTTAGGAGAACTTGGCAGGGGATGCAAGGGGCGGGGTTCTTCAAGTAAGAAGAAAAAACGATTGCCGCCTTTTTACCTGAATAATAAAAATGATATTCGCGCGGGTGCGCCATGCGGGTAACAGATAAGTCTGTGTTTTTGACCGGTTACCCGCCGCAAGAAATACCTTGTTTGGCAAAAAACGGCAGGAAGTTGTATATTCCTGATTAAAGGGGAGGATGTATGATAAAATCGACGTTGGCGTTAATTTTCATGGCAGCGGCCGCGGTATCGGGATTTTCACAGAATGTCGCGATAACGGGCAGGGTGACCGACAATCTGGGCAATGGATTGCCGCGTACGGTCGTGCGGATGGGCGTGGCCGCGCTCTTTGCCGAAACCGACGCAAACGGCAATTACGTGCTGGGAGGCACGGTCGCGAACGCGACCCTTTTAAATCCATCATCAAGGGGCAACGCTTTTAAAGAACCTGTTTTTGTGGCCGGAAGAGCCCTGTTCAGCCTGCCTCAAAACAACATGGCCGTGACCATGGGGATATATGACTTGAGCGGCCGTTTTGTTAAAAACATCCTCAATAAAACGATGAACACGGGCAATTATTCCATAAGCGTTGACAAGAGCGGACTCTCTTCGCAATTGTTTGTGCTCCGCATTGCCGTAAACGGGCATGTCTCCGTCATGAAATTTCCTTCGGTTTCCCAATGGCTCGATTATGCCGGTTTGCGGACAAGCCGCGAGAATCCCTCCGGGTTGCAAAAGCTGGCCGCGGTGCTGGACACGCTCCACGCAACCGCGCCGGGGTATTCGATCGCGGTCAAGCCGATAGAAGCGCTTACCGGCGTGTACGATTTTACCTTGACGAAAACGACAACATGGAACGGCGACACGGTCGCATTCTGGGGAGACGTGAGCCAGGTCCCCACAACGCCGATAACCTTTAAGATCATCAACAGGACCAACGGCGCGTTCGCGGACAGCCAGATCTACTGGGCCCATGGGGACAACGGCACTCCGCAACGCCTGAGCACCGTATCCACGATCAATCTGGCGAACGATCCCGCGGGCAGGCTTTACGTCATGGTTGGACAAACCGACTTCAAGGACCCGAAAAACTGTTGGGACTTTGAGGAACATACGACCGGGGGCGGGACGTATAACGGAAACACGACCCGGGTGGACGGTTTCAGCCTTCCCCTCACGATCCGGCTGCATTCCGCGGACGGGACCGACATAACGCTCGGCGATGATTACTCCATTTATTTTCAATCGCGCCAATCGCGCATCGATGAATTTGTCAATGAAGTCCCCAGTGAATTCACCCAGCTTGCCACGGTCGATGCTCCGGGAAGAATACCGTCGGGTTACCGGTCGGACCTTTTTACCCCGACGTCCGCGAACAAGGATTATTACACGGCGTATGTCGATTCCGTGTGGGCGTTGCGGAACATGACGTCGGCCAAACCCACGTGCTACGATATTATCGGCAACGAGGGGCCCGGCAACGTGCCGGCCCTCGGCTCGGCGCTCAACAGGCACGTAGCGGACCTTGACCAATCGAAATGGATGGATGCGTCTTTGTTTTATAAGAAAGCCCCGTGCAACTTCTACTCCCGGTTCATGCACCGGCGCTCGCTCAGAAATAAATGTTACGGCTTTCCCTATGACGATTACGGCAACCAGGCCGCGTTTGCTTCTCACGGCGGGGCGCAATGGCTGATTATTGCGGTGGGATATTGACAGACCGGCGGCCTTTGATTCTTTACTATAAATTATAGCGGGGTTGCGCCCCCCGCACCACGCCCAACTTTTCTTCTGCAGCGAAGAAAAGTAGGCAAAAGACGCCGCCCCGCAGCGCCGCCTGATCCCTCGACCGTCAGGCCGCTCGCGAACTCACCCGGCATAACGCAAAAACATAAAGTAAGAATGCCAGGCTCGGACAACGCGAGCGGCTGATCTTCCGTCCTCGGGGGCGGCGCTGAGGGGTTTGAAAGAGCAAAACACCCTTTAATTTTTAATGACCACCTTTTGATTGACAAAATGCCTGCCACTTCTTTTAGTGCATCTTCCCCGCGAATGCAAAGGACAGCTGGACGCTGATTAATGCCACGCCGGCAAAGAACACGAGCAGGCCCCAGATGTTCGCTTTTGTAAGCTTGCCCGCGCGCGCCAGGATGAATCCGGCCGCAAGGTTGCCAAGCGCCCACAGAACATTGACCAGAGGAGAAGACAACCCTTTGCCCGGCGGGTGTGCAAACGGACTGGGAAAGGCGTCGCCGGAGACCCCGTGGATATAATGCGGGACAAAATTTGCCAGGAACAGGCCTGCAAAAAAGCATGCGACATAATGGTACCATTTCATGAGGATCCCCTTTGTTAAAGAAGCGACAATTATTATGGTTTGGGTACGATAAGGAAATATGGTTGATGGGGGAGAGGGGGGCAAAAAAATAGGGGAGAAAGCGTATACTGGTTTTTATTCCCGCGATTATTGTTATGGTTGAGAACCTCCGCCTCTTCTATCTTCTCGCTTAGACTTTATCTCGCCTTTACCAGCATCCTTGATGCCGATACGCCATTGTCCATAAGCCTTACCACATATGTTCCATTCGAAAGCGTGGAAGACACCATGTTCATCACATTGTCGCCTGTTTTCATCCGCCTCACTTTACTGGAATAATCGGCGACCAGTTTTCCGTTCAGGTCGTACACCCTAAGCTGGGCCGTTGCCGGATTTACAAGAGAAAACGAGTGCAGTGTCTGCTGCCTCCCGATATCATTGTTGACAACCCCCACCACATCCTTCTGATATACCCGGACGTAATCGATGAGCATCTTTGTAGGGAAGATGGCCCTGTTAATATTCTGTCCCTGATAATTGCCGCCTATCGCGACGTTTATTATCCAATAGAAAGGCGAATGAAACGCATCCCAATTCGTGGCTTGAACAATACTCGGAGTGCCGAAATTAGTGCCATTCACGATTGGATAATTTGTGCCCCAATACAATGTGTCATCGAAGTAATATTCCACGTGTGTTGAGTCCCAAAGAAGACCATAGGTATGATACCCATCGCACAGGCACGTTGGATAGTTGTGCTGGCAGCTATGATAGCTTGCGGCGCCGTTGACTCCTGCGTAGTGACAGCACGCGATAAATTCATTATCGCCGATTGTGGCAGGAACCGGTTGGGGCGAGTTTGCTTGCACCATTAAATTGCTTGTTCTTTGCTCGTAGAGCTCCATCTCGCCGCAGGTAGGCCATGCAACGCCGTGATACATGCTGTTGCCCAGAAGCCAGACAGCAGACCACAGGCCAGGGCCCGACACCTGGCCGACCGGAGTAATCATCCTGCATTCAAAATAGCCGTAGGTGAAAATTTTCTTGTCGTGGCTATTTATATTGCCGGACGTGTACATTGGTAGTGCGGGAGAGCCTATGCCATTTGGATTATACTTTGACCATATAACCAAGTTGCCGTTTTCAACCGTGACGCAACTGCGGGTGTAAAACTCCTGGTCCGCGTTATAAACAGGGATCGTGTCGTAGCTCCAGTTGTTCACGGTATCCAGCGAGGCGCCGTCGAATTCGTCGGACCATGCAAGTCCATAACCTGTGGCTGCCGGCGGAAGGGCAAAGACAAGGCACGGCAGGGAAAACAGTAATAAGACAGGAATGATTTTCATACAAAACCTTTTAAGAAAGTTGCATGAAAGGTATGGGTTTTGGGTGATAAGGAAATATGGTAAATGGGGGAGAGGGGGGCAAAAAATAATACACGATCAAGGATGATCGCGGAACGCGGATTTACAGGGTGCGATCATGTACCCGGCCGCACCCAGGAGAGGGGAGTGCCGAAGACCCCGCAGGCCGAAGGCCGAGGAGGCTGAGGCCGGGGGAGATACTTCTCCCCCGTATCCTTGTTAAATTATTGTAATTGTACCTGAATGAAACCTTATTCTCCCGCAATCACTTTATAGACATACTCTTTTCCATTCACTTTCCCCCTCACCACCGCCACCCCTCTCACTTTTCCCATCTTCACCGCATGTTCCCCGGCCGTCAAATATCCCTTTGCCAATATTCCAACGCACCGTCCTCGTGCGTCATAAGCCTTGACTTCCGCAAAGCCCGCTTCAGGCATTGTGATCCGAATCGTGCCGTCGCGGCCCGTTATGCATCGAAACTCTTTTGGCGGATTTTTATTTACAGGCGCGAAAGCAAAGGTTATATCGCTGAAGGAGTACGAGACCGGAAAGGATTTTTGGAACAGGATTCTGGTACTTGTTGAGTCTTTCATCTGGACAAGGACCGAATCCACAAGCGCAGTGCCTGAGTCTATCGAAAAGAACCGTGACATCGTGTCGGTGAGTGACTTGATGACCGAGGAACCCTCGGACAGGGTGTAAGCCCCCCCTGTTGTGATGGGCATGGCCCAGATCCTCACGCCCGAGGTTTCGCTGGTCCTGTACATGAATTTCGCGGTGACGTGCTGTTTGTCAATAAGTGTCGCCGGGCCCGGCGGCGTCATTGAAATAGGGACGGCCAGGTTTTGCGCCGTGTCCGGGGTTGCTGCGTAGGAAACGGGCACATAGGAGTCGAAAATGGTTTTTGTCCTTGTGGAATCCAGCATCCGGACCCAAATGGAGTCGATATAAGCGGACCCGGTATCGATGTAGAAAAAAGAGGAGCCCGTGTCGGTGCCTGCCGCGGCTTTAAACAAGAGCCAGCGCGCGCTTTGCGGCACGGTCGCGCCAAAGGGGCCGGGACCGGCCGGTTCGAAAAAAATCACCGCGCCGCCGGCCAGGCTCGTGGTATAGGAGAATTTGACCGTGACCATTTGCTTGTCGGCAATAATGGCTGGACTTGAAGGCGTCATGGTCACATTCATGACCACGTTGTTCGGGGAATAATAGAGCAGCAGCTTTGCCGGGTTCCTGGCAGTAATATATCTGAGTATGGCCGTTGCCTGGTCCCACTGGAAATCCGCCTGGGGCGATAAGCTTTCTTTTGCGGAATCGAGATCGCAAAGAAAGGTCCCTCGTACCTGTACGCTGTCGGCCTGCGCGAGCACGGAGCCGTCGTTGTTGTACGTGACTATCCTGAGCCAGAGGCTATAGCCGTAGGAGAGGACCTTGAGTTTGCCGAAGTGGCCGGTTCTGGTTTTGTACAGCACGATGGCGCCTGTCGGTATGGCATTATTGACGTTATTGCTTCCGTCAATGACCGAATCGGCAATGGTCTTTACAGAAATCAGGCCCCGGGTTATTGAATCGAACGGCACCGCCACGGCGCTTGACGGCTGGGGGAGAATCAGGGTTGTGAAGAACAGCATTGCGGCAAGAAAGATTTTACGCATGTTTTGCTCCTTATGGGGTGGACTGTTTTCTGGGAAATGGAAGACGTTTAAAATATAATCCGCGCGTGTTTTTGCCATTTATAGCCGCGAAGCGGCATACCGCTGAGGTTGCGTTGCGAAGGGGCGACGCTTCGCGAGCGTAAAGCGAGCGACGCCGCGCGTCCCTTCGCAGGAAGGGGTGTGCCCCCGGATCGCCGCCGCACCGCGGCGGAAGCTGGGGGCCAGGGGAAACCGCGAAGTGGTTTCCCCACCAGATAAAAAACCAACATAAATGAGAAAAATTTAATAAATAAAATCCATTAACGAATGCGCCGGAATTGAAGACGTTATCATCTGCGTCCCCTGCTTGATTTTAAAATTCACCGCATTTGCTGTTTTGTTAAGCACTGCAATTACAATGCTGCCGTTGGTGTTTTTGACCGCGGCCGCTTCAAGATCGGTCCCGGAATATACGCAGCCTATCCTTACCGCGTCGGGCCTCATGTACTTGCTGAAATGCGTCATATAATAGTAATTGGGCGGATACGTGACCGCGCTGGTGATCGTGTCCACCTGGATATCGCCGGGCACGCCGGGGTTCCGGTCGTGGAACGGGCCGCCGTTCATGTCGGTGACCAGGTTCCAGGTGAGGTACCCGCTCGACCATGAGTTCAAATCGCCGATGATCTCGTGCGCCATGCGCTCGACTTCGGAGAACCCCGCGTGCACGCTGTTTTCGGTTCCTACCAGGGTCTTTTGCGGAAAAGCGTCGTGCACGGTGTTCATGTTCTGGAAGTAATCGCCCGCGTAATGGTGATAAGCCGTTCCCCACACATACTTCGCGGCCGCGGTATCGCTCAAGACCGTGGTCGCCCGTTCCACGATGATGTCTTTGTTATGGTCCCAGATCATGACATGGGGCGTGACGTTGTTTTTCGCAAGGGTCGGGCCGAGATAATTCTTTACAAAATCGCGCTCCTGCTGTGAGGAATAAATGCAGCTCTCCCACGTCTGGGTGGCCCAGGGCTCGTTTTGGACGGTGAGGCCCCAGATCGGGATGCCGTTGTCTTTCATGGCGTTGATATATTTGACATAATAGAGCGCCCAGGCGCTAAAACAGTCCGATTTGAGCTGGCCGCCGTTGAGCATTGAGCCGTTGCTTTTCATCCATGCCGGCGGCGACCAGGGCGACCCGAAAAGCTTGAAATTTGAACCGGGGACCTTGAGCGCCTGCTGGATTGTCGGTATCATCCATTTCTTGTCATGCGCAATGTCGAAATTGTTAAGGTCATAGTCGCCGGCCACGTCGTCATATGAATAGCTGCTGATGGAAAAATCGCAGCTGTTGATGGTGACGCGGCAGAGCGTATAGCCGGCCCCGGTGTACGGATTGAAAAAGTCGTTCAATATCCGGGTCTTTTTCGCAGGGGTGATTTTACACAGGTTGGAAACCGCCGTTTCCGTGAACGCGGCCCCGAAGCCGACGATGCTTTGATAGGTGGCGGAAGGTGTTATGGTGACCGTGGGCAGCGCCGATCCGTCATCATTGATAAACGAGAGGGAAGGTTTCTGCGAGACCTTGTCCGCCGTTTGCGAGCTTTGCAGGACCATGGCCTGGCCGATGGGGACTGTCCGCTGGAGAAGGATGTCGTAGGCCCCGGTCAGGTTGTCGATACCGAGGCTCGCATTGCCGTAGCCGACGGCCCAGGCCAGAATCGAGTCAACTGCTGCCGAGGTTTTGGCAAACGGATGCGGAGTGTCTGCGTGTCCGATTTTCGTGATTGTCGTCGAGGCATTTCCGGTCCTGTCAAACATGAACAGCCGCAAGACTTTGCTGTTATTTCCAATATGCACTTTTAAAAGGGAAGGTTGGGAAGCAAGATTACCGAAGGCGAGGTCGAGCTGATAATTTCCAGCTGCCAGTTTTTTATTGAGGATGGTATGGACAAGCCTTCCCGATAGGGTATAAAGTTCGATGCGGACAGGTGAGGATCGGTCTGCAACGCCGAAAACAAGTTGGTTGCCGCGGATGATGCGTACCTGCAACACCTGATCTTGTAATTGCAAAGCATTTGCCGAAACGCCTGTTCCGAAAGAGTATTTACCGTTGCTGTCGGTCACTGCCGTGAGTCCCGCCGTGGCAAGGCTTACCACGGCGCCCTGTATCCCGGTTTGGGTTGTCTGGTCTTTTACCGTCCCGGTTATCGAGATTTGGGAAAAAACAATGCTTGATGCGCATAAGATCGCAGCCATGGGTTTGCTCAACATAATTATTCCCTTTTTTGTGGGGTGGAAAGGAAGGGGCATTATTTTTTTTGTGTTCATTGATAATATAAGCAAGAAGCAGGCTTTATGTTAGGGCATTTATTTTATTTACATGATAAGGATAGGAGCAGTTTCTTGCGACAGGTGTGACGGAGGGTATGCTGGAGCGGATTGCAACTGTCTGGTGAATACCATCATTGTACAGTTAGTGCTTCCCCGCGAACACGGGGATGTTTCGAAACATGAAAATTGCTATAACAAATAGGCCAGGTAACAGTATATTTTGAATTGATCACCAATGCGGCCGCATTGCCGGCCCTTCACTTTAGGGTAATCGCTGTTCGCTTTGCCGGGATTGTCATGAACAGAATAATTCCGCGTTTTTATCTGACCCTGCTCCTGGCCGCGGGTGCGATTCTTATTTCGGTGCAATGCGTGCGCATAACGGACGTTCCGCAGGGTGGAACCATCCAGGGCCGGATCATCGACTGGCACGACCAGGGAGTGCCGGAATTCAGGCTACACATTTCCGGAACGAATTTTTCCGCGGTCACGGATTCCGCCGGGAGGTATTCGATATTCAATGTTCCGGCGGGTTACTATACCATAACGACAGACACGGGAAAACACACGATGAACGTGAGCGTCATCGACGGCCAGACCGTCATTGTTCCTGATGTCAAAATATTGGCAAATGAATATCCAATCACTTCCTACTTTCTGGACCAGTTCTATTTTGTATATCTCGACTCGGCGCGCATGAATCAGAAGGATAACATCTACCTCGACAACCAGGTCATGTACTTCGGGATCGCCGCAGACAGCGTTGCGCTGGAATTTCAGGTGCTCATGGCGGCAAACAGCAATCCGATCGCAACAACGACGGCGATATATCAGAACAGAACGCGGATTTATGGGGCGGTCCCGCCCAAGGGACGCGTTCGGACCGGCACGATCGTTTTACACAACGCCGACACGCTTGATTTCTACGTCGCCGGAGAATTCGTACAAGAGATCATTATCGCCCCCCCCGATTCAAACATCCTCCCGCGGCTGTCTGTATCCGTTGCTCCGGCTAAAATCACGGGATGGAAATACGGAACGGACAAACCGTTCTTTGTCCTTGGGTTGGATACGCTGTGTCCCTCATATAGCGACACGGATAATATCGATTGGGACTTGTATCTTGTAAATAACGCCTTGCAGGATACCTGCGGTTGGTGGAATAGGTCGCCGGACTGGGGTACAATAGGGTATACAGACGACGATCCGATATTTGGGGGCGACCAAGTGGTTTTGCCGGTCCAGCCGGGCGATACCCTTTATGTTCCGGACTGCATACAGTGTCCGGCGATGGCTCCAGGCCTTTATTCCATATATATCCGGTATAACGACGGACCGAAGGACAGTATTCAAGCCAAACCGTTATTAAGTATCGAACTCGGATCACGAAATAATAATAGCGAGATCATGCATTTCATTCAATGCACTTCGGTCCAGCCTTTGAAAAAGGGCGAAACATGGTTTGCCGGCACCCTGGAGTTTCCCTCCATGCGATATATACCGAATGGTATCGCGGCAACCGCGAAGCGCGCCACCGGTCATCGCGGCAATCCTCAATGATAGAGAAGAGTTTTCCGCTCCTGTTCCTTGCAGCGGCATGCTTTGCCGCGATCGATATTTACGATCCGGCATTCAAGCCGAATTCCGTATTCGACTATTGTATCATTGCGCCCCCGGACCAGGGGATTTTCACCGAATGTCAACGTCTTGCGGGATTCAAGACCGAACGGGGTCTAAAAACCAGGATCGTACGGATCGATTCGATCCAAAACGCATGCGCCGGAAGGGACATACAGGAAAAAATCCGCACATGCATCCAATACGAGTATGTGCATTCCGGCATCACCTGGGTACTGCTTGCCGGTGATTTCAAACTGGTCCCGGCACGGACGGTATATACCGGAAAAGCGGTGTCCGATACCGTGCCCATTGTGTCCGACATTTATTATTCCTGCCTCGGCGGCACCTGGGATAAAGACGGAAACGGGATTTTCGGGGACGATACGAGCTATAATGCGACATTCCGGTTGGTGTGCAGATACGACAGCTCCGGCGCGTACCTGTGCGACCGCGCGCGGGAAGATACCTGCGGCGGTCTCGATTTGCTCCCGGACGTGTATATCGGCAGGCTGCCCGTGTCCAACGGCGCAGAGGCGAAAATCATCATCGATAAAATCATTTCTTATTCGTCGGACGTTAAACAGACGGAACATGCCCAGGACATTTTTCTTTTCGGACCGCAAATGTTTTCCGAGGTTTTGTCTCCAAACAAGACGCTGATCGATGACTCCCCGGCATTTCTTCATTACCAGATTAAACCGCTGTTTTCACGTTCTGCACCGGCGTTTTCCCAGCCCCACTTTTCCGAAGTTTACGAAGACAGCATCACTCCCGAAGACGTCGTCGTCAACGATTCGAACGAAATCACCAAGAAAATGCTGATACAAGGATTTTCCGCCGGTCCCAATTGCGCGATTTTTTCGGCGCACGGATCTCCGGATTATATCTTGATAAATGCGTACTGGCTCCGTACGTTTGATATCACGGACATTCTCGCGATTCAATCGGAAACGTATTCCAATGTCATTTCCCTTTCATGCAGCCTGATGAAATATGATCCGGACAGCACGACCTGTTTTGCAAAGAGCTTTCTCGTCAATCCTCATGGCGGGGCAGTTTCATTCTGCGGATACAGCGAAGTGGAGCAAATAGTAAACGCCAAACCGGCGTGTATACATGCGGTGGACGCTCTCACCTCGGGAACAACGTCGCGACTTGCCGTGGCCTACCAGAATGCGCATAAGAACACTGAAAGGTTCGAGTTATATGCACACCAGTATTGGGGCGATCCGGAAATGGAACTCTGGACGAAAAAATTGACTTCTGCGGATACGATCGGTCTGGCGATAGGGGTATGGAGAAACAGATACATCGTATCCTTGACTCCCGCGCTCGACAGCGTCCTCGTATGCCTATGCCGGCCCGGCGGTTTTTTTTCAAGAGGATACAGCCGGGCCGGAAAAATCGAGTTCGACACGGCAGGATCCGGCGCCGACAGCCTGGTCGTCACCGCGACAAAGCATAATTTTTTGCCGGGTCGTCTCGTGGTGCGGCCCGTGGATGTTCCGGAGGCCGGCGTCACCTTTGCTGCCGTCAACAAGCCTGCGGGCCGATATAAGGTTGTTTCACGCGGCAATGATCTCTGGTTGGAGAATGCAGGCGGCCGGCAGGCCGATGTCCTCATATTCAATGCCGCGGGAAGGCTCGTCTCCTCGCGATCGTTTTCCGGTACACGGGCATGGGTCGGGCGTTTTGGCCCAGGTTTGTATATCGTCCGGATCGCGACGGGCGCACGAGTGAATACGCAAAACCTGATTCTCTGCAAATGATGTTTGGAAAATGATTTTCCGCCGAAGGTCCTTCAAGTTCAGGGATATTCCATTTATTCATTTGATTTTATTGCTTGTTAAGAATTCCAATTGAGTTGGGCCAAACGCCGCGCTAATATGCCGGACCACAACCGCATTTTCTTTGGGCAAACCACGAATCTTGCATGCAGAACCAACCGCCCACAAACCAAGGCTGTTTGCAAAGCTGGACGGTCATGATTTAGCGAATTGTTATAACCCGATTTCTTCTGTTGGCAGGATTTGTTTAAAATGTCTTACCGTTACTATGGCAATTCGATTTTTCAGTACTCTGTAAATTATCCTATAATTTCCAAAGATAAGCTCTCTTATATCCGGCTGGTTTAGCTCTGGAACTTTCCTTCCAATGTGCGGCCCTGTTCCCAATATTTCAACTTTCCCAAATATAGTATCAACCCATTTCAATGCTGCTTTCTTGCTGTCCAAAGCAATGTAATCAGCTATTTCTTGAACACGTTGAAATGCTAGGGGAGACCAGGAAATCTTCATTTTGTGTATTTTGACCTGATAGTTTTATGGGCTTCCGAATGAGTAATCCCTTTCCCTTCATCTATTTGTTTTGACCCAATTTCAACGTCCTGAAGTAACTCCAATTTTTCTACCATTGAGTCATATATAGTAACATCAAGCAAAACAGCCGCACTCTTGCCATTTTGAGTTATTACCAGGGGTCTTTTGGTGTTATGGACTTGTGTAATGAATCCAGCCGCTTTGGACCTGAATTCCGAAACAGGATGCACATCTTCAGCAAACATGGTTCCTTTAGTCATATGGTCTCCTTTAAAGGTACGTTATAATGTACTAAATATTATACACTATTAAGTACTGAATTGCAAGTTTTTTTTTCGGTTTTATCGGGTCCTAACGTGGTGTTGAGCGCCGGTACCACCGCACAGTTGCCCTCGACCGGTCATACTCCAACACCGTGTTAGGCGCGGATTTTAATTGTAAAGGAGCCAATGCTCGATTACGGGTTGTTGTCACTTCGTTTCCTCAATGTAAGGTAGTAGCGCATCGCGCCATTTATTATGTCGTTTGCATTGTCACTCTGTTTTTAAGCGTAAGGAAATCGGGCCTTGCGGCCCATAGCATTATATCTTTTGCGCTTTGTCGAGAAAATCTGCGCCTGAAAAACCAGTCCTGCTTTCGCTTCGAGCCGAAGCCAAGGGATCTGTATTCTCAGATTTGACAACTACAGGGAGGAATACCTCTGTTTTCGCCCAAAGAAGGTCAAGCAGAAGCTGGCGAGGGAGGAAAAACACGGGAAAAAGTGAGCGTCTGTAAAGAGTCTTTCTTTATACATCCACCCGCTTGTGAAAAATCAAACTTCCTATCAGTATATAAAAACCGGCGCCACTGCAAAAGCAGCAACGCCGGTTTTCTATTTCGGCTGCACGGGCGACTCTCATCCCGGTGGAGAATCCGTGATGAGAAGAGTTCCCGCCATGCAACATCCTACTTTGACGCAAAAATCCTCTTGCTTGCCGCCATCCTTCCATCTTTGCCATACAGCGCGACGAAATACACGCCACGTGAAAGCATGAGCTTGTTGGAGAGCGCACGGCTCACCTCTTCCATAGAGGTGGCAACACCGGAGCGAATGGTTCTTCCATTAGGCGCGAAAAGAGTATACCGAATGAACTTCTCGCTCTGCAGACGCATTACCGGAATGGCCTCAGATACACCGGTTTTCGCCAATACATCTTCCACGCACCCGCCCGGGCCCTCGCACGGGCACCATGTGATGTTCAGCTGCCCGCAGTTCGTGCACGCCTGAAATCCGCTCTGGTTCTGATGGTCGTCGTTGGCAAAAGCGTAAACCTGGGCATTCATGGTTTTGTGGATCCATTTAGCATAGAGGTTGTAGGGATTTACCCATTTGCCGGTTGCGTCTTGTTCCGGGTTTTTCCAGTAATGGGAAGAATCAGCGTCCTGGTAAAATGTTCCCCTTTGCCAGGCGGCAATCGAATCAAATAGTTGTTGGCTCGAACCGGGGTTAAGCGAACCGCCGTATACTTCAGTACCTCTGTGGTGGTGGCCCAGCCACATCTTGTTGCAGTATATATTTCCGGTATCGTATCCCGGCTTAACACAATAGTCGTAAGAACCAAGGCATATGCCTATTCCCAAGGTGCTATCGAAAAAATCGACCTCCGTGGGACACCCGTGTTTGAGTTGGTACTGCATCTCCTTAAAGGTGGTAGGTATAATTGTCGGGATGCAAGTTGGTGAAGCTCCCACAACCTTCACCGGCAGCGTGGTATAGTCGACACAGGAAATGTTGTAGTTCTGCACGCCGGTCGGTCCCCCGCTCACGGTCATTTCCACAAACCCGTTTTCCGGCATTAAAGGCGCGCCTTGACTGGTCTTTGTACCCGGATCATGATAATAGGCCCAGCATCTTCCGGAACCGAAATTCGGCAAGGAATCGTATATCAGCGTATCCATGGGATTCATTTTTTTAGCGGCTGCGCCGTTGATGGGCGCGGAATATGGCGTTTCGGTAAAATGGATCCACAGCGCAATGGGACAATCGTTGGCTATCACCAGCTTCTGGGTCCCGCCCGCGGCAGACGCGGGCCCGGAGAGCGCAAACGCAAACAGTGCGACAAATGCGAAAGACCCGAGCAACCTTAACATCCTCATAGGACCCCCTCTTTGTTTAATAAAATAGCGGTTAAGTCGACGTCCGCGATCACGAGCAGTATGTTTTATCGGGAAAGCAGCAACGCCGCCTCTTTGCATGCAAGAAAATGCGATTGCCGGCATTATATACGCTCGCGATACCAATAATCACTCAATTATAATATAAACGTGAACCTTTCATATTTATGTGAAATTATCCCGGAAAACAATTATCCGTTACATAGTGGTGTAACAGGCAGGGGCGGGAAGAAAGTTTTGGTTTCCATGGCATCCCCAACTGCGTTGACAGGCGATTCTCCGCAGTTTCGCGGTGATGGCTCTTGCTCCTGATTCTCCCATTTCGCAAAAAATCGAATTGCCTTTAACATCCCCTGTTACAAGTTTATGTAACAGATAAATACTTTCCTTATGCGGAATCGTCCGCAAAAATAGCGATTGCTCTTATATTTGGAGGCAGAAGAGACTTTCCTTCAGATAGGATCTTCCGTGAAGAAACTCACATTTAATTAACAGGAGAGTGTATGAAAAAGATTCTCTGCCTTTCGTTTGTCGCATTGTTCTGCGCCACCGTGTTCGGCCAAACCGGGACTTTCCCGGTCATATTCCACAACAATACCAAGGTGTATGCCGACAGCCAGATTTATGTCTTATTCTGGGTGCAAAATAAATATTGGGTTGACAAAGACGGTGTCGTGCAGCCCTTT
>Ga0182027_10006963_pt1 | contig 16782 bp, 11 predicted proteins | sample 712E1DmetaG_FD_121300 | JGI IMG/M metagenome (GOLD analysis project Ga0182027, IMG submission 121300) | Permafrost microbial communities from Stordalen Mire, Sweden - 712E1D metaG (Illumina Assembly) | ecosystem: Environmental > Terrestrial > Soil > Wetlands > Permafrost | place: Sweden... | reverse complement strand
GCTCACGCCCGACGAGCTCTCGGCGCTGGCCGCCTGCCTGTTCGTGCTCGAACATCGCTTCGCCTACAGCGAGCCGCTGCGGCTCGCCCTGCTCAGCCTGACCCACGGCCGCCCGGAGCTGCTCTTCCCCGCCGCCGCGACGCCGGTGAGCGTGCTGCCCGAGCGCGAGGCACGGCGCGCCGCGACCGCCCTGCCCAAGTTGCAGCAGGCGGTTGCGGCCGGCAAGACGGTGACCTTCGGCTACTACTCGATCGGCCGCGACGAGCAGCTCGAGCGCACCGTCGACCCGTACGGCCTGTTGCTGGTGGGCGACGAGTGGTACCTCGTCGCCTGGTGTCACCTGCGGCAGGCGATCCGCACCTTCCGTCTGTCGCGGCTGCGCTCGCGGGTGGGCTTCGCCACCCGCGCGCCGCACGACTTCGCCGCGCCGGCTCGCTTCACCATCGACGACTACCTCGACCGGCCTCCCTGGCAGCTCGGCGAGTCGGCGGGCAGCGCTGCGGTGCGCGTGACCGCCGACATGGCCTGGTGGGTCGAAGCGCACTTCTCGCGCTGCGGCACGATCGCGGCGGCGACCCAGGGCGGCGATGACGCGACCGGCGGCGACGCTGGCGCCGCCATCCTCTACTCGACCTCCTACAACTCGGCGCGGCAGCTGGTGTCGTGGGTGCTGTCGATGGGCGAGGCGGCCGAGCTGCTCGAACCGCCCGAGCTGCGAGCCGAGCTGCACGGGCAGCTCCTGCGGCTCTCCGAGCGCCTCGCTCACCCGCCGCTCGACGCCGAGCGTGCCGTCGAGCTGCTCGACGGCGCCGCCCTTCCGGCCGGGCGACGCCCGGCCGCCGCCGGCGCCGCCGACTGGAACGTCGAAGCCGACCGCTTCACGCGCCTGGCAACCCTGATGACCTACCTGCACGGCGTCTGCCACGCGGCCGGCGACGCCGACGAGACGCCGGTGCCGGTGACCGAGGTCTGCGCCGCGCTCGACACCACGCCGGCCGAGCTGGCCGCCGACGTCCGCCTGTTGAACCTCGTGAACTTCGGCGGCGAAGGCACGCTGCTGTGGGCCGAGATCAAGGGCGCCGCGCTGGTCGTGACCTGCGACGTCGCCAGCTCGGCCTTCGCCCGCCCGGCGCGGCTGTCGCCGCTGCAGGTCGACACCCTGTTGCTGGCCGTCGAGAACCTCGGCGGACAGCTCCCCATCGAGCACGGGGCGGCGCTGCGCAGCGCGGCCGGCAAGCTGCGCCGCGCCCGCAGCGCCGCCGCCCCGACCGTCGCCGCCGGCGAGCGCCTGCCGACCGCCGAGCCGATCCTCGATGCGGTCAACGCGGCCATCGGCGGGCATCGTCTGCTGGACATCGAGTACTGGTCGGAGGGTAGCGGCACGACCACGACGCGCACCGTCGAGCCGTACCTGCTGGTGCGCACCCGGGGCGAGTGGTACTACGTCGCCTGGTGCCGGCGGTCGCGGGGCACGAGGACCTTCCGCGTGGCCACCACCAAGAGGGCGCTGCTGCGCGACGAGCGTTTCGCGCCGCGCCCCGAGGTCGAAGTCGAGCTCTCCCGGCGCGAGGGCGTGCGCAGCTCGGAGCGCTACGCGCCGCGCCGCGCCGTCGTGTGGTACGGGGCCGGCGTCGCCCGCTGGGTCGCCGAGCGCGCGCCCACCGTGAGCCTGCCGGCCGGGGCCTGCCTCGCCCGCCAGCCGTACCTCGACGAACGCTGGCTCACCCACGAGCTGCTGCGCTTCGGCGGCGAGGCGCTGCCCCTGTCGCCGCCGGCCGCCGTCTCGGCCCTTGGCGAGGTCGTCAGGCGGCTCCTCGAACGGTACGCTTAGGCCATGCACCTGCCCACGTCCGTCGTCCAGCTCCTGTTCGCCGTCCAGCTTCCCGTCTGCCTGTACGTGGGCGTGCGCACGGCCCGGCGCACCGGACGCGCCCTGCTGAACTGGCTCGTCTACGGCTTTCTCACGGCCATCGTCTACCCGCCGCTGGGCGCCGTCGTCGCCCTCGTGCTCTTCTTCGTCTGCCCGCCGCTCCGGCACACCGAGACGGAGACGCCGACGTGAAGCCCTACGTGCTGTCGGGCCGGCGCTGCCTGGCAGTCGAGGGCGCCTGCGAGTTCGAGGAGCCCGCCCGCCTCGCCGACCTCCCCGATCTGCCGGGCGCCGTCGCCGCGGCGCTCGACGCACCCCTCGGCGCGCCGCCGCTCGCGGAGCTGGCCGTCGACGCCCGCGCCGTAGCCGTCGTGGTCCCCGACGCCACCCGCGACTGTCCGGTAGCCACGCTGCTGCCGCCCGTGCTCGAGCGGCTCGCGCGCGCCGGGCTGCGCGACGAGCAGATCTGCGTCGTCGTCGGCTGCGGCCTGCATCGCCCGACCACCGCCGACGAGAAGGCGGCGCTGGTGGGCGCGGCGATCGCCGCCCGGGTGCGCGTCGTCGACGCTCAGGGGATCACTCAGACGAGCGTGACGCTCGGCGCGACGGCCGCCGGCGGCGCCATCGCCATGAACGACACCGTGGCGCGGGCCGACCTCGTGGTCGCCGTGGGCGTCGTCGAACCGCACCTGTACGCCGGCTTCTCGGGCGGCGTCAAGGCGGTGGCGATCGGCTGCGCCGGACAGGAGACGATCGCCTGGACGCACCACCCCGTCTTTTTGGACCAGCCGGCCGTGCGGCTCTGCCGGCTCGACGGCAACCCCTTTCAGGAGGCGCTGCGCGAGATCGCCGCGGCCACCGGGCTGCGCTTCGCCTTGAACGTCGTGCGGAGCGACGGCGGCGGGGTCGCCGGCCTGTCGGCCGGCGACCCCGCCGCCGTCCAGCGGCAGCTCGCCCAGGACCACGGAGGTGCCTGGATCAGGCGGTATGGGCAGCCGTTCGATCTGGTCGTGGCCGGCGTGCCGGCGCCCAAGGACCGCAGCCTCTACCAGGCGTCGCGGGCGGCCACCTACGTGGGTCTGGCCGCCCGCCCGGTGCTGGCCGACGGCGGCCTGGTGGTCTGCTGTGCCGACCTGCCGCTCGGTGTCGGCGACGGGCCCGGCGAGACCAACTTCGGGGCCCTGCTGGCGGCGACCGAACGGCCCCTCGACCTCGTGGCGCGAGGCTGCGTCGAGCCCCTCGGCCCCGGCGGGCAGCGCGCCTACATGATGGCCAAGCTCATGAGCCTGTACCGCGTCGGGGTGGTCGGCGGCGGCGACCGCGGGCTCATCGAGAGCCTGGGGCTACTGGCCTTCGACAGCGTCGACGAGGCGATCGCCGCGGCGCGCCGTGTGCGCGGCCCCGAGGCCCGGATACTGGCCGTCGCCGACGCCCTCGACACCATCGTCGAGCTCGCCGGCTAGCCGTTCGCCCTCCCGACGCAGCGGGAACACTCCGCATGGCCCGACCAAGGAGGTAGCGTGACTGGCGGCTTCAAGATCGGTCGGCTGTTCGGCATCGACATCGCCATCCACTCGACCTGGTTCGTCGTCTTCGTCTTCTGGACGTGGTCGCTCGCCACCTCGTGGTTCAACGTGGAGCCCTGGTCGACGACCACGATCTGGGCAGTCGCCGTGACGGCCACGTTGCTGCTCTTCGTCTCGGTCCTCGTCCACGAGCTCGCCCACTCGCTCGTGGCCCGCGCCCAGGGCATCCGGGTGCGAGGCATCACTCTGTACCTTCTGGGAGGCTTGTCGACCATCGAATCCGAGGCCACGAGCCCCGGGCGCGAAGCTCTGATGGCCGGCGCCGGTCCTGCTTCGAGCCTCGTGATCGGCGCCGTGTGCACGGCAGCGGCACTCGCCATGCACTCTCCGAGCGTCGCGCGGGGCATCCTCCTCTACCTGGGCTACGTCAACATCGCGCTGGCCGTGTTCAACATGCTGCCGGGGTACCCTCTCGACGGCAGCCGGGTGCTGCGCGCCGCTCTCTGGGCGATCACCGGCGACTTCCTCAAGGCGACGCGCTGGGCGAGTCGCACCGGTCACGTGATCGGCTACCTCATGATCTTCGCCGCCGTGCTGCTCCTGCTCTCGCAGCGCGCGACCCTTTTCGGCGCCGCGTTGTTCGGCTTCATCGGCTTCATGGTGGTGCAGTCCTCGCAGGCGGTCTACCGGCAGAGCCGCGCCGAAAGCCGACTCGCCGACGTGCCCGTGAGCAGCCTCATGTCGTTGCCGACGGCCTGGATCCCCGGCGACATCACCCTGCGCAAGGCGGCCAACGACTACTTCCTCGCCCTCAACGCCCGCTGCCTGCCGGTGCAGGACGACTACGGCAACCTCCAGGGGCTGATCTGCCTCTCCGACCTGCAGCGCACCGACCAGAGCGCCTGGGGCGTCGACCAGGTGCAGGACGTGATGACCAGCGCGGAGCGCCTGCCGACCGTCGCCCCCGACGAACCGGCGGCGGCCGCCCTGCACCGCCTGGCCACGACCGACGTCGAGCAGCTCGCCGTCGTGCAGGACGGGCGCCTGGTCGGCATCGTCGACCGGGCCGGCGTGGCCCGCTACCTGCAGAGCGGCGGCCGCGCCGACGGCCGGGTGGCCCCCGACAGGGCGGGTCTGTAGGCTACGGCAGCTTGATGACGACCACGGCCATGTCGTCGTCGGGAGTGCCGCCGGCGTAGCGCGCCGCCCGGCCCATGAGCGACTCGGCGAGCTGCTGGGCGGGCTCGTCGAGGTGGCGCCGGATGGTCTCGCGCAGGCCGCGCTCGCCGAGCATATGGCCGCCGCGCCGCGCTTCGGTCAGACCGTCGGTGTAGAGGATGATGGTCGCCTCTTCGGGCAGCACGCAGCGGTTGGTCGCATACGTCTCGCCGGCGAACATGCTTATCGGGAACCCGCCGGCCTGAGCGATCGAGAAGCGCCGGCGACCGGCCAGCACGATCGGCCGCGGGTGACCGGCGACCGCGTACTCGAGGTTGCGGCGGCGCACGTCGAGGCTGGCCAGCACGATCGTCGCGAAGGGCAGCTCGGGGTCCTGGGCCAGCAGGGCCGAGTTGAGGCGCGAAAGAGCCTCGCCCGGCGAGCTCTCCTGGGCGTAGGCGCGCAGCGTGTAGCGCAGCAGCGCCGTCTCGACCGCGGCCTGCAGCCCGCGGCCGCACACGTCGCCGACGGCGATCAGCACGCGCCCCGGCGAGAGCTGCAGGATGTCGTAGAAGTCGCCGCCGACCCGGGCGCCGCGGGCCGCGGCCTGGTACTTCACACCGATCTCGGCGCCGGCCAGCAGGGGCGGCTCGACGAGCAGCGCCTTCTGGAAGGTCTCGGCGATCTCGTGCTCGCGCTGAAAAGCGTGCACGTTGCGCAGCGTGAGCGAGAGCTGGGCGGCCATGGTGGTCGCCAGACGCCCGTCGTCGTCGTCGAACGAGCTCTCCCGCGAACGCTGGAAGACCAGGGCGGCGAGGGTGTCGGGCCGGTCGCGTTTGAGCGGCACGATCAGCGCCCGGCCGTGGACGAACGCATGGTCGGCAAACGAAATCTGGGCGACGCCGTCGCCGATCTCGATCGCGCCGATCTCGGGCAGCGCGTCCCTGAGCACAGTGACCACACTCTCCGCCGCCGCGGCGTCGGGAGCCGAGAAACCATCGCGATCGTAGAACGCCTTGACGGCCACGACCTCACCCTCGCGAACGGCGTAGGCGGCGATGTCGGCCTCGAGCAGCGCCGCCCCGGACTCGAGCACCTCGCGCACCACGCCGGGCTCGTCGCGCAGGCGCCCCAGCTTGAGCGAGACCTGCTGCAGGGTCCCGAGCTGGGCCGCGAGACGTTCGAGGCGCGCTGCGGTCTCGCGTTGCGAGTCGTAGAGATGAGCGTTGTCGAGCGCCAGCGCGGCGAACTGGCAGATCGCCTCGACGAGCTCGATCTCCTCGGGCGAGTAGGTGCGCTGCGCCTTGTCGTCGAACAGCTCGACCACGCCCACGACGCGGTCGCGCGCCTTGAGCGGCACGCCCAGTTCGCTGGTCTTGCCGTTCTTGCGCAGCAAGCGCCGCTCCAGCTCGTTCAGGGCCGGGTCGTCGGGGCTCAGGATCGCGACCGGCCGGCCGCTCGCCACGACGCGCGCCGTGGTGGGGTAGTCCTCGAGCGACCAGACGCGACCGATGACGTCGCCAAAGTCGAAGCGGCCGTGATCGTAGCTCACGACCGTGCGCACCGCGTCGAGCCCCGGCTCGAGCACGTGGATGTCGCAGGCGCTCACCTCGAGCAGCGCCACGAGGCGTTCGACGACCGCCTCGATCACCGTGCGGGGTTCGAGGCTGGAGGCGAAGTCGAGGCTCGATTCGACGACCAGCGACAGGTCGCGCTGCCGGGCGTCGAGCTCCGCGACCAGGCGGGCGTTCTCGACGGCCACGGCCACGTGACTGCCGACGCTCTCGGCGAAACGCACCTGCTCGCGCGAGAACGGCCCAGTCCCTTCGGCCCGGTTGAAGACCATCGCCCCAAGACCCAGATCGAAGGCCCGCAGCGGCACGACGAGCACCCGCTGCAGCTCGAAGTCGCGCAGGTACGGCGGTGGCGTCAGACCGCGCTCGGCAAACCAGGTGGGCACGTCGCGGATCGACAGCACCTCGTTCTGCTCCAGCGCGTGGCGCAGCAGCACGAGCGACTCGTACGGATAGCACAGCTTGCCCGGATCGGACGCGGAGCCGAACGCCGCCTCGCCGCACCACTCGCCGTCGCGCACGACGAAGGCCAGACCGATGTCGGCCTCGAGCTCACTGCCGACGCGCCGCACGGCGCTGTCGATGAGCTCGTGGGGCTCCCCCCGTCGGCTCGACTGGCTCACGATGTCGGCTTCGGCCTGGGCCAGCCGGGCGCGCGCCAGGGCGCGGTTGGACACCTGGTCGAGCTCGACGAGCAGGTCGCACAGCACCACCAGGCCGCCGCAGGCGACGATGAGCAGATACAGGTAGACCAGATGCTGGGGGTTGGCGAAGACGTGCTGGACGACCATCACCCAGGCGCTCAGCACGACCGCGACGATGCCGGCGACGACGATCGTCGTGCGGCGCAGCGTCAGGGCGATGAACGCCAGCGGGATGAGGTAGAAACCGCCGGCGATCCACTCGGCCGACGTATGCATGTCGAAGGCGAACACGCCGGCCATGACCGCCGCCGCCGCCGCCAGCGTGATCAGGTGGTGGTGCTGGAACCAGCGCATGAACCCCAGCAGACGCGGGTAGCGCGGCTCGATCTGGATCGGAGCGACTGTCTCTTTGGGCATGGAGCCGCCAGTCGAGGTTGGCTGGTGCGCCGCAGGGCGGGCGCACCGCGCAGAGCGGCCCACACGCGCGACCGTCACTTTGAACAGCTTACGCCCGCGGTCAAGCGCTGCTAGCGACTGAGGCGCGCCAGGACCTTCGGCGAGCCCAGCTCGCGCAGCGCGCCGCCGGCGATCCAGCGCGCCGCGCGGGCCCCACCGTCTCCCCCGCGCGGCCCGCCGGCGCGCTCGTCGGCGGCGGCGCGGATGCGCTGGGCGCAGGTCACCGCCGCCGCGTTCAACACCAGGTCGCGCTTGCCGATGTTGCGCAAGGCCCAGTTGACCGCCTTCTTGACGAAGTTGCGCTCGTCGAACGCTTCGCGTTCGACGAGCGCCAGAAGCTCCAGGAACGCCTCGTCGGCGGCCGCCTTGTCGTGCACGGCCAGACCGGCCATCAGGGCAAAGCCGCCGCGCTTGACGAACTCCTCGGGCCGACCCGCCCACTCGACGGCCTTCGCCCAGGCCAGGGGGGTCTGGTCGAACAGGTCGGTGGTCACCTCGTCGCAGACGTCCCAGGAGTCGAAGTCGGCCGCCCAGCGCTCCATCTGCTGCCCGTCGACCCTGGCCGGCTCGTCGACGAACGCGGCCAGCAGCCGCGCCTCGTGGTTGCCCGTTTGCCACAGCTCAAGGGCGAGCTCGTGGTCTCGGCCGAGCCGCTTGGCCATGCGCCGCAGCCCGGTGACCGACACCCCCCAGGCGTCGTCGATCCTGATGGCGTAGCGCGCCATGCCGGCGCGGTTGGCCTCGCTGCCTTGCGCGGCGATCTCGGCAAGGATCGCCGCCACGTCGGGGCGCTCACCCACGCGCCCGCCTAGGGGTTCCTCAGGAGGGGGTCATCGGCGCGCCAGACGCGCCAGGCCGAGAGGGCGGCGGCATGACGACCGGGTTCCGCCGGCGCCGTGAGCCAGCGGCTCAGGGCGCGAGCGTAGACGACGGCGTTGTCGAGCACCCGGCTCTGATGGGCAGTGAGCGTGAAGCCGTCGCGCCACGTGGTCAGGCGGGCGCGGATCGCCCGAGCTTGCGCGGCCGTCGACGGCCGGGAAACGCTGATCCGTGCTGCCGGTGAGGCCATGACGGCGGCGAGTCGGGCGAGCTCCCACTGCACGGCCGCGAGGTCGCCGGGCAGGGGTGTAGCGATGGTGACCGTCGTCGAGCCACCGCCGGAGCCGGGCTCGCCCGTCTGGACCGACAAGTGCTGGGCAAGACCGGTAAAGATCACCAGACCCGCGAAGAGGAGGACAAGAACGCCGATCACCACGCCCGCCCTCGGCACAGGCGGTCGGCTCCGCGATGCCGGCCGCCCTTCCGCAGGCTCGGGCGCAGCCGACGTGCCGCCGCGCCACCACGAGGGCAGGGCGATGCCGGAAGCACCCGACGAGGCCCGACGTGCCGGGGCCGCGGGCGCACGAACGTCGCGCGGCCCCGCCCCCGAGATCGCCGAGTCCGCGCGAAAGTCGGAGCCCAGGACCTGGTCGAACCCGGCGGGAACGCTCACGCGAGCGGCCGGCGCGTGGGCCGGCTCGCGCCGCCGCTCCCGAGCCCTCGCCGCCGCCTCAGCGACGGCGCCGGGCAGCTCGCGAGCCGCCGACGCAGGGCGGCCCGCCGCGACGCGCGACGCGGCAGACGTCGAGCCGCCCGCCGAGACGCGCGCGACGCCGGCGGCCGCCACCGCCGCCGCGGCGGCGCTGCGCACCGGCCGCCGCAAAAAGCGGCTCGACCAGTGCACTTCGAGACCGTCGACGGAGATCTGCGACGGCGGCGGGCTCACCGCATCCGGTGCGCTGATGCGGGCCGGCGGGCTGGGCGCCTGCGGCGCCCAGCCCGCCGGCCCGCGCCGTCGGACCAACGAAAGAGTCGGCCCGTCGACCGCGGTATCGGCGGCGCTGTCGAGCGCGGCATCGACCGCCGCGCGAGCCCGGGTGGCAGCGCCAAGCCGCACTGCGAAGCCGCACACGGCGCAGACGCCGTCGGCGTCGTCGATCTCGTGTCCGCACGATGGGCAAACGACTGAACCGGACACCGCCATCCCCCTCGCGTTCGGCCGCGCCAGCGCGGCCGGCGACGAACACTTGCGACCCGTCCGGCAGCACCGGACCGCTGCGCCGGGTCGACTCAGTATGACAGCATTGCGTCGACCTCGGGTAGGATTGCCCACAGATGGCCCGACCCCCCGACAGCACGCCCCTCCCCGACCAGCGACCGGACGCCGGCGTGCCCCCCGGCAACGGACGCCGCGACACGTTCGAGGTCAACGAGACCGGCCGCGTCGAGACCTTCTCCGACAGCGTCTTCGCCATCGCCGCGACGCTCCTGGTACTCACCCTGCACGTGCCCGCGACGCACTCCAGCGACGCGGCTCTGTGGCATGCTCTCCTCGCCCGCTGGCCGACCGACGTCGCCTTCGTCATCAGCTTCCTGTCGATCCTCATCATGTGGTCGAACCACCATGGCCTGTTCAACGTCATCCAGCGGGTCGACCGCACCTTCCTGCTGTTGAACGGCCTGCTGCTGCTCGGCATCACGGCGACGCCGTTCACCACCACGCTGCTCGCCGACAACCTGGGCCACCCGAGCGAACGGGTCGGCGCGCTGGTCTACAGCGGGGTCCTGCTGTTCGTGGCGCTGGCCTTCAACGCGCTCTGGCTCTACGCCTCTCACGAGCGTCGCCTGCTCGCGCCGGGGATCACCGCCGTCCACATCGGCGCCGTCACCCGCCAGTTCGCCTTTGGCCCGGCGGCCTTCGCGCTGGCCTTCGTGCTGGCCTTTGCCAGCGCCAAGGTCAGCGTCGCCGTGCTCGTCGCGATCGAGATCTTCTACGTCATCCCCTCGCGCGCCACGCGGGCGATCACGCCGGACTGAAAAGACGAGGGAGAGACCGCCCGTGCGCCTGAGCTTCGCCGCGACCGTCCGCAACGCCTGGGTGCTGCTGCGCACCGACGCCTGGGTGCTCATCGTGAGCTGTCTTCTGGTCGCGCTGGTCGGCGGCGCCACCCTCGGCTTGCTGAGCCTGCCGCTCGAAGCGGGCGTCTACTTCATGATCCTGCGGCGCGTGCGCGAGGGTCGCAAGCCCCAGATCTCGGACGCTTTCGGGCTGCTCACGCCGTTCGGCCGCTGGCTCAAGGCGTGGCTGCTGATCGTGGCCGCGACCGTCGTGCTGCTGGTGGTCGTCGGCGGCGTGGGCCTTGCCGCCGGCGACTCGCTGCGCGGCCATGTCGGGCTCGCCCTGACGCTCGGCGGCCTGGCGCTCGCCACGTGGCTTGTGGTCTCGTGCTTTCTGAGCACGATGTGGCTGCTCACGGTGCCCCTCATGGGTGACCACGGCCTCAGGCTCCTCGCTGCCCTCGGCGCAAGCTGGCGCCTGGTCTGGGCGCGGGGTTTCTGGCGCCACTTCGCTGTAGTCGCCTTTCGCTTCGGCCTCAACCTGGCGATCGTCGCGCTCGTCGCCGGCCCGACGATCGTGCTGACCATGCTGACCGCCGGCAGGCATGCGGCCTTCCCGCCGATCCTGCCGTTCTCGAATGTGCTCGTCTACGGCGCTTCGGCCCTGCTCGGCAGCTTCTTCGCCTGCCTGGTCGGCACGGTCTACCTCGTCGACCGCGACGAGACGACCTGGCTGCCGTCGTCGCTGCCGCCCGGCGGTTGGCAGCCCGACCAGCGCTGGGCGGCCGTGCAGGCCGCGCAGTGGCGGCAGTGGATCGAACAGCAGGGGCAGTGGACGGAGCAGCAGCGCCAGTGGGCCGAGCAGTGGCGACAGTACGACGCCTGGCTGCGACAGCAGGGCGGCGGGGCGGCCGCCGGCCACCCCGCCGCCGGCCACCCCGCCGCCCACCCCCGGCGAGCCTGGTTAGGGCGCGCCGCCGAGCGCTCCGGGCCGCCGGCCGCCGCTGGTCAGTCTTCTTCGGCCCGCGGCCGTCGCCGACGCAGCACGAGCACGAGCCCGATCGCCACCACCACGACGACCGCCGCCACCACGACGATCAGCAGGGTGCTGCCCGAGCCGCCGCCGGCCGCCGCGGTCTTGGGTTTGAGGTTCAGGTACGAGCCGATGAAGCCCTCGGTGTTGAAGGCCGGCCCGCTGCCGTTGAACATCTGCTGCCAGCCGGTCCACTTGGCGGTGTTGTAGGCCTCGAGGTAGTCGGGGTAGGTGAGCGGGATCCAGGGCGTCTGCTGATACATGAGCTGCTGCATCTGCCAGATCGGCGTCTGGCGCGCCTGGGGGTCGATGGTCGACGCCTGCACGGCGTTGAGCGCGTCGTACTGGGCATTCGACCAGAAGGGCTCGTCAAGGCTGCCGATCTGACCGGTGGTGAAGCAGACCAGGGTCTGGCCGGGGTCGAAGTAGCCCGTCCAGTTCCACACCACGAGGTCGTAGTCGGGCGCCCAGGTGGTGCCGCGGGCGTTGTAGATGTCGGAGGTGAGGGTGCCCGGGTCGACCACCGAGAAGGTGATCTTCAGCCCGAGTTGGTCGAGCCAGCCGGTGATCACCTTGGCTTCGCTCTGTTCCTGGGAACTGTCGGTCGACGAGTACAGCCGCAGCTTGATGGGCTTGCCTTTCTTGTCGAGACGAACCCCGTTCTTGAGGGGGTAGCCCGCCTGGGTGAGGAGCTGACCCGCCTTGGCCAGATCGAAGCTGTAGGCCTGGTCGGCCGGCGGCTGCCAGTGGAAGTCGGGGTTGGTCCAGATGCCGGGCGGGATGATCGTGGTGGCCGGCTGCGCGTAGCCCTGGTAGGCAAGCGAAGCGAGCTGCTGCTTGTTGACCGCGTAGTTCAGCGCGTAACGGAACTTGGGGTCGCGCAGCACCGGATTGCCCAGTGAACTCGACTTGTCGTAGGAGTTGAACTCGAGGTAGTTCCAGTTGTAGTAGGAGTACGCCACCGACTTGTAGGACGGGTCTGACTTGAGGGCCGAGAACTGGGCCTGCGGCACGCCCCAGGCGGCGTCGATGTTGCCGTTCTTGAGGTCGGTGACCATGGTGTCGGCGTCCTGGTAGACCTCGAAGTAGATGTCGGTGACCGCCGGCTTGGGACCCCAGTAGTTCGGGTTGCGCACCAGGTGGATGTAGCTGCCTTTCTTGAAGGCGACGGTCTGGAAGGGGCCGCTGCCCACCAGCGGCAGCTTGACGGCGTAGCTCGTGCTGGCGGCCGCCGGCGAGACGTGCGCCCAGATGTGCTGCGGGATGATCGGCACCCACATGCTCTCGAGGTCGGCCTTGGGCCGGCTGCAGACGATCCGCACGGTGGTCGCATCGAGGGCCGTGGCGCTCTTGATGCCGAAGGTCGAGTTCGTGAAGTTCGCCATCTGGTTCTTGACGATGTAGTTGAAAGTGAAGGCGACGTCTCTGGCGGTCAGCGGTACGCCGTCCTGCCATTTGATGCCGGAACGGATCTTGATCGTCCAGGTCAGCCCGTCGGCCGAGATGCCGCCGTTGGCCTTGGTCGGGAACTGGCTGGCCAGATCGAGCGTGGGCTGGTTGCGGTTCCCGTAGCCGAACAGCAGATCGTAGTTCAGCGCCCAGATCTCGTAGGTCTCGTTCTGGTAGCCGATGAACGGGTTGAGGTTGTCGGGCTCCTCGGTCCAGCCGATCCGCAGGGTCACGCCGCCGGCGCCGGGCGACGGCGAGGCGCTCGACCCGAAGGCCGTCGCCAGGCCCCACACCAGTCCGCCCGCGAGCAGCGCGACCATCGCCAGAAGCGCGAACCGGCGCGTGCCGGTCAAAAGCCTGCGTTCCATGAAGCCCCCTTCGTGTCGTGGCGCCGGTCCGCGCTTGCGCGCCGCACGGCGTCCACCTCTGCCTTGCGACACTATCGCGCACCGCACGGGGGCAGCGCAAGCCGAGCGGCACGTTCCCGGCGGTGAGGGCGGCGATGGGCGGCGGCCCGGGGCTCTGCGCGGTCGGGCCGCTACCCGACCGGCTGTGACGAGAAGCTCGTCACGCAGCCGCGACCCGTGCTCTTGGCGCGGTACATGGCGGTGTCGGCGCGGGCGAGCAGCTCTTCGACCGTGCGACCGTCCCCGGGGAACGCGGCGATGCCGATGCTCGCGCTCAGACGGACGTCGCGGCCGGCGATGGCGAAGGTGCGGGAGAGCAGCATGGCCAGCAGACGGTCCGCGGTGTTCGCGGCTTCGGCTTCGTCGGCGCCGGGGATCAAGATGGCGAACTCGTCGCCGCCCAGCCGGGCCAGGCTGCTGGAGCGTCGTGTCTCGTCACGAAGCGCCTCGGCGAAGCGCACCAGCACCTCATCGCCCATGCGGTGCCCATAGGTATCGTTGACGACCTTGAAGTCGTCGAGGTCGAGCCCCAGCAGGGCGCCGCCCAGCCCGAGCCGGTCGTGCCTGGCGAGTTCGCGAGCGAGCTCGTCTTCGAACCAGCGCCGATTGTGGAGCTGGGTCAGCGAGTCGTGGGTCGCGAGCTGGAGGAGCCGCTCACGCGAGCTCTCCAGAGCGTCCAGCATGGTGTTCATGCCGGCCGCGAGCTGCGCGACCTCATCGTGGCCCCTGACCGGCAGACGCACGTCGGTCCGCTCGGAGGTCCCGATACCGCTGATCTGGCTGTTCAAGTGCGCAAGTCGCGCGAGCACCGACCTGTCGAGGACGACCACCAACACGACGATGCTGACCAGGATGAGGAGCAGCAGCCCGATCATCATGTCGGTCAGCATGGCGTGGCCCTCGGCGATGATGGTGCGATCGAGGGTCACCTTGAGGATGACCGCGGGCTCGCCCTGCAGGTCGGCGAGCCGGCCGTAGCCGACGACCTTCCTGGCGTTGAGCGGCTCGACCAGCGTGCCGCCAGCGCGTTGCAGACGCACGCGGGCGGTCAGTACGTCGGCCGGCAGACCCGGCGTGGCCATCGAGTACCAGGTGACGACCAGACCGGTGGCCTGAGCCAGCGCGCCGACGTCGCTGTCGCGAAGGAAGTAGCCGATCAGCACCGTCCCGCGGATCGGCCCCTTGCCCTGGCTGGTCACGATCGGCGCGGCGCCCACGACCACGGGTCCTTCGGGAAGTCCGATGATGCCCGAGACCGTGGCGGTCGGCGCCGTAAAGCGCAACGCCGCCGGCCGACGACCGAGGAATGCCATGAGCCCGGCCGGCAGGGGACGCCCCTGCCCCGTCTGCCGGTCGACCGCCTTGGCGTAGACCACCTTGCCGCGCGCGTCGAGGTAGACCATGAAGTCGACGTGCAGACTGGCGACCTCGGCATCCTGGAGGTTGGCGGCCACGTAGGCGGCGTTGCGGTCGTCGATGAAGTGGTACGTGTCGGTCCAGTTGCCGTAGCTCACCGCCGTGGCGGCCAGTGGCGGCGCCAGACTCGCGACCCAGTTGAGCGAGAGCCGCACGCTCTTGTCGGTGTCGCGCCGCTCGAGCCGGGTGAAGCCCGAGTCGATGATGCCGCGAGCCGCGACCATCAGGCCGAGCATGAGGACGAGCATGGTCATCGTGACGATGGCCGCGGTCCTGGTGCGGATGCTCAAAGCCTGGCTCTCCCCGTGGCGACGCCGTGCCCGTCGGCGGCGACGGTCTGCCTGGCGCTGCGGTGAGGTCAGGGGCGAAGCCGTGCGCGGGATGTCCGTGTAGAGTCGGTATCGGCGCACGGACTCGCAAGCTTGACATACGCTCTGCATCGTACTACAGTGATTTGAGCCTCGTCCGCAGCCGCCCGCCCTGGAGACGGTCGCGGCAGAGGGGCGCCGCTGGCGGCGCCCCTCTGCCGCGACCCCTCGCCGCGCGGCGAGCGGTCGCCGCCGTGCGGCGGCGACCGCGATGCGCCCCTACTTGGAGGGCATGAAGACCGGCAGACCGCCGGCGCCGAGGTCGGTCGGTGCGGCCAGCGACGCCGGGTCGAGTGTCCACAGCTCGGACAGGTCGGGAGCGAAGTCGGCGCTACCGGTGCCGATCAGGCTGTAGGCCAGCAGGGCGTCGTCGGACGACCAGCCCAGCCCGGTGACCGCGACGTTCGACAGCTTGCTGGAGTGGCTCAGCGACTTCTCCGCCGTGTGGTAGACGTACAGCACCGTGGTGCTGCCCTCATCGACGGGCGGCATGCCCCAGAAGGCGACCTGGTCGCCCAGGCTGCTCCAGGCGGTCGTGTGGCCGACCATGGTGTCGACCTTCTCGACGGCCTTGCCGGTCACCGACGCGCGCACTATGTAGCGTACCGTGGGGTCGGAGCCGGTGGTCGAGGTGATCAGGTAGGCGCCGTCGCGCGCCAGGCGCGGCTCGAAGAACCGGCGGATGTCGTAGGCGTTCGGGTACTTCGCCGAGCCGATCAGGTGGGGCTTGGCGCCGGCGGCGAGCTTGAGCCTGTAGAGCCGCTCGACCACCCAGTGCACGGGCGATCCCTTCGCCACGCGTCCGCCGGCGATGAAGCGCACGTAGACCAGCAGCGCCTTCGACGGCGTCACCGTCGGCTCGGTGCCGGCCAGGGTGCCGAACCGCCTTGAAGCGCCGGTCGCCGCGTTCAGCACGTACAGACGGTCGGTGTACGGATAGAAGGCGAACCCGTGGGTCGGCTTGCCGGCGACCAGCAGCTTCGTCGACGACACCCAGGCCAGCGAGTCGACCACCTTCACACCGCGCGCGGCCAGCGACCAGGTGTGCAGCGTGCCCGTGTGGGTGTCGTAGACGACCACCTTGGGCACGGCGGCCATCGACAGGAACGCCAGAAGCCGGCCGCCGGGCGAGAGCTCGACGCGCGCCGGGCGAAACGGCAGAGCGACCAGCTCGGTGGCCTTCGCGGTGACCGGGTCGACACTCCACAGCGAGTCGTGACCGCCGCTGCGACGCACCACGACGATGCTGCCCGAGGCCGGCACGGCGCCGAGATGCGCGGCGGGCGCGCCCGGCGGCGCGGCCGCGGCCGCGCCGCCGGTCGCGCCCGCCGCCCCCGCCGCGGCCAGCACGACCACGACCGCGAGCACCGCACCGAGGGCCGCGCCAAGGGCCGCCCTTCCTGGCCTGAGACCGACGAGTCCACGCATAACTGCCTCCCCGTGTGGATCGGCCGCGCCCTGGCGCGGCGCGTTTGTGCTGTCTTACGTGCCCGGCGCCGGCGCGACGCAGTCCTTGCCAGCCGCCTTGGCCGCGTACAGGGCCGCGTCGGCGACCGCCACCAGCGCGTCGACCGAGTCGGCCGGGCCGGGGAAGGTCGCCGCCCCGACGCTCACCGTCACGGTGTCGACGTCGTCGTGGCCGAAGGTGAAGGTAGCGGCGGCGATCTTGCCTCGCAGGCGTTCGGCCACCGCGCGGACGCCGAGCGGCGTGTCAGGCAGGATGACGGCGAACTCCTCGCCGCCGTAGCGGCAGGCGGCGTCGACGTCGCGGCGCAGCTCGGAGAACAGGATGCGAGCGACGGCGCGCAGGACGTCGTCGCCGGCCTGGTGGCCGTGGCGGTCGTTGAACCCCTTGAAGTCGTCGATGTCGAGCATGAGCAGGCCGACGGCGTGACCGTAGCGTCGGCCCCCCCCCTCGCATCTGATTGGGCCGAGTTCAGCGCAGCGAAGGTGAGCTGGCAGGGTCGGCGAGCGCGCGCCGGTGTCCGAGCGGGCGACCCCCGT
>Ga0182027_10006962_pt1 | contig 16783 bp, 12 predicted proteins | sample 712E1DmetaG_FD_121300 | JGI IMG/M metagenome (GOLD analysis project Ga0182027, IMG submission 121300) | Permafrost microbial communities from Stordalen Mire, Sweden - 712E1D metaG (Illumina Assembly) | ecosystem: Environmental > Terrestrial > Soil > Wetlands > Permafrost | place: Sweden... | reverse complement strand
TGGATACGAACCTTTTTCCTCATAATCACAATTATTCTGTCTGATGTTCCTAAAAGCCCTTGGTTGACTCCGCCATGTCAACCATCACTCCATTCGCTGAAACCGAATTTGATATTATGCATGTAACCGGAATTCCCAGAAAATTCTTGCAATATTTAAAATAAGAATTTAAATCTCTTAAGACCTTGCAAAGTTGTTCAAGCTAAGCACTGTCGCATGAGCATGAATTGGCTGATCTTCATGAGGGCTGATGAGTTTCTAAGGCTGAGGCGGAGCATTTTTTCAGAACCCGCTTTTTCCGGGCAGATTCCAAAACCTGTTAGGAAAATCCTGTTTAGGGGGTTGGCGTTGAAGCAGCAAAGATCCTCCAGTGGACTGGAACATCACTCGGATTGCTGCGGACATTTCACCAGTGGGGCCTATCAGCCACGCCATGCCTTTACCTTGATTGAACTTCTGGTCGTCATCGCTATCATTAGCATTCTTGCGGCATTGCTGCTTCCTGCTTTGGGAAAAGCCAAGCAAAAAGGCACACAGACGACATGCTTGAGCAATCAAAAGCAATTGGCTCTGGCTTGGGAAATGTATGCGAATGACAATAGAAATTGTGTGGTTGGTTTCAGCACATTTCCAGCGGATGGTACACCCGGGGTAACCCCGCCTGATCCAATGGATTGGCGCACCGATGTCAGATATGTGCTGCCTGCCGTTCCCCAGACTACCGAACAGGCGGTGATTAAAACAACCGAATCAGGCTATCAACAACCAATGAAGACAGCGGATCGAACCATCAACGGTCCGCTTTTTCAGTATGCTCCCAATCCTAATATCATCCATTGTCCGGGAGATACACGCACCGCACTGGCAGCGGGTGCCGGATTTGCTTGGGACAGCTATTCGGGCGTGCAAGGGGTCAATGGTGAGCCTAACGGGGTCATGATTACCAAATCGACACAAATCATTCACCCGTCCGACCGGATTTTATGGGTGGAAGAGTGTGACGGACGTGGTGACAATTTGGGGTCTTGGGATTTCGATCCGGGAACACCGCAGGATAATTTCCAGACCCAGGCGCCGCGATGGGTAGATTCACCAGCCGCCTTCCACGGTGTCACCAGCACATTTAATTTTGCCGATGGACATGCCGAGGCGCACAAGTGGCTCAACGACTCGACAATCAATTTCGCAAAAAGCATGGATCCGAACAAGGCTACGGATCTGGTTTCGCTAATCGCCAACGACCCGCAAAATGGGACGGCTGATTTGTATTGGGTGGCCAGACATTACCCAACCATCAACAATCCATGACTGCGAAAAACATGGGGGAAAAGAAGGAAAATATCCTACAATCGGCAAGGATACTGGTCAGGGTTTCTTTGATGGTCTGTCGGAATTATCTGCGACTTTAAAGGAAGATTAAATATGCCAGAAGCTTGGTTTGAAAAAGCAAGGGAAGGCAGTCACGGACAAGGCTTAGAGCCCTTTCGTTGGATACGCATTTTTACGCCTGGCATCTGGATTATATTCGCCGTCATAGCCCTCGTTGGCGGACGTTTATATTGGGAGGATGCCAATCGTCCCTCCCACCGGCAGGAAATAACTGCTGCCTTTGGTTTAGTCAGCTTGTTTTACGGTGCGCCTCAGATGAATCACGATGGCAGCCAGTTTATCTATGTAGCAACAGACGCAAAAGGATATGCCTTATTTCTCTGCGATGCCGCCACGGGTCGCAAACAGATTGTATGTGAAGAAAACAGTTTAGGTGCTTTGGGAGACAGTTTTGACCTTCACGCCTGGCCCTGGTCACCCGATGATGGCGCGTTTATCTATTCCGCGCAAGACAAGCTTTTTATTTGCCAGCCAGTTAACATCAAGGAGTCAAAACCAGTCGCAATTGGCGCTAACGGAATATCCAATCTCGTCTGGATCAACCCTTTGGAATTTGTCTGGTCGAAGAAGGAAGTGATATATGACGCAAAGCTGATGGAGGGGCAATGGGAAATTCACAAACTGCCACAAAAGGGCGAAGTGCTGAGTCTGACTGCGATTGACGACCATACAATAGCCTGGTTACAGCAGAATTACATCTGTCGGCTCAACTTGGCCGAAGATCTTTTCAGCACAAATAATTCATTTGGTTCCAATCCGTTACAAACGATGGGTGAACAACATGCCAACCTTGGATTAAGAATATATGCCGGCTCCGTGATCAGCCCCTACGATCGACAAGAGTTAACCACAGTGGATCAAAACCAATCTTGGGTTGACGGGAATTATCCAGTGGTCTATTCGTTCACGCTTTTGCATGCCGCCAATTACAACGGCTTTCAAACCCACATTTTCCTGTTGCCGGTGAATCATGCCGGCAAAAGCATGTCCAACAATGGATACATCGATTATCAGGCGAGTAATGAACTTTGGCTTCAGATTAACGGAAGCATAAATGGACAAGTAACTGCCAACATATCTTGGAAAACCAATCTGCCGAATGCCAATCCGAACAACCTGGCGATCAACATTACCAATTCAACCGCCGTTGGCACGTGGACGGTTACATTCAACAGCGCGGCCGATGGCACGTTGACTGCGCCTGGAGCCGTTCCAGTGCCCTTCACCATAGCCGATTCCAATGTCGCAGCTGATTTCGCCAACCCGCTTGTTGCCTTTTTTGGATTGCAACCCCAGTCCACCAACGCTTACGGAGCCTTTGAAGATTATGCCAACATCACCATAAACGGTGTCTCAGGAAGCCAAATCGATGATAATTTTACGACTGATACCAGCATTGGCCCAAACTGGAATATTACTGCCGCTTCTGGCTGCACGGTTCTGGTTTCCTCTAATTCATCGGTGACTGACAAACATATGCCGCTGTCCAGTAATTTGATTCTTTGGTTCGATGCTTCGGCCTTGCAACAAGCCAACCAGACGCCTGTAACCAAGCTGGAGGATCTGAGCTTTAGAAATAATACCGCCATTGCGAACCGGAATCCGCCGTCTTATAACGCACCGGGCAGCGTTGGTAGTCTGAACCGAAAGGGAATTATTCACTTTGAATCGGGTAATTCCATCATGAACGCCACCGGTTTGAAAACTGTCAGACCGCTCGATATAAGTGGTTCTCAACCACGCACAGTCTTTGCGGTGATGCGCCGGAACGGAATGCAAATGTCGATCAGCAGCGGTGAGGCTGAAGCAACAGGAGCTTATTTTGGCATCTGTGACCAGAAGGATGGCATCTATCTTCCCGGCGGCTGGGGGTTTGATGATAACATAGTTCCGCCCTCATCAGCCGACTGGAACATTCTGGAGGTGGTCTATGATGGAACGAGCCAAAAAGGCTACATCAACGGAGTTCTCAAAGGAACCACAACTTTTCTACTCGACACGGTGGACAAAGAGCTTGAAATCGGATTACGCACTGGGAAAAACGAAGCAGGCTCAGATGGTGATTTTGCGGAACTATTGGTTTACAACCGGGTGCTGGATTCTAACGAACGCCAACAGGTCGAGAATTATTTGAGCGAGAAATGGTTTGGGACTAAATTGTTGTCTCCTGGAAATCCTTTGGTTTGGTGCGATCCTCAGTTGGAAGGAATCACCAGTTTTAGTTGCTCCAAAAAGACAGGACAATTGCTCCTCAATAGCACCGCTCGGGCGCAGGAATCGCTGTGGCTGTTTGATCCAGCATTAACCAAGCCGGATAATCTATCTCAGATTGCGGAAGCTAATTCCATTTACGATCAGCAATGGATTGGTATAAATGAGTGTGCCTATGCCAGCCGCACGTCTGCGCACAATGGTATAATTCTGGCTGATTCCTCCGGCTCGGAAAAGGGCCGTCTGTTTGAACATGGGAATATCAACGCGTTTGTCGTCTCTCCGGACAGCGGTAAATTATTGATCTTGGGAACCATCTCCAACGAGCCATCCATGGGTATATGGCAGTATGACCTTGTTTCCAGCAAGTTAAAATCGGTTGTCTCCTATTCGGAGCATCCTTCCATATATGCCGAAAATATTGAACCGACTCAAGGCACTGTCGAACTTTCTTCTGGTCGTAATGTTACTTACACTATTTATCCGCCCGCACATTTTAACTGGCATAAGAAATATCCGTTGGTGATCGGTGACACCATGTCGTACGTGGCAATCAATGGGGATCACGGGCGGCTTTGGGTGCCGGGAATTGCAACCTGTGGAGCTTTTGTTGTCATTGTAAATCGATATGGTTGGTGGAATGGAATTGAACAATGGGAGGAAAATGTAATGGCCGTCTACCAGAATATGGTACACAACCCTTCCATTGATGACCGGCAGGTTTTTTTGTTTGGCGCCAGTGCTGAAACACAATACATGAGTGAATGTCTGGCTAGGTCTCCCGGACTGTGGAAGGGGGCAATCTTCTTAAATCCAACTAAATTGCCCGACTTTTCAGAATTACCGCCATTCCAGCAACGGCCCAAAATTCTGATCAGCGCCGGGGAACTTGAGGGGGAAGATGCCCGGTTCAAACAATATCAGGAGAATGCTCTGCAATCCGGAGTAATGGCGGATGTTGTCATTGCACCCGGCGAAGCTCATCACTTTGTCGGCAACACCGCCCAACTCCAACGCACCAGGGCCATAATGCACTTCATCTTTGAAGAATAAAATTATGGGAACTAAATGGATCAGAGGCTTTATAGTTTCAGCTGGCGGCATCCTGCTGGCGGCGGCGTTGATTCGCTTTCTGATTGCAGTCGGCAACGCACAGTGTTTGTCGCTGCCTGAACCTCTGCTGGGCATTCCACTGCGCTATGCTGTGCTGCTTGTCGGCACAATTGAGTTGACCGTGGCATTGATCTGCTTGTTTGGCCGACAGGTTGTGCCTCAGATTGGCTGGCTGGCTTGGCTGGCCACCAATTTCATTGTTTATCGGTTTGCCCTGCTTTGCATGCAGTATCATCCCCAAGGCACTTGCATTGGCAGCCTCACCGACCCGCTCTATCTCACGCGCGGAGCAACCGGATACTTGATGGAATTCATTCCATTTTGTTTGGTATTTGGCAACTTGGCGGCAATTCTTTGGCTTTGGTTTTCAAACGAAAACAGGACGGCACGGCGGGCTACAGCGCTGCAGCATGTTGACCGGCAAGATGCCGCCGCCGGATTGCTGAAAATGCCCTGTCCTTCCTGTGGCGGGAAAATCAAGTTTCCAACCCAGAACCTCGGTCAGAAAATCCCCTGTCCGCATTGCCGGGCAAGCATCACCCTGCAAGCACCTGGCAATTTAAAAATGTCCTGTGTATTATGTGGTGGACACATTGAATTTCCCGCTTATGCGCTCGGGCAAAAAATACCATGCCCTCACTGTCGCGCCACCATCACTTTACTAAATCAGTTTAATACTTAGAGACCTCTACAAAACTCTTTTTAACGGATGATTTACGGGTGGGTCAGAGGAATATGCAAACGACGAGCAACGGACAGATGGGACTTTTGGACAGCCACTGTCTGCTCCCGATCGAAAAGGCGCTGGCCTTCATGCACGGCCCGCTCTGCGACACCCGCAAGCCGCGGCGGCAAACGCCTGAGCGGCAAAGGGCTGGGCAACTGTGCCCGGCAGTTGATCAAAGAGAAGTGGCCACGGTGCGGAGCATGGACTTGGTGTTGCCGGTCAAAGAAGCCCGGAGTCAAAACACGCGTGAGATGCGATTGCGAGTCGTGTGGCTCACGCTGGCGCTGGTCTGGACAGCATGTGTGGCGCGCGCCGATAAATCGGACAATCCGGGCAACCCAAATCACTTCGTTACGATTGGGGAAATATGTAAGAAAGCTATTGACTTTCGTGTGCAAAAATTTTATTAGTTTTCCCCGGTTAGATTAACTCGGGTTGCTTTGTTGGATTTGAAATTGAATTTGGGCTGGCTATGGAATCATCAATTTATGCTATTTCGACTAATGTCCCGGCCTGTTCTGCGAAAAATGAGGATGCTTTATGACTAAACGAATTTTATGGATAATGTTTTTGGTGGTTCCACTTGTGATTGTTGGGCTGGAGGTATGGCGAGTTCACACAAAAATGCCCTACGGCATAACAAAAACGGATTTGAGCGCCAACGGGGTTCGGAATGCGGTAGCGACACTTCAACGAGAACGTTTAATGTGGTCTCACTTCGAGAGCCTGGAAGGCGATATCACATTCGATCGCGTTGACGATTATACTAATCACAGTTCGTTGTTTGGTCATATATCCGTTAAACAACTGAGTTCGCAGCCACAACACGGAGTCGGTCGTCTTCAGTGGCCATTCATAATGGTAATTTCGAATAATCAGGAAGGATGGGTTCTCACGAGCGACGGGGAAAACAGAAACAATACAAGGATTGACTGTAAGAATCAAAAGCAAATTGAAGCTATCAAGGGCGCTTTTCCAGAAGTAATACCGAGCTTTTTACTGTTTCCAAAGCTTGAGTTGGTTACTCTATGGAGGGATCACATATTCCCGCAAGGAGGTGACGACATGAATGACATTCTTGGCGGGCGGAGTCCGTGGCATAACCAGAATGCGCAGGGGATACCGGATTCATATACTTTCAAAGATATGAGCGGTCAATTCGATGAACTCTCATTTACGAACGGCCATCTCAGTAGCTGGCGCAGAAGCGCCATAGAGGCAAAAGATCGAGGACAAAATGCCGGCCTGACCTTTGGTGATTACGTCGAATCAGATCATATTTGGTTTCCCACGCGAATTGAATATAAATCTGACGACGAGCATCTCTCAATGACACTATCAAACATTTTCATAAACAATGGCAACTAACATGTAAACGTGTTATGCGACTTTCTACTTTATTCCAAACAGAAAGGAGGTGAAACAAATGCAACATATAGATCTATCAGGTTCGCCGCTTGCATTCCCGTCATATTATCCGGTCCCAAACGGCGCTGACCCCAAGGTGGACTGCCAGGACGGGGGTTGTCCCCCAAACTGCTCGAATAATGCGTGCAAGAGTCATAGCTCCTGCTCGGCAAAGTGTACGAATGACAGTTGTCAAAAGGAATGCGCCGGCGGTGGACCTTAGTCCCCAAATTATAGTACAAGCATGGCTGGCGACGGTGGGAACCGTCGAGAGTTTTCCCGTCGCCAGTCTTTGGTTCACATCAAATGAAAATTATTAGCGAGTTCAACTAGATGCTCCGTGTCTGTGGTTTATCCGTAGACTTACTTTTAAATATTTAAATATAATCACAACTCAAATGAAACAAAACGACGATCTGACGAACCGGGAAGTTGTTCAGCTTGGCAATGAAATGAAAGAAGACGGTGAAAAGTGTGTGTCATGCCGCGCGATACAAGATCATGACCGCTATGTTTTGAATCCGCTCTGCCGATTGCGTAACCGCAGGAATTATGTCCTGCTATATGGTGTGGAGGGAAACGTTTACAACCTTCATCGAACGACAGCTATTATACTCGCGCTGTGTAATGGGAGCCACACCGTCGCGGATATCGCCCATTTTACGAGACCTTTTGTGAAAATTGCCAATGAGGAACAAGCGGAGGAAACCGCCAGGCACGAGGTCAAGCAAATTATATACCAGATGAGGCAAACCAAGGAGGAACAAGCAGGCCAACCCCCTTTGCCGTCGGTATATCCATCCGCTGCGCCGCTCGTGGCAAAAGGCGAGTATGAAAGTAAATTCCACGATACCGGGCTTCGATTGCCAGACTATAATCCACGAGATTTCCTGCCCAAAGACGCATCTGAGATTGCCAACGGCCCAGTTCATGAAAGGCACGAACCGGCTCCCGTAAGGCTGGCCTGGCATTTCACTTCTGAATGTTCCACTGATTGCAAGTATTGCTACCTTGGAAGAAGAAAGAACCTGAAGCTTTTATCCATAGAACGAGTACTATCGCTAATCGAGGAGGCCGTGGAGTTGGGTGTGGTCCAAATAGACCCTTTGGGGGGCGACGTGTTGCTTTATCCTCATCTGAAACAGGTCCTTGATGCGCTGTCAAAATACAACCTGCTGCCAATATTGCTCTCGACAAAAAGTTTTTTGAGCAAGGAAAAAGCGGCAATGCTTGCGGAGAAGAAGGGACTGGTCTGGAAGTTGCAGTTCAGCATTGACTCCACGATTCCCGATGTCGCGGATTATTTGACCGGAACAAAGAACTTTACGCAACGTATCTTTTCCTCAATTGATAACGCATTGGAGGCTGGATTACCCGTGGGCGCCAAGGCAGTGGTTACTCCTTACAATATCCTGACGATCCCTCAACTTTACCGCGATTTAAAAGAGCGTGGTGTTAAACAGATATTGCTTGCCACTTATAGCCGCAGCGGATTCCACCATAGTGACGATTTGTTCAATTGTCCCGCCAGTTACCAGTGGCTGGAACAACAGTTTAAACAGCTAAGAAAAGAGTTTCCGGATGATGAAATCCACTGCCAGAACGGCGGGCCCGCCTTCGAGGGCCAGGCCCGGGCGGGTGAGGCAAAGCAAGAGGCATGGAAAAAGGCGAGCGCTTGCACCGCCGGCCGATCCATCATGTTGATATGTGCGGACGGCAAGGTAATCCCGTGTGAACAAATGCCGGAAACCGAGGAATTCTTTTGTGGTGATGTCAGTCATCAATCGATTCAAGAGGTTTGGGATGGCGACCGCTTGCGCGAGCTTACTTATGGTCCTCCTCGTGAAAGGTTTCAAGGGACCTCCTGTTACGATTGTGAGGAATTTGAAGAATGTGTCCATCGGGGTGTCTGCATCCGGGATCTTTCAATGTACTATGGGAATATTTATCAACCGCCTGACAATTGCCCCAAGTCGAAGCAGCCTTTCCTCAGGCAAACATGAAAGCATTCTTATGGCATTGCGGGCACGGGTCATTAAGGAAATCAGTTCTAGGACGCGCGTTCCAGGATGGGAGCCGTCTTTTTAAAGCAACGCCTTATGCAGTGTCGGTGATTTGGAATTTCGAGCGAAAACTTTTCCTGACATTGTCCATCTCGGCCATTCTTGGGGGACTCTGGCCTGCGGCGTCGGTTTGGATAATGCGCTACTTTCTCGATGCCGTTGTAAACGCATTTCAGCATCCCGGCCAAGCCGAATTTGTGAGAAAGGCCGTCTGGATGCTTTTCCTGCAAGCTGCGGTCACCGGCGGCTTCGCTGTCGTAACCAGAAGCATCGCATATTTTCAGAGCGTTTTGTCCTCAAAACTGTCTTTGGATATGCAAATCGGCTTGAACAAAAACATGTCGAGCCTGGAAATGAAGGACTATGACGATCCGCAGGTATACGATATGCTTGTGAGAGCTAAAAGCGAGGCTCAAGGCAACAGACCGCTCGCGATTGTGTCGGCGGTCTCCGACATGGTATCCAGCTTCATCACCTGGCTTTCATTTAGTATCATTTTACTGCGATTCTCGCCATTGGTTGTATGCGCAATGTTCCTTATTGCGATTCCTTATTTCATCCTAAACCTGTATTTTGCAAAGGCAAGCTTCCATTTGCAATACAATCGGGCGCATGATCAGCGCGTTGCCAATTACCTCTCTTCCTCTTTTACGGACCGGCGTTCCTTGCCGGAAATCATAACGCGCGATTTGTGGCTGTTTTTGCAATCCAAATGGAGCGCCTTGGCAAACAAATTCATGCAACAGGACATCTCGCTGCTAAAACGGCGCAATCGGTCTGAATCAGCGATCATCGGCTTCACCTATGCCGGTTACGGTGGCGTGAACCTTTACATCATTTTGAAATGTCTTCTAAGTGTTGCAAATTGCACCGTTGGCCAGGTCATAATGTATATTCAATCGTTCTCGGGAGGCGTAAGTGCTTCGACTCAAATTATGCAAAAGCTATCGGCGGTGTATGAAGGTTCGTGCTATATGCAGAATTATCAGGAGTTCCTTGAAAGACAGAACGCCGCCAACCACAAAACACGGACACCAGGAGAAGTCCCTGACGAAATTGATTCCATAGAATGTCGCGAGGTGAGTTTTATCTACCCGGGGGCGCCAACGTATGCATTGCAAAATGTTAGCCTGGTTTTCAGGAAAGGCGAGAGCACTTTGCTGGTGGGCAGCAATGGCGCCGGGAAAACCACTTTGGCACGCTTGCTCGTTGGATTATATACCCCCACGGGTGGGCAGATTTTGATAAACGGTCGTGATATGCAGGATTATGATTTGACATTACTGAGAAAAAGGATGAGCATTATTTTTCAGGATTTTGTGCGTTATGCCTTGACGGCTGAAGAAAATATCGCCTTGGGTTCGATTGAGGGGATGGAAGACAAAAAAAGGATCGTAACAGCGGCAACCGCCGCCCGCCTTGATAAGATTATTGCCCGCCTGCCCAACGGCTATGCCACCATGCTTGGCAAGGAATTTCGGGACGGCCAGGACTTGTCATTGGGCGAGTGGCAGCGAGTGTGCTTGGCCAGATTGTTTATGAGAAATGCTTCGGTAATGATATATGACGAGCCATCCGCCAGTCTTGACATCGAAACGGAATCGGAATTGCTCCGGGAAATTAATGCGTCCGCGCTAAACAAGATATGTGTGCTTATTTCCCATCGAATGTTGAGAGCGGATATTGCCGACCGAATCGTCGTCATTGAGGAGGGCAAAGTCGTCGAGAAAGGCAGCCACAATGCGCTGGTAAATCTCGACGGGCGATATGCGCGTCTCTGGAAAATGTATCATCAACTTGGCGGCAACGGAGAATCGAATGGTGATCATAATATCCTGGCACGCTCAGTCTGCAAGTAAAGTTTGGACTGCCAACCTTTCACGCCGCGGTAAAGCAGCTCTGAACGTCAATAGCGATGAATGTCAAATCTTTTGCTAATGCGATAAGAGGGTCTGGCGTCGCGCTGATATTGGCGCTTTGCCTTTTCGGGCACGGTTTCGCCCTTCTGTTTGGCAGTCTCCTCGGTTCAATCCTTCAAGACTTTTTAGTTCTCCTACGCGATCCTCAACTGCAATGGTTGCTGTTTCTGTGCCTTTGCATTTATTTGATAATATTTACATATATCAAAGCCAGGCTGCTTGTTGAACGTGTTTGGCGGTTTGACAATCCATCGCTTTGGCTAGCCGCCGCTTTGCTCATCGGGGCGATAGTTTATGCCATTAACTATCCAACGGCTTCTCAATCCACGCAAGCATTAACCCTCTTGACCGGCGTGACGTTGGGAAGGGGCGTGTGGTTATGGCCGTCCCGGCAAAAGAAAGGAGAAATTCCAACGAGTTTCATTCTTTACGACTTTGTCCTCCTATTGTTAATTGCTTCTTTGTGGCATACCGATATGAGCCGCGGCTTTGAATACCGGGGGGAACGGCGGTGGACAAGCCTTTGGGACAATCCAAACATTTTCGGATTGCTTATGGGAACAGGCTTCTCGCTTGCATTCGCATTGGGAGTCGGAAGATGGAAGATAGAAGATGGAGAATCGAAAGAGGCAGACAGGAATTGGAAGTTGAAATTCAGGAGGTATTTATGTGCATTTTTGTGCATTCTTGCGGCCATGTTCATGGGACGCGGGCTGTTGCACAGTTATAGCCGTGGGGCTTGGATGGCAACGGCTTGCGGAGGAATGTATCTGTTTTGGCACTGGATTAACCACGAAATATACCAAATACACGAAAGCAAATCACTCCGTAGCAGCCGAGGCTTGCCGCGCAGCAGCGAAGCGAAGGCGGGTATCGAGGCTCCATCTTCAAAATCGAAAATCGAAAGTCCGAAATCGGAAATAAATGGAGCCTTCTCACGTCGGCTGCCACGATTAGTCAAGGCGTTTCAGTTTTCGTGTATTTCGTGTGTTTCGTGGTTATCAAACAACTGGCTTCCGCTCTCGGTCATACTGGTTTCCGCCGTCGTGCTGGTGTTCTGGCATTTCCAGCAAATGGAATGGCATCCGGCGCGACGCGCCTTATCGGCAGTCAACACGGTTGACTTTTCCTGGCGCAACCGCATTTCCGCCTGGGAAGGCGCATTGCAAATCGCGGCGGAGCATCCCTGGTTCGGCGCAGGCTGGAACCAGCCGGAACGGTTGTATGAACATTATTATCTCCCGCCTAAACTGACCGAAAGTGCCGCCATTCAAATGAATGATTATCTCATGCTCGGCGCAACGCTCGGACTTCCCGCACTATTTTCTTTTGCTATGTACATTTGGCTGTCGTTGACCGGAAAATCAGAAATCGAAAATCGAAAATCGGAAATCCAAAACACAGAGACAGGCGGGATGCACTGTCCTACTTTTCCCCAGCCTTCAGCCTATAGCCTTCAGCCTTTAGCCTTGTCGGCAGCCTGCCGCGCCGGCGCAATCGTGTTGCTCGTTGGCTTTTGGTTTGACGGCGGGCTGTTTAATCTGGCCACGGCATCCACGTTTTGGATTTTGCTGGAATTGGGGAGTGCGGGGAACCGCGAAATATGCGAACCACACGAAAATGATTGAGCCGCAAAAGAACGCAGAGCCCTCACCCTCAATCCCTCTCCTATCGGATGGGCGGGGGGGATATTTTTGTGCTCCTTTGCGGCCATTGGTTGGTTTCTTCCCGCTGCTGGTTATCCTGCTTTTCCTGGGCGCATTGCTCTGGGCCAAGGAACATGACCCGTTTTCCCGAAAGTGGTTCACGCTCAAAATCGCAGATAATGATTCAGTGAAATGCGTTGAAGTTTTACCCAAACCCATTCGTCAGTACCCGGTGGTGGTTTATACACATGGCTCTGGCGGCACATTGATGAATGACGGCGACGACTTACGCCAAATGGCTGAACTTGGTCTGGCAACTATCAGCTTGGAATACAACCAAACTAATGAAGCCGCTTTTGCGCCGCAATTTGAGGCACTATTGCGTTACCTCGACCGACAAAAATGGGCCAATACCAATGCCATTGCCTGGGTTGGTTTCAGTTTGGGTGCAAACCGGACGCTGGATTTCGCTCTACAACACCCAGAGCAACAGCCGCAGTTGCTGGTTCAGTTGAGCGGAGCTGGTATGCCAGAAGGTCAAGAGGACAGCCGGTTGAACTCATTACATTGTTTCGTTCTACTGATTCATGGCGATCAAGATCAAATTTTCCCTGTGGCTGATATAAAACGGCTGGCTTCAGTTCTGCAAACCGACGGCCTGCCTGTGGAACTGAAAATCATTTCCAACCTCCCGCACGGCATGGAACCGGAACGCGGCGTGGTTTTCCGCAGCATCGGGGAATACTGCCGGTCACATTTAACCGGGACGAACGCATGGGAAGATTATCACTCCATTGCCCAGTGGCAGGCGGAAGCGCCGCCATTATGGCTGTTTTGGCTGCCAACGGCAGCCTGGACTGGTGGTTGGTTTGTCTGGTGGCGATGCCGCAAGGCCGGTTCACCAGAAAAAATCAAATTGAGTCGTGGCGAAATCGCACTCCGTTGGCTTGCAGTAATTCTGGCAACCTGGGCATTGACCGAAACAGCTATTCACCTGGTCCCACCACATTTTACCGTCAGCGATAAAACACTCTCCATCGCCCGCCTGATTTTGATTCAACCAAAACAGCGCGCAGATTTTGAATATCTGGCCGCCCAACCTATCTGGCATGACCAGAAACTCAAAACTTTATTGGAACACGTTGAGTTGGCCGGCTACAACCGCGAACTGATCAACTGGCAAGTTGATGACAAAATTTATCGGGATTTTGTTCTGTCGCCGGTCATCACTGGCAATTCTGACGAGCAACCGAACTGGCGGCGTCCATTGTGGGGAGAATTTTATCCCAGCATCCGCCATGAATCCTCGCTGGAAGACGCCGCCAAGATCGTCGTGCGCCACCTGCGCGAGCGCGTGACCATCGCCGCGTTGCCGGATTTGCCCCATGACGTGCCTGAGATTTGGCTGAAGCAAATCACCGATGAAGCTGGTTTTGAAATCATCTACGTTGCTGCGCTTCGCTCGGTCGGCGTGCCGGCGCGACTTAACTCACAGCATCAGGCGGAATTTTGGGATGGCACTAAATGGGACGATGCGCCACGCCCTTCAGTTGTGAGTTGGTAAAAGTCGTTCGTCTTCACCGCTGCCGCGTCCCCTGCCCTGATTTCACTGATTCTGTGCCGCCAGAAATCTTTCTGCGTCAATCGCCGCCGCGCAACCCGCGCCCGCGGCCGTGATGGCCTGACGATAAATGTGGTCCGCGCAGTCGCCCGCCACAAACACGCCCGGCACATTCGTCATCGTGCCCTTTTGGGGGACGATGTAGCCGTTCTCGCCCAATTCAATCTGGCCCTTGAAAATTTCCGTGTTCGGTCCGTGACCAATGGCGATGAACACGCCCGCGCAGTTCAAGACTGATTCCGCGCCGGTCTTGAGATTTTTCAATTTCACGGCGGTGACCTTGTCCTGCTTCACGTCGAGGACTTCCGTCACGACGGAATCCCAGACCGGTTTGATTTTCGGATTCGACAAGGTGCGTTCGGCCATGATTTTTGACGCGCGCAACGCATCGCGCCGATGCACGAGATGAACGGCCGAGCCGAACCGGGTCAAATAAAGCGCCTCTTCGCACGCGGAATCGCCGCCGCCGACAACGACGAGCGGCTGGTTGCGGAAAACCGGCAGCGCGCCGTCGCAGGTCGCGCAATACGTCACCCCTTTGGTTTCCAGCAAATCTTCGCCGGGCACACCGAGATGTTTGTGGCTCGCGCCGGTGGCGATGATGACGGTTTCCGCCTCCATTTTTTCGCCGTCCACGGTGAGCGTGAAGGGACGCTGGGAGAAATCCACCACCTCGACCGTGCCAAAGCGGGCGCGGGCGCCGAACCGTTCGGCTTGTTTCTGCATCCGTGTCATCAATTCGTAGCCGTCCACGCCTTCGGGGAAGCCGGGGAAATTTTCCACGATGCTGGTGGTGGTGAGCAGGCCGCCGGGCTGGCTGCCGGTGAGGACAAGCGGCGACAGATTGGCGCGCGCGGTGTAAAGCGCCGCCGTCCAGCCCGCGCAACCCGAACCGATGATGACAATTTTTTCCATAAACGGGCGAAAGATAGTTGGCCGGCAGGCGGGTTGCAAGTTTGGCAGCGCCAGTAAATGCCCTGTTGTAGTGTCGGCGCTCCCGGGCGTTACAGCCGTTCGCGCCCGGAAAAACCCGTGTCGAGGTCGTGCCAGAATTCAACGTCGTCCTCGTCCTGTTCCCAGCAGAGAAAAATCTCTTTGCCGCCGACGATGGCGGGAAAATCAATCAGCCCGCGCTCCAGGTCTTTGATGAAAATCTCCCGGCGTTGAAACTCGGCCAGGACCTCCTGCATGTCCGCCAGCGCGCGGATCCAGTTGTTCACCGTGTCGCCGCCGATGTCATTCCCCTGCCCCGTCAGGCCGCTCAGGCGCTTGTCGTAACGCTCCAGGTCCTTCCGCAACCGGTTGAGCAGCTCCAGCCACTTGCGGATCTGCGGCAGCAGCGCCCGCGCCTCGTCGCGGGTGTAATGTTTGTCAAAACGGCGTTCCATCGGTTGGGTCCTCCCGGCCGGGAGAAATAAAACCGCTCGCGGCGGCGCGGTGGGCAACCGCACGCGAACGGATGAATCAATGCGCGAGGCAGATTACTGCTGCCAGGTGCGCTTCTTGTGACGATTCAAGCGCAGCTTTTTGCGCCGTTTGTGCTTGTTGATTTTGGCCTTGCGGCGTTTTTTTAGTGAACCCATAAGTCGCTAATGAATTAATGGAGTTATGGAGTTATGCAACAAAAATCTTCAGTTTTTGACATCCAATTCCCCGGCACTCCATCACCCCGCATATTTAATACACCACCTTGTTCAACGGATATTCAATGATTCCCTCTGCTCCGGCGGCCTTCAGTTGCGGAATCAATTCGCGCGCGATGTGCTCATCAATGATCGTCTCCACGGCCACCCAGCCTTTGAGGCTCAGATTGGAAATGGTCGGATTGCGCAACGCCGGCAAATTCCGGAGCAGGCTCTTGAGATTTTTCTCGGCGATGTTCATTTTCAAACCCACCTTCGCCTCGGCGTCCAGCGCGCCCTTGAGCAGCATCGCCAGCGTCTCGATTTTTTTGCGCTTCCAGGAATCCTTCCAGGCTTCGTTGTTCGCAATCAGCCGCGGCGTGGAACTCAACAGTTCATCCACAATCCGCAGTTTGTTCGCGCGCAACGACGAGCCGGTCTCGGTGACTTCGACGATCGCGTCCACCAGTTCGTGCGCCTTCATCTCGGTCGCGCCCCAGGAAAATTCCACCTCGGCCGACACGCCGTTTTTCTTCAGATACTTTTTCGTCAGGTTGACGACCTCGGTGGCGATGCGTTTGCCCTCCAGGTCCTTCACCGATTTCACCGGCGAATCCTCCGGCACGCACAACACCCAGCGGGCCGGCCGGCGCGAAACCTTGCTGAACAAAAACTCGCCCACCTCGTGGACCTTGGAGCCGTTCTCGATGATCCAGTCGTGTCCCGTGATGCCGCAATCGAGATAGCCGTGCTCGACGTAGCGGCTGATCTCCTGCGCGCGAATCAGCCGGATTTCCAGTTCGTCGTCGTCCACATACGGAATGTAGGAACGGCTGCTGACCTGGATGTTAAAGCCGGCCTTGGCCATCTTTTCGATGGTGGCGTCCTGTAAACTGCCTTTGGGCAGACCGAATCTAAGTTTTTTGCTCATTGTTTTTTTGGCAGGGCTGACCTGGCCGGTCAGCCGCACGCGCGGCAGCGCGTCCCTGCCAATTTTGCTTTTGCAAATCCTGTTTCGTGCGCGGACGCGAACATCGTTTCAACGATTCCTTCACGCGCGTGACC
>Ga0182027_10006961_pt1 | contig 16787 bp, 1 predicted proteins | sample 712E1DmetaG_FD_121300 | JGI IMG/M metagenome (GOLD analysis project Ga0182027, IMG submission 121300) | Permafrost microbial communities from Stordalen Mire, Sweden - 712E1D metaG (Illumina Assembly) | ecosystem: Environmental > Terrestrial > Soil > Wetlands > Permafrost | place: Sweden... | reverse complement strand
GCAATTCAACCATGAAATCCGGCAAACCATCGCCCGCCTCAACCTGGCCGCCGCCGTCATGCCAGAACTGGAATTGCCGCCCGTGGACGCCGCCGCCATCACCCTGTGCCTGGGCCGCGCCTTTTCCGGCCTGACGCTCGTCAAGGAGGCCCAGGCCGCCCCCTTGCGCGATGCGTTCGTGGATTTTCTGGGCCGGGATCGTTTAGAGTGGCTCAACGAAGTGGCCCCGGCCGCCATCCCCTGGCTCGGCGAAAAGAAACTCAAACTTCTCTATCCCGAAGAAACCCGCGACGAGGACGCCCGCCCCAACTCGCCGGAAGCCAATGTAAAACTGCACGAGATATTCCGGCTCAAGGAACACCCGCAAATCTGCGAAGGGCGCCTGCCGGTCAGGCTCTGGCTCTGCGCCCCCGACGGCAAGCGCCTGGAATCCACCCTCAACTGGCCCGCCTTCAAGGCGGCCGTCTATCCCAAGCTCAAGCCCGCCCTGCAAAAAAAGTACCCGGCCAATGTCTGGATTTAGTTCAATGCAGGATAAACGAGCCGCTTTGATTGGTGCCCAGGAAATAGCCGGCGGCATTGGTCTGGTTTTGCAGCACGGCCCCCTTGCCGACGGTGTTGGTCTTCGCCCCCGTCGCCCGGAAGGTCACGGTGACGGCGCCGTTGGTCGGGTTGATCTGGATGCCCAGCAGGTTGGTGTGGCCCAGATTTGTTCCCGTGTCCAAGTTGGTCAGGAAGTAGCGACTGGTGCTGTTGGTGCCTATGTCTATGTTGGTGAAGACCAGGGTTCCGTTGGTCAGGTTGCCGTTGCTCAAGGTCAAGGTGGCGTTGGTCAGGCCCAAGGCCAGCACGCCCGGCGTGTTGGTGTAGAACGAGCCGAACACGTTCGTCTGGAGGTTGGTGAATCCGGACGGATACAACGTCTTGGAAACGGCCGGCTTGATCCAACTGAAGGAACTGTTGGTGAACACCGTCTTTGGTGGCTCGTTGGTAAAGTAAATCCATCCCAACAAGCTTCCCTTGCCCGAATAGAGGGATTGATAGAGCGGAACGCCGCCATCCTGGGTAATGGGCACCGACCAGCTAAAGGGCGTGCCGTCCGCCAGCAACCCGCTCAGGGTGGAGATGCCGGCCAGGGTGTTGGTGATGGTGGCGTAACCGTAGCCGTCCGGGCTGTTCGCCGGCGCGGTGTCGGCATCCGGCGGCAGGAGCAGGGTGAACTGTCCGGCATAATTGGTCGCCGGGTTGGCGCTGGCGGTGAAGACCGCCCGGTCCGCCTGGATCACCGAGTTCCATCCCGTCACCGTATTGCTCACCGACCCGCCCAGCAGGGCGTCGGCTGGATTGAAGTCAAGGCTCAAGGTCAGGCTGATCCTCTGGCCGGAGTTGGTGAGGGTGGCTTGCGCGGTGCCCGTCAAGTCAAAGGACCCGCTGAAGGAATTCGAGGCGCCGTTCAGGAGAAGCTTGGCGCTATAGGTTCCCGCGCTGTTGCTGGAGATGGTGGCGGTGATGAAGCCCGAACTGGCCTCCGTCACGGCGGTGGGATAAAAGAGTCCGTTGTAGAATCCCGCCACGGCCAGGAACGGGTTGGTCACGAAGTTGGCCTGCAAAACCAGGTTGGTGGACATCGTGAAGGTCAGGTTCGTGCCGCCCGGATGATTGGTCAGCAGGCCGGCGCCGCTTCCGCTAGTCCAGTTGGTAAAGAGGTAGTTGTGCCCCGGCGCGGCCACGATGTTGTAACTCTGGCCGATGACCAGGAAAGCGAGGTTGGTCGCTCCGCTCGTGCTGGCTGTTGTGCCCGTTCCGCTGGTCTTTACGGTCAACTGCGACTTGACCTGGTAAATGATGTGGAGCTTGGACGGCACCGACGGGTTGCCCGCCTCGTCCACGCTCTGCGCGGTAATCAGGTTGGTGCCGGGAACCAGCGTCACGACGTTCGTCCATTTGACCGTTCCAACGGCGGTCTGGGGGGCATTTGTGCCGACGGCCACCTGCACACTGGCCACCGCCACGTTGTCCGAGGCTGTCCCGGTCACGGCAACGGTGTTGTTGGTGCTGATGAAGCCGTCCTTGGGCGAAGCGAAGAGCACCGCCGGCGCGTTGGTGTCCCGGACCGTCAGCGTCACGACCACGCTGTTGGTGGCGCCGTAACTGTTGGTGATGGTGACGAAGTAAGTTCCGTTATTGGTGTATTGCGCCGCCGGGAAGGCCAGGGTGGAATTGGTCGCCTTGGGCACCGCGGTGCTGGCGGCGTAATTGCCGAAATACCACTGGTAGCGGAGCGGATTGGTCTTGGCGTTGACTCCGGCCACCGTCACCGTGAATTGCGCTTTTTGGCCTATCACGACCGTCTGGCTGGCGGGCTGCGCGGTGATGACCGGGTTGGTGGCGAGCGTGAGTGTCGCCGGCGGCGTGCTGGTCACCACGGCCACGACGTTGCTCACGACCACGGTGTAGCTTCCGACGTTGGTGGTGGAAGCGTTGGCCACCGTGTAGCTGGAGCTGGTCGCCTTGGGGATGTTGACGCCGTTGAACTTCCACTGATAGCCAAAGTTGGTGGTCCCGACCGCCGTCACGGTAAAGGTGGCATTGCTCCCCGGCGCCACCCACTGGCTGACCGGCGGCGTTACCGTCGGCTTCTGCCCCAATCCAATGGACAGTTGCACCGTCCCGCTCGCCCCCTTGTATCCGTCCACCGCGATGTAGAACCGCGTCTTTGCCGCCACTCCGGGCAGGACCACGGTCGGCTGCCCTTGCACCAGGTAATTGGTGACGAAGCCGGAGGCCAGGGGAACCAGGCCGGCAAGATTCGTGGTCGCCCCCGAATAGACTGCCAGAATCGTGTTGTAGCTGCTCCCCGCCGTGCTGACAACGAGGGTCCCGCTGGCCGGGGTCGTATAAACAGACCATTCCGAAGCGCCGCCAGCCTGCCCGCCATGGTCCGGTTCGCTCGGCTCCTTGGACGCCCCCACCGTGCTGAACACCTGCGAGACGCTGTAGCCGCGCGTGTCGCCGCCTCCCAACGACGGCCCCGGCGATTGGTTGGGGAGAGCGCCCGCCAAATCCACCGTGTCCCCGAACTTGAGTTGCGCCAAGCCTCCCCACCCGGGCTGGTTGGCCGCGCCGATTTGCAAACTGGCCTGCTCGCTTTCCACCGACCCGGCCGCGTTGGCCACCAGGACTTTGTACAAGCCGACCGAACCGGCCCGGAAATTGGTGATGACCAGACTGCTGCGCGTCCCGCCCACTTCCACGGGCGCTCCCTGGAAGAACCATTGATACGTCAGCGCATTGGACGCGCCCACGCGCAGGGTGACGGTGGCTCCCGCCAGCACCAACTGGCTGGCCGGCTGGTTGGTGATGAGTGGCACGCTGTTGCCCGTGGACGGAGTCAACACCCGGTACGCCGTCCCGGACGGCATCCCCAGCACCACATTTCCGGACGCCCCGTTGAACCCGTCCACCGCGATCTGATAAGGGGTTCCCGCCTTGACATTGAACGTGACCAGACTGGTGAGGAACCCGCCGGAATCATCGTCCGCCGCCACCGGCGTCAATTTGCTCAGGTTGGTCCCGGTATAGACGGCCAGCAGCGTGTCGAAGTCGCTGCCTTGCGTGCCCAGCGAAATCACGCCGGTAAAACTCGCCGTCCAGGTGTACCAAATGGACTTGCCCCCCGGTTTGCCGTCGTGCAGCGGCTCGCCGGGTTCGGAGGTGGCGTTCTGATTGTTGCCCAGCACCGGCCCCAACAGCGGGTTAATGCGGATCCGGTTGGTGAAGTTGTCGTTGTTCACGGTTTGCGCCGAGCTGTTGCCGGACTGCACCACGACCGCCGCCGGGGCGCTCACCACAAAGGCCACTGGATTGGCCACCACCACCTGGTAACTCCCGGAATTCAGCGGCTGCGCGGCCAGGATCGAGTAGGTGCTGTTCGTCGCCCCCGCGAGGTTGGCCCCATTCCGCAGCCATTGGTAGCTGAACGGCCCGACGCCGCTGGCGGTCACGCTCAAGACCACATTGGCCCCGGTCACATTGGTCTGCGACAGAGGCTGCGTCGTGATCACGGGCGGTTGCGCCAGCGTCAACACGGCCGGGGGAGCGCTGGTCAGCGTCACGCCCCCGCTGGTCGCCGTCACGGTATAACTCCCCGCATCTCCGTTGTTCACCGGGCACAACGTCAGCGTGGAATCCGTCTGGCCTGTCAACATCGTCCCGTTCTGGTACCACTGATAAGTCACCGAACCGGTCCCCGTCGTCGCCACGGAAAAAGTCACGCTGCTGCCCAGATTGACCGTCTGGCTCGCCGGCTGATTGACAATCGCGAACAGAAACGCCGTCGGGAGGATGGTCACGTTGACCACCGGCGAGGTCCGGCTCAAACTCGGACTGTTGTTGTCCACCGCTACCGCCGTCAACGCATAGCCCCCCACTCCCAGATTAGGCCCCGCTGCATTGGTCCACTGCACGCTGTACGGACTGGATGCGGCTGAACCGATCAAGGCGCCGTTGGCGTAAAAACTCACCGACGCGATTCCGGCCGGGTCCACCGCCTGCGCCGTCATCGTCAATGCCGCGGGCGAGATGACTTGCAGCCCGGCTGGCGGCGAGGTGATGGCCACCGCCGGCGGGAAATTGACCCCGGCCGCGTTGGTTGTCAATACAAAATCATCCGCCACCATGGCGTTGACCGTCGTCAGCCCCGATCCCTGCGAGGCGAATTGCACGCTGGCAATGCCCGGCCCGCTCAAAGTGAACGCCTGCGCCCCCACATTGGTGTAGCTCCCGATCAACCCTTCGCCCACGTTGGTCAGCGCCACCCCGGCCGCGTCAAACGCCGTCGCCTGCCACGCCGGATGACTGACGAACGGATTGGCCAGCAACTCCGGCCGCGTGAATCCAAAATTGGTCAGCGGCGTCAAAAAATTCAGCGTGTAACTCACAGGCCCACTGGTCCCGATTTGCGTCAGGATGTTGGGCGGCGAGGACGCGGCCACCGCCCCGCCTCCATTGATCGTGGCCTGGTTTTCCACCGCCAGCGCGGTTCCGGGAGTGACATTGGTGGTCAGCACGATCCCGTTCGTGTATAAATAATTGCTCAAGACCTGCCCCGAGACGGGGACTTTGGTTGCGTTGAGCGTCAGCGAGTCAAAATTCACCACCTGTGAATTGCCGCTCTTCCCCGCCACCGTGATCGCCACCGGACTGGAATACGCCGTCACCCCGGAACTGTCAGCCACCTGCGCGCGGAGCACATAAGCGCCCGCCAGCACATTGCTCCAGACAAAATTATACGGACTGGCGCTCGCGCTCCCCAGCAGGTTCGGCCCGGCATAAAAAGAAACCGAATAATTAGTTCCCAGACTATCCGTCACATACGCGCTCAAAGTGAAGGTCGCCGGCGCCGCCGCCGTGCCGCTGACAGGCAAACCCGTCAACACCGCCGACAAGGGCGCCGCAATCGCGGTGGCGTTGGTCGCGTTCAATACCAAATCATCCAGCAACACCGCGGAAAAAGCCGCTGTCTGCTGGCTGTCCGAATCAAACCGCGCCGAGCTGATCCAGTCCGTGTTCAAACCTGTCAAGACAAATGACCGCGCCGGCACATTGGTCGCGCTCGTGATCAGATTCTCCCCGGCCGAGCCTAATTGCGTCCCGTTCGCGTCGAAGACCGTTGCCGTCCACTGCGGATGGGACACCCCGCCCGCTCCCGCCAGCAGCGCCACGCGCGTAAATTCAAACGCCTGGAGCGGGGACCGGAACACCAGGGTAAAGCTCACCGGCTGGTTCAAGCCCGCTTGCGTGAAATAGTTGGGCGGCGACGACGCCACCGCCCCGCCATTGCCCGCCACCAATCCCCCGTTGACCGCCTCCATCGCGGTCCCCACCGTCACGTTGCTCAACGTCACGCCAAAACTGGCCGAGAGGTAATTGCTCAAGGCCGTTCCTCCGACCGATCCTGCCGAGGTGTCCAACACGTCAAAATTAATCACATTCAAACCCAGCTTCACCGCCACCGTGTTGGTCAAAGGACTCGAACTGCGCACCGCCCCGATGCTGTCCGACGCCACCGCGGTGAACACATAGGTCCCGGCTGCCAGATTATTCAACGTCAAGGACGCCGCGCCCCCGCTCAACGCCGCCGCGCTCACAAAATTGGAACCCTCGTAAAAACTCACCTGGCTGACCGTCCCCCCGCTGTCGCTCACCGCCGCGGCCAACACCACCGTCCCCGGCGCCGTCAACGCCGTCCCCGCGCCATTGGTCAAACTGACCGCCAGCGTCGTATTCACCGCCGCCGTCGAGAGCAGCAAGTCGTCCAGCGGCAGCGTGCTCAAGGCGCTGACCCCCTGGTTGTTCCCGTCGAACCGGATCGAGGCAATGTTCGTCGCCAGGCTCTGCGTGGCGCTGCGCCCCAGCAAGGTGAAGCGCGCCGCCGGCACATTGGTAAAAGTGCCCAGGGCATTTTCCCCGGCCGATCCCAGTTCATTGCCCTGATTGTCAAATATATGAGCCCGCCAGCCCGGCAGCGAGGCCCCCGTCGTTCCCGCCGGCAACCCCGGACGCACCCAGCTCACGCTGGCGTAGGGTTGCGAAAACAACAGAGTGTAAGACACGGCCCCGTTGGCTCCCGTCTGCGCCAGGAAATTGTCTCCCGAAGATGCGGTCACCACGTTCCCGCCCAAAAACACCTGGTCATCCGCCACCACCATGCTGGTGTTCGCCGTCACATTCGTCGCCGTCACCCCGAATCGCGCCAGATAATTGCTCAACAGGTTCGCGCCCACCGGACCGGACGAGGCATCCAGCGCCTCAAAATCAATCAGGGTCGAACCGGGGCTTTGCATCGTCAGATGCACCACCGCCGAGGTGGCGGTCAACTGACTGGCATCTATCGCCACCGCCTGAAGGGAATAACTCCCCAGCGCCAGCCCGCTGTTGACCGTAAAGGTATAGGGTGTGTTGGAGGATGTTAAGGGAGTGCCCAACACCCCCGTCCCCCAAGGCGCCCCGTTGGCATAAAGATTCACCACACCGCCGCTGAAATTAGTGGAGGTCACCGTGCCGCGAATGACAAAACCCGCATTGTTGGTCAAAAGGGCGCCATTAGCCGGGCTGGCAAGGGTGACGACCGGCGGAGGCGGCGGCGTGGAATGCACCACCAGGTTAAGGACATTGGTCGGGGAAAGAGCATGCCCGTAAATATCCTGCACCCGCGAAATCAGCACCTTGACATTGCCATCCATTCCATTCCCGAAGGTGATGCCCGGCGTTTGATACGTGTCGTTGCTGACGGACGTGGTTGTCCAAAGACCGTTGACGCCCACCGTCGCCTGCACCGCGTTGGGGTTGGAGTTGGGGAGGACGACCAACGGCGGAGGATTGGTGCGCATGCTCCGGTCGAACTGGAACGTCACCAGAAAACCCGTCGTGGCCGGGACGGGATTGGCATAGTTGTCGCGGACGCCAATAATCTGGGGCTGAACAGGAAAAAGCTGATAGACGGCCACATAATTCAGGCTGGCCAGATCGAAGGTGGAGAACGACTTGCTGAAAGAGGAGGCGGAAGTAACGGGCGAGCCTTTCAGCGTAAAGCCCTGGAAAACGTAGAAATTGGTGACGGCATTCGTCACAGCCGCGGGCGCGGAGATGATGGCGGTTTGTCCGTTGGTGTAAGTGCCGGCGCCGGTCCCCGTAATCAGGCCGGGGGGCGAGCTGGTGATGGTCACCACATGGCTTGGGTTGGCATCCCCGTAATTGGCCACCAGGACAAGGTTGGTGAGCACCAGCAGGCTGAGAGGGTTGTTGGCGCTGACGAGCACGCCGTTTGTCGTCCAGTAAAGGAATTTGTAGCCGGGCAAAGGAAAGGCGGTAAAGACATTGGTGGTGTTGTAGGTGTAGATGCCGGCCCCGCTAACCCCCCCGTCGCCGGACGGATTATTGGAAGCGGCCAGCAGCAGGCCCGGCAGGGCAAAATTGGCCACCAGGCTGCGGTTGCGGTAGGCGGTGAACGAGTAGTTGACATTGGTGCTTTCCAATACGCCATTCTCCGTCCAGCCAGAGAAGAAATAGGGCAGCACGCTGGCGTTCTGCGCCACGCTGACCGTCACTGGCGCGCCCATGAGAAAACCCGGTCCCCCGCCGGAAGCGGTTCCCAGCGCCGGCGGATTGACCGAGGTGGCGATGGTAAAGAATTGGCCTCCCGACAGCGGCGAGGTGGTGAAGCTGGCGATGGGATTCTCATGGTCGCTGTTCACCAGCACCTGTTGGTCATCCACGTTGTTATAACCCGCGTTGGGCAGGCCATCCACGCCGACTTGGAACGTCCCATTGGGCACGGGAATCTGGTAACTCCCGTCCGCCCCTGTCGTGGCCTGCGCCACCGTGCCGAGGCCGGGCGGGATGACTTGCACGTTATCCACAAAAGCATTGTTCGCGTCAAAGCCGTTCAAATCCGTGAAGGTCAAACTGGTCTGGTTGGACGATGCCGTGAAAAGAAGGGCCACGCGCCGCCAGTCCAGATTGCCGTATGTGCCGTCCGTCTCTCCAAAGGTGTAATAATTGGTGTCAATGGCCACACCCAGGACGGCGTTGTATCCGTAACGGCTGTAGGTTCCGTGATAGAACACCAGTTCGTAGGTCGTGCCGGGAACGGTGGGGAAGGCCTGGGTGATGCCGCCCCCCCCAGTATTGCCGGTGGCATCAAAGTACTGCGCGCCGTCCTCCGCCGGGCCATAAGCGTTGTAAAGATGAAGGGCGATGTTGCGGTTCGCCGGGCCAATGACCGTCCAGCCGGGGATGCTGTTGGTCGAACCGCCGGGATAGAAGCTCCACTGGCTGGGTACGGCTGGCGTCTCAAAACTGCCATTTTCAATCAAGTTGGTGACCCCCGTTTGCGTGGCATAAACGGTGACGCCGGCTATGGAATTGCCGTTGCCGTCCAGCACCGAGCCGCTGATTTGCGAGCGGCTGGTCGTGGCCACGGACGGCACCACCCGCAATTGCACGCCGGAAGATCCGGTTTCCACGTCCCAGGTCATGCCGGTGAGCGGCGGCAGGATCAGATTGGCGAACGCGGTCTTTGACGCCGTTCCGTAAGTGATCACCGGGATCTCGTCGCCCAGAGACGGTGTGTACCCGTTGAGAACGTCCACCTCCAGCGTGCCATCCAGGCTGACGTTGGTGGAAAGAACCAACTGGCCGGCCAGATTGGGCGCGCTCACCCCGAAGGCCAGCGTCGCGCCGGTCTGCGCATAGGCGGCCGAGTTCGTGTCATAATTGGCGGCGGCGAAATTCACCGTGCCTGACTGGATGTCCAGGGTGCCGGAATTCAGGAAGGCAATACCGTAAAAAGAGGTCGTGCCGGCGGTTGTGGTCTTGGCAAAGGTCCCCTGATTGAGGAAGCGGGTGTTGGGATAGTAATTATAGTAATAGTAATAATTGTAATATTCGTTGTAGATCTCGTTGTCCGTTTCCACCAGCCAGAGGCCGGAGTTGGTGATGACCGTGCCCGGGTAGGTATAAATCTCGCCGCCGGTCCAATCCACCACCCCATTGTTGATCAGTGTGGCCCCGGCTCCAAACGTGACGGAATCGCTTCCAGATATGGTCAGCAGGCTGTTGGTCAGCACGGTCAGCGTCCCGGTCACCTGGCTGCCGGAGCTGAGTGTGAGGGCGCCGCTGACGAAATTGGTGCCGCCCAAAGTGGCCCCATTGAGCGTCAGGTTGGTAATGGCGCCGTTGCGCTGGAAATTGGGGCCGAGCAGGACCGTCCCGCCCGTCAAGGGCAGGCTGGGAATCACGTCGTTCGTCAGGGTCAGGCTGGCGGAGAACTCCACCAGGCCGGCCCCGGTGAAATTGGGCGGCGGAACGCCGCCGGTGAAGTTACCACTATTCATGTAAAGGTCAGCCTGCGCGGCCACGTTGAAAGCGCCGCCCAGAACGCCGCCATCTTCCAGCTCCACCGCTCCCGTGCGGACATCGAACAATCCGTTATTATTGACACGTATGTTGAAATAGGTGGTTCCGGTGGAGCCTTCCTTCCGGTAGATGCCATTATTGACAAAAGCCGCGGCGCCATAGTCGTAAAAATAGGAAGCGCCCTGGTCCAGCCAAAGGCCATTGTTCACAAAAAGCGCCGACGAGATTTGGCAATCGAAGTACTCCATATTCGAGACGCAAAATACCGAGCCAAAATTGGTGATCGCCCCGTTCCCATACACACCCAGCGTGCCGGGCATAAAAGTCAACGTGCCGTTGCTGTTCACCGTCAATGGTCCGGTGATGGATCCTCCCACGAAAGTGAGGCTTCCCGCGACGGTGTTGGTGCCGGCCAGGGTGGAGCCGTTGATCACCAGGTTGTTGATGGCGCCGCCATTCTGAAAAGCCGGCCCCAACACGACCGTCCCGCCCGTCAATTGCAGCGCCGGGTCAATGTCATTGCTCATGATGAGCGTTCCACCACCGAACTGGAAGGAACCCAGGCCGGTGAAGTTGGGCAGGCCGGCCAGCGTATTGAGCGTATTGGTGCCGCCGGTAAAAGCGATGGTGGCGCCCGCATCCGCGTAATACGCCCCGGCAAAGGCGCCGCCGCTTCCCAATTCAATCGTCCCCACCTCCGCATCCACCGTGCCGTTGTTGATGAAGACCTGGTTATAGAGATAGCTGTAGCCGCCGGAGGTCTGTTTGATGAGGCCATTATTCACGTTCGTGCCGCCATACATTTCACTGCCTCCCTCCGAGTTGCCGAACTGCATCAGCCAGAGGTTGTTGTTGGCGATCGCCGATCCGTAGCAGTAGAGATACCCGCCCTGCCAGAGAATCTCCCCGGCATTGACCAAACTCAGATTCTGCAGCGTGATGTAAGCATAATTGTTGGTCATGCCCAGGACCAGCAGGCCGTTCGTAGCCACCGTGAGCGCCCCGTTGCCCGCCACGCCACTGAAGAAATTAAAGGTCCCGCTGACGGTATTGGTGCCCACCAGCGTGGCACCGGAAAGGGTCAGATTGGTAATGGAGCCCTTATTCTGAAAGTTGGCGCCCAGAGTCACCGAGCCGCCGGTCAGTTGCAATTGCGGCGACACGTCGCGCAGCATCGTCAAGGTTCCCCCCGAAAACAGATCGGCGCCCGGCCCTGTAAAACTCGGCAGTGAGTCAAGAGTAAATGCCCCGCCGTTAAACTGGATGGTCGCGCCCGCCGCCGTGTTGTAGGCGCCGCCCAGGATTCCACCGCTGCCGAAGGCAATCGTGCCGCTTTGGGCGTCCACCGTGCCATTGTTGACGAAATTCTCGCTGTTAAAATAGGTGGTCCCGGTGGTGGTGGTCTTGCGGACCGTGCCATTATTGACAAAAAGGCCGTTGGTCAGCGCCGTCGTGTTGCCCAGCCGGAGGGTATTATCCGTCTGCAACAGCCACAGGCCGCTGCTGTCGTTGGTGATGATTGTTTTCGGGCCGCCGGCAATGGCGCCGAGGTTCCACTGCACCGTTCCCAGGTTGACCAGTGTGGCGTTGATCAGGCTCACCCCGTTGACGCTGTGGATCAGGAGCGTGGCATTGCTCGAAATGGCCAGCGTGTTGGTCACCGCGCCGCCGGTCCAGGTGAAAGTGTTGGTCACGGTCAGCGTGCCGTTCCCGCCGAGCGTGCCGCCGCTCAACAGCACATTGTTCGCGCTGGTGTTGTGGCTCAGAAGCACGGGCGACCCGGTGTTCAAGATGACGTTGTCCAGCGCGCCAGGAACGCCGTTGGGAGTCCAGTTCCCCGCCGTGAACCAGTCCGTGGCGGCCGCGTTGGTCCACGTATAAGTCACGGCGTGCAGCCCGCTGGAATAAACCGTGATGTTGACAGGCGCGGCGGCGGCCAAACCGCCATGGGCATCGCTGGCCAGCGCGCCGATGGTGTACACGCCAGGAGCCGGGGAATTCCAGGCATAACTGTATAATTGCGACGCGGCCTGAAACTGCCCCGCTCCCAGGAGATTGGTTCCCACAAAGAACTGAACAGAAGTGATGGCGGCGTTCGTGTCCGCGACCGCGGCGGAGAGGGTGATGCTGGCTGGCGCGCTGAAGATGTCGTTGTTAGCCGGACTGGTGATGCTGATTGTGGGCACGGCCAGATTGGTTGCGGCCAGACTCAAGGCCCCTGTCCCGCAGTTCAACTGCCAGGCGGCCCCGTCGGCGGGCAGATTGGTTTCTGATATGTTTCCAGTGAACGAGCTGTAGGTGGCAATCGCAAATGAGTCGTTCAGGCTGGGAACGTAACCGTTGTTGGCCGTGACCGTGAGAGTACTGGGCAGCGGCGCGACGCCGCTGAAGGCCAGCGCGCCGTTGTTGCCCGCGCCGTTGATGCCAATGTCCCAGGTCCCGCCGGTTTGACTGAAGGTGTTGTGAAATTGCAGCGCCCCGCTCTCGACATCAATCGTGTCCGTGTTGGTGAAGAGCGCCTGGATATTGTTGGCTCCACTGGTGCCGGATTTGCGGAAGGCGCCGTCGTTCTCAATAAAACCGCCATAATACTGGTAGATGGGCTGGTCGGTCAGCACGTTGAAAGTGGCCCCGCCAAAGTTGTAAATGCCCACCGGGGAATAATAGTTGTCATAATAATAAAAATAATAGTAGTAGTTATAGAGTTCGAGATACCCGCCCGTCCAGTTGATCGTGCCCGAATTCATCACAGGCGCCTCCAGAAAGGCAGAGTTGGCCGGGGCGAGGTTCCAGACCGCGCCGGCCTGCACGGTCACGGGAGCATATATGCTTTGCCCGGTCCAGTTTAAGGTCGCCCCGGACTGGAGCGTGATGGGGGAGTTGATGGTGCCCGACACGCTCACGGTGGCGTTGCCGGCCACCGTCAGCGCCCCGTCCACGTCGCCATGCAAATTCAATACGCCGGTCACGGTGTTGGCGCCGGCAAGGCCCAGCCCGTTCAGGGTCAAATTCACAATCGAACCGCCTTGGAAGAACGGGCCGGGGTTGATGTTGCCGGAGACCAATTGCAGATTGGCCGGAAAGTCGTACAGCAAATTCATGGTGCCCCCGTTGAGGTTATGAGCGCCGACCCCGTCCAACACGGTCGAAGTGGTGTTGACGAACGTGCCGCCGCTGAAATCAATGGTACCTCCTCCAGCCGCCGTGAACTCACCGTTCAAGTAGCCGCCGCCGCCGAAATTCAGGGTCGCTCCGGCTTCGGCCTCATAAGTCCCGAAGATGTTCGTATTTTGGATCGTCCCGTTCATCGCCAGCGTGCCGGTCTGAATGTCCACCAGGCCGGTATTGTGGAAAACCCAGTTCAGGGTGCTCGTCCCCGGGTTGAGCCATTTGCGGAAAAGGCCGGCATTGTTGAAAATGCCCGAGTCGGAGCCGTAAACATTGCCCTGAATATTGAAGGTGGCTCCGGCCAGATTGTAGATATTAATGACGCCATAATAGTAATAATAGTAATAACTATAAGCCCAGAGGTCCAGGGTGCCCCCGTTCCAGTTGACCGTGCCGGCGTTGGTCAGAGGGGCCTCCACGTAAATCGTTCCAGCCAGGTTCACCACGGCATTGGTGGGGACGGTCAGGGGCATATACATGTAACCGCCGCTCCAGTTCATCGTCGCTCCAGGCAACAGAGTCAAAGGCGAGAATATGGACCCGTTGAAGTTCAGCGTGGCGTTGGTCGCCACCGTCAGCGGCCCTTCCACGCTGCCATTAAGATTCAATATCCCCGTCACCGTGTTGGAGCCCTCAAGTGATGCGCCGTTGAGCGCCAGGTTGGTGATCGCGCCGCCTTGAAATTCCGGGGTCAGCAGAACCACCCCGCCGGTCAATTGCAGGTTGGTGATGATGTCGTTGGTTAAGGTGATCGTGCCTCCGGTCAAGGCGTTCGCGCCGGGGCCGTTGAACACCAGCGTGGGCCCGGGCGTGAAAGTGCCGCTCGCCAGCAAAATATGCCCCCCGGCCGCCGAGGTGAAGTTCCCTGTCAGAATCCCCCCCGCGTCAAACTCCAGGGTGGCCCCGGCGTCCGCCTGAAACGTGCCGCCCAGATCTTCATTCCAGCCATTGTAGTAATCGGAAAAAACAAGCGTGCCGCTTTGGGCGAGAACCACACCGGTGTTGGTGAGATTGACTTCGATCGTGGTCCGGCCCGTCGTCCCAAACTTCTGCACCAAACCGGCATTGTTGAACTTTTCCGACCCATAATAGTAATAGAAGTAACCATCGCACTCGATGTTAAAGACTCCCCCGGCGAGATTGTAAAACGTGCTTCCATAAATAAGTGCCGGGTAGCCGCCCGTCCAATTAATCGTGCCGGCGTTGGAAATCCCGGCCACGTACATGTAGCTGTAGCTCTGACCGGTGATGTTTACCACGCCGCCCGGAGCGACCGTCAAGCCGCCGGAAAGAGTGCCTCCGCCCCAGTTCACCACGCCGCCCGAGGCCACCACCAGCGGCCCGCTCGCGCTGCCATTCAAATTCAGCAAGCCGGTCACCGTGTTCGTGCCGTTGAGCGTGATCCCCGTCACCGTCAAATTGGTGATGGTTCCGCCTTGAAAACCGGCCGGAAGATTCAACGCGCCCCCGTTGAGCTGCAAATTGGGAATCACGTCACTCTGCAACGTCAGCGTCCCCCCGTTCATTTCCACTTTGCCGGCGCCGCCAAAAACGGCCGCCGGGACTTCCGAAAATGTGCCGCTATCAAAACCGATGTCGGCCCCAAAACCAGCCGTGAACGAGCCGCTCAGTACGCCGCCGCTGTTAAACTTGAGCGTCGTTCCGTTGGCCGCCTGGAACACCCCTCCGTAACTGCCGTTCGCGTTGTCAAAATCCAGTTCCCCGCTCTCCACGGCCACCGTTCCCGTGTTGGTAAAAACAACATCAACGATGGTCCTGTTCGTGCTCATCGTTTTGCGGAACAACCCGGCGTTGCTGAACCACTCATAACCGTAGTCGTAGCACATCTCATCATTGCATTGGGCGTCAATCACCCCTCCCGGAAGGTTGACGATCAGGCCATGATTCTCCGCGCGGTCGTTGTACAGACACCAGTCCCCCGACCCGTTCCAGTTAATGTGGCCCGCATTGGTCAGCGCGGCATACTGGGTGACATCGCCCGCCCCGCTCAAGTTGAGCGCCCCGCTGGAGGAAATCGTGAACACGCCGAAGAGGTTCCCGTCCAGCCAGTTCATCGTGCCCTCCAGCGTGTTGGTCCCTAGAAGATCGCTCCCGTCCAGCGTCAGGTTGGTAATCGCCCCCTTGTCCTGGAAATTCGGCCCCAGCGTCACCATGCCGCCCTCCAGCGCCAGGCCCGCCTGATCGTAGCCCAGCGTCATCACCCCGTCGGTCAGCCGGACGCTTCCCGGCCCGGTGCAACGGAAGTTGGGGCCGGTCGTGAAAGCCGCGTCACTCCCGGCAACCTGATCGAAACGGATGGCCGCCCCAGCTTCGGCCTGAAACCCTCCGTTCAAATACCCTCCCCCTTCCAACAGAAGCGTGCCTCCCCGCGCATCCACCGCATTGTCCGCGTCGAAACTGTTGGTGAATTCCACCCCGGAAAAGGTCACCGTCTGCGCCGCGGCATTTTGCACGACAAAAGAGCCGCTGTTGATGAATTCGGGCGTGCCGCCGTAGGCATTATTGATCTGATCGTTGACCCCGTTGACAATCCAAATGCCATTATTGTTGACCACCGTTGTTCCATCCCCGCGAATGGTTCCACCCTCCCAAATCACGGTCCCATAGATCGAAAGCGCCGTTCCCGGAAGATCCAGGTTCCCGCCCGGATTGTTCAAATGGAATGTTGCCGTCTTCGCCACCGTCACCTGCCCGTTCAGGACCCCTCCCGTCCAATTCCCGCCCGAAACAATCGTCAGGCCGTACGGGGCGCTCAACGTTCCTCCCTCCAAATCCAGAGCGCCGACAGTCGCCGAATCCGTGATCGCCACCGGCAGGGCCGTGATGACAGCCGTATCCTGCGCTCCCGGCACCTGGTTGGGACTCCAGTTGGTCGGGTTGTACCAGTTCGTATCCGCGCTGTTGGTAAAGACGAGGACATTTCCTATCGTGAATAATTCGGTGACGCTGACGCCGACGCTCCCGCCGTTGTCCCCGTAATTATTATCAACCACCCCCATCAACAATTCATTGGCTCCAGTCGGGATTGTAAGCGTTCTCGGACCATTCCCGATTGCAAAGGGAGTTCCGACGATTACCCCATTGTTGGCAAAGGTCCCCACCAACTCCGCAAGATATACTGTCGTTGGGATATATTGCCCTGGAGATCTCGATCCCGCTCCGTACGCGGTCCCCGCCTGATCACCGTTTGCGTCCGTCCACAAGGAGCCTCCGGCGCCGGCCAAAAGTGTGGCTTGACCAGGGGTAAGACTGCTGACCAGCAGCATATCTCCGGCGGCAAAGGCCAATCCAAACGAATTATCCACCACCGTTGGAGGCAAGCCGTTTTCCACATAAGAGTAGTCCGGGTTGAGCGATATATGCCAAGGTCCCGAAGCCCCGCTTACGGTCACGGCAGCGGTTTGGGCCGATGAGTTGAAATCCGCCGCCGCCAAAGCGGCTGACAGGACAAGAAGGAGGAGGGGTTTGTCTTTATTCATAGCAAGTCCACATTTAATGAATTGTAATCTAATCGGCTTGGCAAATGCAAGACAAATGTCACCACGACAGACAAATGTCAGGGTTTTTTCATCTGAGATGTTTGCATCCGTCCCGCAGCGTTCGGACGCTTTTCTTTCGAGCCTTGGGAGAGAGTCGGCGCGCCGGAAGGCCTCGTTCTCGGCGCCGGATGCTCTGTCCGT
>Ga0182027_10006960_pt1 | contig 16787 bp, 11 predicted proteins | sample 712E1DmetaG_FD_121300 | JGI IMG/M metagenome (GOLD analysis project Ga0182027, IMG submission 121300) | Permafrost microbial communities from Stordalen Mire, Sweden - 712E1D metaG (Illumina Assembly) | ecosystem: Environmental > Terrestrial > Soil > Wetlands > Permafrost | place: Sweden... | reverse complement strand
GTAGCAAGTCCGCCGGCAATCCCCATCACCAGGGCGGCAATGGGCCGGAAAATCGCGTACACCGGTCCAAGCATTCCCCAGGTTGCAACAATGGAATCTATGCCGGTTTGCGGCGTTGATATAAGAAACGAGATGGTAGCGGCATCGGATGCCTTTCCCTTCCGAAGCGACATAGCAACGGGCAGCACGCCGCATGAGCAGAGGGGAAGCGGAACGCCGAGCAGCGCAGCCTTTACAACGGAAGCGGCGTTGTGTCCGCCCAGATGGCGCGCGACAAAGTCCTTGTCGACAAAAACATGGAGGATTCCCGCGAACGTAAGGCCCAGGAGCATGTACGGCGCGATGTCCACAAACGTCATTGCGATTTCTTTTGCCAAGCCAAGCATCATTTTCCCCGCCCCCTGCTCTACAATTTACACTGTACTGTATCGGATTACGTGATAACAGACATTTTCGCGCCGCACGGCAAATTTCAACCAGGGATTCATCGTACTGATTTTACAATGTATTTTCCAATGTTGCATACACGTTAGTTCTCGAAAGGACCGGACCCATGCCCATCTACGAATACGAATGCAAGAAGTGCGGAATTGTGTTTGAAGAGATCGTTTCCTCCTGCACGAGCAAGACTCTTCCCTGCCCCCAGTGCAAATGCACGGAGACCCGGAAGCTGATGTCGCGCGTGGGTGGAATCGGCTCGGGAAAGATGTCGAGCGGACCGGCCTGTTCGAGCGGCGCAGCCTGCCCCGGTTCCCAAGCCTGCGGAGCAGGCGCGGGATGCTGCGGCGCAGCCATGTGAGAAGAGGTCTCAAAGCCTTAAAGTTCTGAGGTCGAAAAGTCTTTAGGACCGGGGCCACATGGCGGCGTGCACCTGCACTCAAGAGAACTGAACCCAGACCACGAGACGGTCTGCGTTTCGCATGCGGCCGCAAGACACATCCGCATATATTCACAAGAAGGAGAATTTGCATATGTCAACAAACTACGACAGGCGATCGTTTGTCAAGAAATTGGGCGCCTCGGGGCTTGGAATCGCGCTGTTTGCCCGGGAAATAATGGGTCAGGCAGCGGACAGCGCGGCCGCTTCCGCAAAAAAGATCCGAAATTACAAACCCGGCATGAAGTACCGTTTGGTCGGGTCTACCGGCATATACATTTCAGCTTTCAGCATCGGCACCACGCGCGGCGAGCTCGAAGCAATCAGCGCGGGCGTCGATAGCGGCGTCAACTTTATCCACACATCGGCCAACTACATCGGCGGCCGCGCCATCGACATGGTTGCAAAGGCCATCAAGGGTCGTACCGACAAGGTTTATATCGCCCTCAAAGGCGACTTCGCCACTCTCGAGGAAACGCTCAAGGCATTGGGAATCCCCTGCGCCGACTTCGTCTTCTTTCCGCAACACGATCCCGATGCCCTCCGCAAGAACCTGTCCGATATCCGCACCCGTTTCATGACATGGCGCGACAAGGGACTGGTGAAGTTTGCCGGTCTCACCTCGCACAAGGCTATGGCGGAGTGCATTGATATCGCCCTGGGCGCGGATTTCTTTTCCTGCGTCATGCCTGCCTACGGCCCGGCCCAGGTGAAGGAATTGGCCGATCGTCGCTCTGCGCTCGCGAAGAAGGGGATGTCGATTATAGCTATGAAGACCAAAGGAGAGCTCAGCGACGCCGACTATCCGGCCCAGATCACCGCGGCTCTGGCAAGCGGTACTGTTGCGTCGGTGCTGCGCGGCGTAAAGACTCTGGAAGAACTCAAGGCGTGGACCGCGGCCGCAAACAGCGCGCAGACCGGCTGGCTGCGCACCCGAAACGGGACGCAATTGGCCCAGGACTATCATGGCTGCACCATGTGCGGCAGGTGTGAACGCGCCTGTCCCAAGGGCATACCGACGGCGGATGTCGTCCGATGCGTGCGCTACTACCACCAAGCGGAGCACGACCCGGCGCTGGCTGCCGGCCAATTTGCCGAAATGGGTCTGGCATTAGCATTGACAAACTGCGACAATTGCGGGTTGTGCGAGGCGTCCTGCCCCCAGAAAATCGGCGTTCGCGCCGAGCTGCGGCGCAGCCGTGAATTCGGGACCGCGGGGCTGTGGTCATGAAATGCCTCTCTTGCGGAATAGTAACCATACTGGGGTGCCTTTGGACGCATGCCGAACCGCTTGCGCTTCCCGACCGGCTGGGTGCGACGCCGGCGTTCGTCGCTCTGTCGAAGCAGGAGAGTTTCGATGCAGGTGCTCTCTACAATTACATCGACGGCGGCGCGGACGTGTATATCGAGGAAGGGGCAAAGGGATGCGTGGTGCGGAGCTACACGCTGGAAGGACGAAAGGACCGCGAATTCGAAGTAGCGCTCTTTACTTTCGCAAGCGACCTGGAGGCATTTGGTCTTTTTAGACAACTGCAGACCGGTGACGACGCGAAAGTCGGCGTTGAATCGGCGCAGTCGCCGCTGCGTCTCATCTTCTGGAAGGCCGGATACTATGCCGAGGTTGTTGACAAATCGTCAAAACCCGCCGAACCGGCGGTGCTGGCCGCGCTCGGCACAAGCGTAAGCAACCTCATACCCGGGATAGGCTCAATACCCCGTGGACTCTCGGTTCTGCCGCGACCGCAGAAAATCCCCGGCTCCGAGCGTTACTGGAAAAGCGGTTTTCTGTCCCGCAGCTTGCTGGACAACGTCGTTTCCGCCGTCTATGCCACTTCTTTCGCCGCGCCGCCATGTACGCTCTTTGTCATGACGTGTGTCAGCGACAGCGCCGCATACGCGAAGCTCGGCAAGATCACCCAGGAGTTCGGCGGCGCCAACGCCCGCGTGAGCGCCCTGGCATCGCACGACCGCGTGGCGGGCTGTGTCGGGTGCACGAGGGCGGAATGGGAAACGAAAAAGTCCGGCATGCTTATCGAAAGCATGAGAAGACAGTAAACAGGATATCACAGCTGCACATTCTCCACTCGCCCTTTCACCGCAGTCTAATTTTTTTTCAAGCGCTCCGATCTTCTTCCGATACCTTGAAAAGAGACTCTCCACCAAGTTGCATGGAGGCCACCATGATTATTTCCTCTTCGGCCGTCTCGCTCGCCGCATCGCAAATAAGCGCCAGCACTTCCTCCACAACAGAACGCCTGAGAATGTGGGACAAGAATTCCGACACCACGGTTTCTTCCTCTACCGCAGGCGGAACCCTGGTGCAGATATCTTCGGCGGCAAAGTCGCTGGGCGGGGTAACGGCTACGGCGCTTCCCGTGTCAAACCTGGGCTTAACATCCCGCGAACTGGCTGATTTTGAAAAACAAATGCGTTCCGATTCCATAGCGGGCATAAAAGCCACGATCATCAAGGAAATTCTTGAAGCCCTAACCGGCCGTACCATCACGATCTATGATCCAACTGCGTCCGGCGATCCGTCCCAGCCCGCACCCTCCTTTTCCGGCAGCGACCCTGCGGCGGCACAAACACAGCCTCAGCAGTTGGGCTGGGGCATCGATTACTACGCCAAATCCGTGCAAGAGACAAAGCAGGGAATATCCTTTTCGGCAACCGGCGCCGTGACCACCGCAGACGGCAGGAACGTCAATTTCTCGCTGTCGCTTCAGATGACCCGCGAGACGTACAGTGAATCAACAATTTCCGTCAAAGCCGGCGACGCGCTCAAAGATCCGCTGGTAATCGATTTGTCGGGCAACGGCGCCGGTTTCTCGGCGGTAAAATTCCAGTTTGACCTGGACAACAACGGCTCCGCCAAATCGATATATGCGCCGGCCCAGGGATGCGGCTTTCTCGCCTACGACAAGAACGGCAACGGCATCATCGACAACGGATCGGAGCTTCTGGGCCCGCAATCGGGAAACGGGTTTTCCGACCTTTCGGCGCTGGACCAGGACCATAACGGCTGGATTGACGAAAACGACTCCGCTTTCGGCAAGCTGAAGGTCTGGCAAAAGAACGCCGATGGATCGGACAGCGTGATGTCGCTGCGTGACTGCGGCATCGGGGCCATCTATGCCGGCGGCGCATCAACGCATTTCGACCTTACTGCGAACAACGCAGCAAACGGGCCGAATGCGGGAGTGCTTCGCGAAACGGGTATGTACCTGTGTGAAGACGGCGGCGCAGGAGTGGTGCAGGAAGTCGACATGGTAGTGTAAAGACCGACGTCGCCGTGTTTCTCGGAGCCCGGTTAATGAATTCGCGACGCAACGCGCCTGCCGCCAAACGTTGGTTCCCCCGTGTCGGCCAGGGATTGCGCACGCGGCCAGAACAGCGGCACTTCGTGGGTGCCCCACAACAGAGGATCGGATTCCAGCAATTAGTCCGGCTTTGGGGTCACCCGGCTCAGCCATCCAAACACATTTGATTTGCATTTGGATATTGTTGCGCGCGCCAAGACAAAATATCAATCGCAGTTTTATCTCATCAGCCCATTTTGTATTTCAACGCGCCCGTATTCCGATTTGGCAATGTAGATTCCGCGAGGAGTCCGCGCAGCGCCGTCTACCAGCTCTCCCCGCACATTGTACACCGCGGCGCGCGATGCGGCATATCCCGCCGGCCTTAAGCCGGGCTTGGCCGGGCCGGGGCTCACGACCGCCGAGGTCTGGACGGTGAACTCGCCGATCTTGACAGGGGCCATAATCAGCTGCGGACAAACGGTTGATGTGCACTGAACCTGCGCGGATTCGTACACCGCATACTTACCGGCGTGAAGCGGCGCCCGTTTGAAGGCAAGCTGCAATGGTATGTCTATGCAGGCAATCATGGGACAAATTTTCGGCAGGTAGTGCTGGTACGACAGCAGTATTTCGGTGTCTCCCACCAGGAGAGCCGAGGTTGAGTCGTAGGTGTAATGCGTACAGCAGTCCCAGATGGGAATCACGATGGTCAGGCGGATTGAGTCGGCCGTGGTTGGACGGGCCGGTTTGACAACAAGGGAATCGGCCGCGTTCGCCGCACGAGGCACGGCGGCGCACATCGCGCACACAACGCAAGCTGCAAGGAACAGACGTTTCGTCGACATTGAGACCTCCTTTTAAAAATGTCTTCTATTCTTGACGTCAAGAGTTTCTGCCGAAAACGCTACCTGCGCACTACCGCAATATCCGACGCTGCTTCCTTTCCGTCAACATACAGCCGCAGGATAACGGCCGTAGCGGCCACGCGTTCGCCTTCTCTTGCGGCCAGCGCAACGCGGTGGGTCCCCTGGGTCATGCGTCCGCGGTACAGCTCTCCCAGAAGGGCGCCGCGTACATCGTAGGCGGCAATCGAAACGACCGCGTTCTTCTCCACCGTTACCAAGGCAAACGATCCTGAGGAAACGATCCGATACTCGCGGCCCCCGACTCTGTCGCGCACCACAGGCGCGGTGGCTGATGCGGGAGTTACCGTCACCCTGCCCACCAGAACCGGCGCGTAGGCGATGGCCGGGCACAAACGCGGCGGCGGGCAGTAGTAACTTTCCAATTTGTAAATAGCGTACCTGCCGGCCGGAACCGGCTTGCTCGAAAAATCGGTTTGTGATCCGGCGGTGAGGCATCTCACGGACGCGCACAGCGAATCATCAAAGCTGTACGACAGGAAGATTGTGGTGTCGTTCACAGTCACGGTCTTGTTCCGGTACACCGTGGCGCAGCAGTGTTCCGTGTTCACCAGCGAAAATGTGAGCGAATCCTGCGATGTTGGTTTTGGGGGTGAAACGTACACCGTGTCGTGCGGCGCACCGGCGGTCATTGTGAGTGTGAAATTTACCGTCGTGGTGATGGTATTCCGGATGGAGGTATCGGCGGACGCGCTTTGGAATCCGGATTTGGTTGCAGTGACCGTAATCCGCTCTCCGTTGACCGTCACGGGGATACTGTCCAGCGAATACTGCCCCTGGGAGTTTGTTACCGCGGTAAATAGCTGCTCAAGCACCGGCGCCACGATCGCCGCTTTAGCGGCGGGCGAAACGCCCGGTAAAGCCTTGACAACCGTTACGGTACATCCTGCCACTGCCGAGAGGATGCATGGCATGCCCAACACGCCCGAACACGCAGCCCACACGGTTCCTGCCACGGGGGCATGTGCGCCCGCCGCAACCAGCACAATCGTCATGGATGTGTCTCGTGCCGCGTCCACGGAGATGGTTCGGCTGTTGTAGCTCGGATCATCGACGATAATCTGGTATAACCCGGAGGTCGCGGCCGCAAACGAGAATTTCCCGGTCGCATTTGTAATGGCAGAATCCACACGCACGGAGCCGATTCCGGGTAGCATTGCGCCGGAATTGTTGAGTATGGCCAATTGCCGCCACAAACCCACCTTGGCGCCTGCAACTGGCAGTGACACGCGTTTTGAGGGAAATGGATCGTCATGCACCGTGCCGGAAATCGAAACCGTATTGACAGGGGGAATTACGACCTGTGCGCTTGCGGCCCACACCGCCATTCCTATGCCTGCGAGAACCAGGGCGACGTTCTTCATAACGAATCTCCTTTCGCATTACCTTGTGGACGGATATCGTGCCTGCGACCTCGCGGCCGCGTTGCAATACTTACCTTTGCAATTGAGTGATGCTGTCCGGATACACAACGGCGTCAGCAGTGTCCACCACCTCGGCCAAGAGCGGCGCAAGCTGCCCGGTATGCGCGTTGACGACTTGAAAATTCCCTATGACACCAATGGCGTACGTGCCGAAAGGAAGAGGGCCGAGCAGAAACGTCCCGTCGTTCCGCGTAACGGTGTAAAACGGCGAGCCTGCGACAAACACGTATGAAAGTGCAAAGATTCTGCCCGCCGTGTCCGTTGCCGTTCCCTGGAGAAAACCGGGATGGCGCAATGTGTCAATCGTATCTGCAAACACCGTATCTTGGAAGACCGGGATGCGCGGGACAAATGCCATGCCTCCCGAGGCTTCGTCGTGTGCGACAAGGTTATAATAGCCGTCCGGAGTGATCGCAAACGCGAAGCGTCCGCTGTCGTCGGCAATTGCCGAATCGCAAAATCCCGGAGCTGTCTGGTAGGGCCGGTACTGATCGGAATATATGGAAAGTCTTGACCCGGGATGCGTGAAACCGCTTACCGAGTGCGAAAGCGCCGACACGACTATCCCGTTGTTGCCGGTTTGCGAGCTGTTTCCTCCGGCAAGCTGCGACACGGAGCACATGCAGGTCACAAGGATGATTGCTGCGCCAACCGCCTGTACTATCAAAAAAGTCCGTTTCATGCTCTCAACTCCCCTGTTCATCCGGTTTTCGGGCGCTCCCGGCGTTTCCATCGTCTTTCCCCTGGGCGGCCGACAAAGGAAACGCCTGAAGATTCACCTGATATACCCTGCCGGCGTCCGGGTCGGCGTTTGCGATTTCGGCTATCTTGTCGCTTGTGTCCACGAGCAGTTTCTTGATTTTAAGGAATGCCTCTTCGCTCACGCCCACGGTTGCCGTGCCGATGTACCGCTCGCCGGCCGCGAACCGGTCAAGGGCTTCCTGGGCCAGGCGCATGGTTTCCTGCTGGAAGTTCGCCACGCCGAGCGATCGGGTGTTTTCTCCCGAGCTGATGGCGCTGGTAATCAGTTCGAAGACGCCGGAGTCGTTGACCTTTACGAATCCGAGGCCCACAAGCAATTCAACCGATTTTCTCGCCTGCGAAGCGGTAATCGGCGGCATCACCAAGGCTCCCAGGCGCTCGTAGTCCTTGGCGTCTGCCCGGAACGCATGCATGCCCATAAGCGACCGCACGGCACTGTGATACCACGTGGAATAGAGCTCGTACTGGGTTGACTTGACAATCCGTACATCCTTGAGTTTCTGGAGAGCGCCCAGCTCCTGATAATACCTGTTGCGCTCAACAATGGTGCGCGCCTGGTTGAAACAAACCAGAGTCTCGAAATACCGCGCCTCGACCGGCGAATGTTTCAGGATTTCGGACAGTTTGTTGGCGGTAGCTTTAGACAAACCCTTGGCGCCTTTGACAACCGAGGTGAGCCACGAAGTGGAATTGATACCCATTTTCATGGCGAACCACCGGTTCGAACCCGGGAGACCCTGCACCTTTCGCTCGCCGATCCAGTCGCTCAGATAGGCGCGAAAATCGGTGTATTCGGTAACTGGTTTCATAATTGGATGTCTTGGTTTTTCTTTTTTGCACCCTAAAGGAAACTTGCGATATTACGGCATCTTGAGTGAGCGCCTGTTTCTAATATATAGTCAAATTGTGCTGATTTCAAAGCTTTTTGTAGTCATTGTGATATTTTTCGCTCTCCGTGGTGAGCACACGAATGCAGCTTGAGGTGACTTCTGCTCACCGGACAGCATCAAGGAGTGAAGAACCCCGCAGCACCACGACTACGACTGCATACAGCACTACAGGAGTAGACGATCTTGCGAACCTGCGGGGCATCTTCCATCCCTAAGGAAGAAGAAGTTTATAGTCGTTTGCTAACCCCGAAGCAGGCTTCGGGGACCGCGATTACAACCGGATGTACACCCCAGTGAGCAGCCTGCAATGCGCAAACTGTGGGATTCATGCCGCTCACCACCCGCCCCAGATATTGTCTTCCACAACAATCTCGTGACCTCGCGCGACCTTCATATATTTTTTCGCTTCATTCGCAACCACCACTTTCACGCTCAACAGCGCAGGGATCAGTCGGATGATCCGCAGTCAAACCTGGAAAAACATCCTCAGCATCGCGCTGTTCAGCTTTATCAACATGCTGTTCATCTTGAAATATGCGTCTCGCATCGGCACGGTCCCGGCGCTGGCGCTCCTCTGCGCATACGCCCTGTTTTGCGCGGCATCGCCCGCGCTTGCGGCGCGCCTCCCGGAGCGATGGTTTAAGCGCGGTTTCGCCCTGGCGTGCGCGGCCGCATTCACGATTTTCTTCCTGGTCGCCCTGCGATTCATCAAAGTCGACGCCATCATGAACGACCGGTGGAGCGTGATCAACGAGTTCTTTAACCACCTTTTCCGCGGAATATACCCCTATCTCGCGCAGTCGAACCAGGCAAACCAGCCGGGGCCGTTCCCGTTCTACTTTGTCGTTGTCTTTCCATTCTACTTAATCAAGGAAATCGGGGTGGTTTCGCTGTTTGCGTTCCTTGCCCTTTTTGCCGTGCTCGCACGGCAGGGCGCTCCTGCAAGGACGCTTGTTTTACAAACCGCACTGCTGGTCACGTCGCCGGCGCTCGCCTACGAAATTGCGGCCCGAAGCACCGTTTTCGTCAACATGACGCTCGTGGTCTTGTATGTGTACTGGCTGGAAAAGAAGGTGCTTCCCGGCACACGCAGGTGGTTGTGGTGGCCGGCAATCCTCGGCGGTTTTGTCCTGTCGACCCGCGCCGTAACCGCCATACCGCTTGCCTGCTATTTGTCGTACAGCCTGCTCCGGCGCAGGGAATTCTTCGCGTATGCAAAGCTTGCCGCGGGAATGGCTGCCGGTTTCTGCATAACCTTCGTGCCGCTGATGTTCTGGGGATGGCATGCGTTCACGCAGAAGAACCCGCTCCTGCTTCAGTCCGGTTTTTCCCCGCTGCCGCTCACTGCAGCGGCAATGGTCGCGGCGGTCACCGGCGGATTGTTCGTGCGACGGTTCGAAACGTGTCTGCTGCTCTGCGGGGGCATCGTCTTTGCCGTGGTTGCGGCGGCAACGACGCTGTTCGGCCTGGAATTCGGATGGTACAAGGGGTTCTACGAATCGAAATTCGACATTTCCTACTTTATTTTCTGCGTGCCGTTTCTGGTTGCGTCTTTGCGGATTCCAGAGCCTCGCGCTGAGGTTTGAGGCCCGTACGAGGCCACACGAGTCTGTTCACCGACAGCCGTCTGCTCGCTACAGGCCTTTGAGTCCGAAGCGCAGCCGTCGAGGCGAAGACATCTTTGCCTGGGTTCCGGATGCCGACGTCGTTGCCGAATCCACGGCGCTCTTCGGGGATTCTCCGGCGCTGTCAAGCGCACTTACCACGTAATGATATATTATCCCTGTCGCCAGTCCGGTATCCAGCAACGTGTCCGAGGTCACGTTTGCAGCGAGAGAAAAGGAATCGACGGTGGTATCCTTTCTGTAAACATTGTACGAGGTCGCACCGCTATCCCGGTTCCAGACAACCATGATGCTTGTGCTTGAAACCGCAGAATCGAAAACGATTTGCGGGGATGCGGGAACCGTGAACACGCTTGCGGGAGCGGACTTTTTTGATTTGCCGACCGAATTGACGGCGGTTACAAAGTAGTAAGACCGAACCCCCGAAGGCACTTCAAAATCGCTCGCGGTGTCTGAGCTTGAGGAATCCACCAGGGTGTAGGCGCCTGTGTCGCTTGCGCTTCGGTACACTCTGTACAAAACCGCGCCAACAGACGGTTGCCAGGCTATAGTGTCGACGTTTCCCAGAACCGATACAATGGTCACGTTTGCGGGTGCTGCCGGAATTGTCTTGGCAATAACCGGCAGCGTCAACGGTGATTCCTGCGAATTATTGGCCGCTCCAATCTTGTAGTAGTAGGTGAGTCCCGCCGACAAACCGGTGTCCACAAGAGTATCCCCGGTAATGGATGCCACCTTCGAAAAAACGCCTGTGTCCGAAGTACTCCTGTAGGCGTTGTACAATGCCGCGCCCGGCACCGGCATCCAGGTAACCACCATTTCCGAAAGGGAATCAAGCCTCGCAGCCACATCTTCCGGCAATCCGGTTGTGGAGCCCACGGCGACAGACTGCCCCTTGTTGCCGAACCTGTTGAGGGCGCTCACCTTGTAATAGTAGAATGCCCCGCATGTGAGGCCCGTGTCGAAAATTGAATTCGCCGTAACGGTGCCGACAAGCGAGAAAGCCCCGGTGTCGCTCGCCCCGCGAAACACTTCATACGACGTTGCGCCGAGAACCCTCACCCAGTCAACCCGAATGCCGGTGAGAGCCGAGCCCGAAGCCGATACGCTGAGCGGCACGGGTGGTGGACCGGTGACTGAGTCGGACACCGAATTTGAACAGGAAAACAGAAATGCACTTGTCAATATACCGGCGAGCAGGACAATTCGTATGCGGTTCATGGTGGTCCGTTGGATGCAAGGGTTTGATCCCGTATGGCGCCGACGCAGGATAAACTCCCTCATCCTGCGCAGCAAACGGAAAAATAGGTGCGCAGCAAAGGAATGTCAATCTTTGATGGGGCATAAACAAGAAGTTGAAGAGTTAAAAAGTCCGGGTGGTTGACGGCGGATGAGAGATCAGTCGGGCACTGTGGTGGATTTCAGCTTGGGTGCGGTCCAGTAATGTCCTTTGGCTTGGTTCGACCGGCAACCTATTTTCACGATATGGTCCCGCACGACAAGTTCTCACCACGGGAGGTACCATGCCGCTATTGCCGAAGATTATCGCGCTGGTGTTTTTGCTTTCCGTGTCGACCTATCCGCAAAATCTCATTCCCGACCCCGGGTTCGAGAACGACCTTACGGGATGGAACGCATTCTGGTCGCGCGACGCGAATGCCGGTTCATTTACGATTGCGACATCTCCGGTTCATGGGGGAACGAAATCGGGCCATGTCCGGCACTCGGGAACGCAGGACTGGAGCGAGAGCCCTGCCATCACCCTGCAGGTGCGCCCCGGACAATTGTATCAGTACTCCGCATGGGTGCGCGTCGATTCGCTGGCGGCGGGCTCCTCGGCCGAGATAAGCGTGGTGTTGCTGGACACCGGGAAAAACGCCATAAGCTGGTCGTATGCGGCCAAACCGTGTACGCTGTCGGCGGGCGTATTTGTCCAGTATACGACGCGGTTTCTTATTCCATCAAGCATCGCTTTTGTCCAGCCGCGCATCATCGGCAGTGGTCCCTGCGACCTGTATGCGGACGATTTCTCGCTCACCCTGGCCGACAGCGTGCCTTCGCGCTATTCGCATCCGTATGTCCTGGAAAACGCCGTGTTCCGGGTTTCCATCGATCCGGTGGCCTTCGGCATTGTCCTGCAAAGTAAGACGACCGCGAAAGCATATTCCACGGAAGGAGTCGGTGTTTTCGAAACGGCGAAAGTGGATTCGTTCCCGGATTCAATCGTGTTCCATTGCGAATACCTGCCCGACTCCTTTCCGGTAACCATTGCAACCTGGCTCGAAGGACCGGCGCTCGGCATCCGGCTTGTCGCCGATTCCAGCCGCGCAATGACCTCCGCGCTTTCGTTTCCCGGCCCCATTTCGTCCGCAAGCACGGATTTCCTGATTATCCCCAAGGGAACGGGCGTGATATGCCCGGCCGCGGGCGCGCCCGCTTACATGAACAGGTATTACTGGATCAGCATGTACGACTGGCAAACCGACCTGTGTTTCGTGGGCGTTACAAACAAGACCTCGGGCTACATGATCACAACCGACGATCCCTGGTTCACACGCGCGAGCTTTTCCGGAACATCGGGTTCCACGGCGCTGGCCCCGCATATCGTGCTGGAGCCGGCCAAGAACCTGTTTGCAAAGAGCCGCGCTCTTTACTACACGGTAATTGATACCGGCGGTTACGTTGCAATGTGCTCATGGTATCGGACGCACGCACAGCAGCGCGGGTACGTGCGCACGTTTGCGCAAAAAGCCGCGGCAGCTCCGCAGATCGACCGCCTTCGCGGCGCGGTGGATTTTTGGATCCTTGGAAACGGGTTCTGGTTTGACAAGGCGGCGTTCTTCCGGACTCTCATCGACGACGGTCTGGACAGGGCGGTCTTTTCCGGCAACTTCTCCAACGCCGTCATCGACACGCTCAATTCGCTCGGGTTCCTCACGAGCATTTACGATTGCTATTGCGACGCGTACCCTCCCGGGCACCAGGGGTACAAATCGGACGGCTACAATACAGGCGCAATCGTAAACGAGGACGGATCCATCATGAACGGATGGCTCGCGTACCTCGACGGGGGGCAGACGCTGCAAGCGCAAGAAGTGTGCGCAGCCGCTCATTGCGGCTACGCAATTCCACGCATCACATCCGAGCGCACCTCAAAGCATTTCAACTGCAGGTTCATCGACGTCGAACTCGCCACAGGCCTCAAGGAATGTTATGCAGCATCGCATCCTGTCAATAGATGCACCGATGCGCTTGCGCGGACAAAGTTGTTCGATACCCTGCGCAGCTCGTTCGGACTTGTCCTTGGAGGCGAGCAGGCACGCGATTTCGCGTTCCCGTTTGTCGACTATGGCGAAGGTACCATGAGCCCATGCCCGGCCGTCAATGCCGGATACGACTGGATGACGCCGGCGGCGCCGGATTCCGATTTTGTCCACTACGACGTCAACCCCGCCATTCGAGTGCCGCTGCACGGCCTCACCTATCACGACGTACACGTTCCCACGTGGTACACCGGCGACGGTTTGTCGCGCGTGCCCGCGTTCTGGGACGAAAAAGACCTATTCAATATTCTGTATGCGTCGATGCCGCTTTTCATGCCGCCCGACACCGCCTATTGGTCGGCGAATTTCGAGCGGTTCCTCACGAGCTACAATCTGGTGTCGGCGGTTACGAGGCGGGCCGGGTTCGCGAAAATGACCGGCCACTCGTTCGTCACCGCCGACGGTCTGGTCCAGCAGACGACGTTCGACAATGGGTGGAATGTTGCCGTCAATTTCGATTCTGTAAACTCGTTCACCTGGAACGGCCATGCGCTCGCGCCGCGGGGCTTCTATGCGTCGTGCGGCGCAGAAGAGGTGTACCGCCTGTCTACCGGAACCGGCGCCATCGCCTGCAGCCGTTTGAGCGACCGCCTGTTTGTCAACGGCTATGGCGCCGCGACCGAGGTCGCGGGCGTTCGCTCGACGGGCGCCGTGTTCCTGCGAAGAGACAGCTCGTTTGTCAGCCTCGCCTTCGTTGGCAGTCAGGCATCCGTCGACCTTCACCCGGCCCGCATTCCGTGGCCCGTAACGGGACTGCGGGTATTCACAAAAGACCGGTCCCAAGAGGTAGCGCCGGTTTTGCAGCCTGACGGATTTTTCAGGATTACCCGGCTTCCCGGCATTTCCGTGTACCGGATCGAGGGAAGCTTCGCGGCGGTGTCCTTGAAGCCGGCAGCAACGCCGTCGTCGCGGCTCTCCGTGCGATCGGGGCCGCACCATTCTATTGTCGTGAGCATGGAGGGAATAGATTCGCATGGAGTAAAGGCAGAGATTAGCGATTGTGCAGGCAGGCTCGTGCAGACGGTCGATTTTCCTCCCGTGCCGGCCGGCGCTGCAAAGATATTTGCGTCACGGCCGCTGCCGTGCGGTGTGTATGTTGTCCGGTACGGCGGCGGAACCTTCGCTGTGACCAACCGAGTCGTAGTCATCTACTGAAAACGCCGGGAAATCTCTCCGTTTACCCGCTACCCGCCGGAATTTGCCGCGAAGGCCGCAACCGTCTCGTCCCGTACGTTTCCGCGGTCGTTGCATTCATCTCGTCCGCGTGGTATACTACATATGTAGGAAAACGTCGCGCAGAAAGCATTTGGCGTGGTGGCAGGCTATACAAAAAGCCGCCAACTTCTTGCACAAACAACCAGTTGTTTTTCCCCGGTGCGATCGCGCATCCTCAATGTCGCCGAATTCTGCGCGACAAAAACTTGACCTTTCGGGAAGTGAAGCTACCCGGCTGTAGGCTGCGAGGCATCTTCCATCCTATGGAAAATTGACTGATTATACTCGCTCGCTAACCCCGGAGCAAGCTCCGAGGAAAAGGCAAACGACACAATAACATACGCGAAGCGCAACTACTTTGCCTTAGGGAACGTAGTGACAATGCGCTCGCTGTGGGATTCAATCAATGGTGCACACCGGCAACACGGCAAAGATTATCCTGGCATTATGCGCCGGAACTTTTATATTCGGCGTTGGATGCGCTTCCCGAATTGCAACGTCGGCGGCTCCGACGGTGAGCCTCAAGCCGGATTCCGCGTCTGCGACTTCGACCGCACCTCATGGCAACGGCCCGGGCGATACCGTGGTGGACGCCGGAAGCTTTGTCGACAAATTCGGTTCCCTCGACGACACCGCTCCGGAATGCTCCGAGATCGATTTTCTTCTCGAAAGCGCCAGGAGCGCGTGCAAGGCAGACAGTTTCGGCGAGGCGCACGCCCTCCTGCTGAAGGCGCTCGCGTCCGTCAGGGAGAAGGCAGACGAAGACAAGTCGTGGGCCGACGCCGAGTCATATTCCAACGAAGCCGCCAGAATATACGCCGAGGATATGCCCGAAGAATACTCGGACAGCATTCCAGATGAAATTTCCATGCTGGTGTTCCAGAAACAATTGTCTCATTCGCTGGACACCCTCAAGCTCTCGGCCGGCGACAGCATTGTCCTCAAGAAGCTCTCTTGCCAGAAGGGAATATCGTACAATTTTCCCATTCAATGGAACGAAAGGGTCTACCGCTCGCTGTGCTTCTTCGCGCGCAGCAAGAAGGGCTCCCTGGACAAGTGCCTTCGTCGCGCCGCATATTACCGACCTTTTATGCAAGCCATGTTCGCAGACAGCGGTCTTCCCGACGATCTTTCGTACCTGCCGCTCATCGAAAGTGGATTTGATCCCTGCGCCTATTCCCGAAAACACGCGTCCGGCATCTGGCAGTTCATCGCACCCACCGGGATCAGGTACGGCCTGAGAAAAACCTATTGGATAGACGAGCGTCGCGACCCCGTGCAATCAACGGCGGCCGCGATTTCCTACCTCAAAAAGCTCTATAATCAGTTTAGCGACTGGCCGCTCGCAATCGCGGCGTACAATTGCGGGGAAAACGGCGTGGCAGGCGCCCTTTCCAGATCTTCATCCGGCAGCTATTGGCGCATTCCCCTTCCCCGAGAAACCAGGAACTACGTTCCCGAGTTCATTTCCGCGCTCATCGTGGCAAAGAACCCGGGATGCTTCGGCTACACTATCGCCGGGAAAGACACCTTCGCCTTTGACGCCGCCATTGTTGATAAATGCATCAACCTACAGGCCGTGGCGGATTCGCTCGGAATTCCGGCGCAACAACTTAAGGCTATGAACCCGCATATCCTGCACTGGTGCACGCCGCCGCGGCTCGCCGGTGTGCGCCTGTACCTTCCGGGCGGCACCAGGGCGCGGTTTGAGGAATCGTTCGCGCGGCATCCGGATGCATACCAGGTGGCATGGTACACCTACCAGGTTAGACCCGGGGAAAAGCTGACGGGCATTTCGCGGCAATTCAAGGTTCCGCTTGAGGCAATTAAGTCCATCAACAACATCGGCACCGCGTGCCGCCTTACCGCGGGTGAAAAGATTCTCGTACCGATTCCCGTTCTCATGTCGACGGCCCAGGCGTATACGGTTGCCCAGGACCTTGTCAAGAACGAACAGCCGGGCCCCAAAGAACCGGGAAAGGCAGGTCCGGCCCTGTACCGGGTGCGCGCAGGCGACACGGTCTGGGAGCTCGCAAAGCTGTTCCACGTGACCGTAAGCGACATCTGCAATTGGAACAAACTCGCCGACCAGCGGATCAGGGCCGGCCAGCGCCTGGTGGTCCGCGCCGATCAGTCCGATGCGGCAACCGGCGCGCAAGCCGCCCCAGCCGCCACCCCTTCGCCGCAGCAATCTTCCTATGCCAAGTACCAGGTCAAGAAGGGCGAAACCCTTTTCTCCATCGCCCGGACGCTTTCGGTGGGCGTCCGCGAGCTTATCGCGTGGAACGCAATGGATGTCAACAACCCCGTTATATTTGGCGGGCAGAACCTGTTATACAAACCGGATCACCGCGTCGTCTCCCGCCCGCACGAGCCGGATACCCTGTTCTACAGGGTTTGCAAAGGCGACAACCTGTATTCTCTCGCCTCTTCGTTTTCCGTGACG
>Ga0182027_10006958_pt1 | contig 16792 bp, 11 predicted proteins | sample 712E1DmetaG_FD_121300 | JGI IMG/M metagenome (GOLD analysis project Ga0182027, IMG submission 121300) | Permafrost microbial communities from Stordalen Mire, Sweden - 712E1D metaG (Illumina Assembly) | ecosystem: Environmental > Terrestrial > Soil > Wetlands > Permafrost | place: Sweden... | reverse complement strand
TGATGTTGTTGTGGGCGTTATTGATCCCGATGACACCGGAGTTTACTGGGAGGTTGCAGATCTCGATTCCCTTGAAATGCAGCCAGCTCCCGCTGACGGTGAACGCTTCGGGCGAGCCGCTGACTTTGGAAAAGTCGAAGACCGGTTTCTCGCCCGGGACGGCCCAGTACTTGATACGGTTGGTGTCCGAGGTTCCGCTCTTCGAGAAGGTGAAGCCGCCGCTCGGGTAGTAGGTTCCGCCGCCGATGTAGACCGTGTCTCCAGCCCCCGCCGAGCTGACCCCCTTCGTCAGCGTGGCAAAAGGGCTGGCTTGGGTGCCGGGATTCGAATCGCTGCCCGTCGTGGACACGTAATACTCGGCGGCAAATGCATTCTTCGCCGCGAAGAAGCCGAGGCCAACGATCAGCCAGAACGAGAAGGTGTTTCGCTGACCCGATTTCGTCAGATAGTTCGAGGATTTCATCGGTCTCCTTTGGCGCACCGTGATGGAATTTCGATAGATCGCCGCAGCTATGTAGGGATTGCGACTATTCAAGATGGGTCACCGTCGCCACCCGAAATAATAGAGATTGTCCTGGGCAACCGCTGGGCGAGCGCAGCAATGCCGCTTGGCTAGGTGGATTAAGCCCCTCGTCTGCCGGCGGCTATCGATGAATCCCATGCGACAAATCGATCGCGATCTCGTCGTGTTCGACTGCCCAAGATGTCGGGCGCCAGTGCCGATTTCAGCGATGAAACAATGCACTTCCTGTGCTTCTTGGCAATGGTACGGGACTTGCTGGGACTAGGTGCATGAAAACCCACCAGCGTTCCCGCAGCCTCCTGATTCCGTTTCTCGCGGCCGCAGCTACGGCGCTCGGCTGCTCGGCCAACGACAACGAGCCATGCCGTGACTGCGTGGCGGACGCAGGTGCAGAGGTGGTCGCCCCGCAAAGCAACGAGGTTGGTCCGGTCGGCGCCTACAGCGCCTGTCCCGTGGACAATGTCGGACCAAGTTCAACTCCCGAGGTGCGGCGGACCTTGCCGTGGACCTTTGTGCCGAGCAGTGCAGATGCAGGCAGTCCGGGCGACAGCGCAGTCACGGCCTGTACTTTCACGGACAGCGCGAAGACATGTAGTGCCGAGGCCAGCGTCCACGTGACCTCCGATGGCCCAGAGCTTACCCTTGCGGGGTTCGGCCTTTTGCGCTGGAACTTGCAAGGAATGTCCGAAGCCGTGGCCCAGCCAACGGTCGTGGAAGGCGGATCGGTGTGGCTGGCCTACAGCGAACATCAATATACCGTGTGCCCCTTCTGCGGCGGCTACTATGATCGCAGCGTCGAGATTCGGGACCGGCAGGGTGGAAAGATCCTGTGGCTTGGCAGCGAGGGATCGAAAGTCGGCGACATGCCTGTGGCCACGCAGATGGAACTCTTCGGTGCATCCGCGACGCTTCAAGTGGACTGCGAGATGACCGGAAGCGCCGGTTGTTACACCTTCGATCGACTCAGCTACGATCACGAGCTTGGGATCGCGCCGGCCGTCGTGATCCATCACGCCACTCTGGAAACCGTGACGGCGCCGACCGGCACATACCAGGTCTATTGGGCCTACAGTCAGGAGAATTCGCAATACAGCAGCGGTTGCATGGATGGTCCCGACGTGGCGAGCGATAGCGGCTATGCCGTAAGTCTGGTGCCATAGCCCGCTCGGGTTTCAACGCACCTGTCTCTTGGCTGGTGTTGGCTGCTCGCCAGTCCAATCGTTTGGGTGGCCTGTTCCTGGAAACGCAAAGTCGGCGTATGATATCGGCGGGAGGCACCTCATGAATACGCGCGCCCATCTATCCACCATCGCCCTAAGCCTGGTTGTCGCCACGGGTTGCGGCGGCAGCAAGAATACGACGAATCAAGGAACGGGAGGCCTCGCGGCTGCGGGCGGTCTCGCCGCGGCCGGTGGCGTGATCGGCAGCGGTGGCGCGCCAGCCACGGGCGGCATTTCCGCGACCGGCGGCATCGCCCCGGCCGGCGGCGTCTCCGTCACAGGTGGCGCGAGCGGCGGCGTGTCGTCAGCAGGCGGCGTCTCCGTCGCGGGCGGCATTCGCGCGACCGGCGGCATCTTGCCAGCTGGCGGTGTCTCCGTCACAGGTGGTGCGAGCGGCGGCGTGTCGTCAGCGGGCGGCGTCTTGGTGACAGGCGGCATTCGCGCGACCGGTGGTGTTTCCACAAGTGGCGGCGCCACGGCGAGCGGAGGCACGAAGGCGAGCGGCGGCACCCCGGCGAGCGGAGGCGCGACTGCGAGCGGAGGCGTCCTGGCGAGCGGTGGCGCGACCGGCACCACGCCCGTGGGCGCCACGCTTTTTCCTGCCACGGCACCTTTCTACCAAGACATTTCCACTGCCACTCTCGACAGCCAGTCGGCCACTATCATCAGCGGGCTCGCCGCGAAGGGCTGGGGCGCGGGCAGCTTCCGCATCGACTTTTCCATCGAAGTCTTGAAGGCCGACGCCACCGTCACACCGCGTGCCTTCACTCAGACCGGCGACTTCTACGACCCCGACTGCGATCCTGTCCCCATCCCCGTGCCCGCAACTGGAAGCCTTGAAGGCGAAAGCAACTATACCTGTGGCTCCGACGGCGATTGCCATCTCATTGTCATTCAGGGCAGCAAGCTCTACGAAATGTGGCGGGCCGATATCACGGGCGGCACGGCCACGGGCACGCCGTTTAACGGTGGTTGCCTTGCAGTGTGGGATCTCACCCACGACTATTGGCAGCCCGCCACGCCGCCCGCGCTCTTCGCGCGCGGCGACCAGTGCACCAGCGCGGACGCCGGCGGCTTCCCCATCTCCGCCTTGCTCTTCTCCGCCGACGAAGTCGCTTCCGGCAGCCTGAACCACGCCATTCGCTTTATCCTGCCCAACGATCGCATCACCAAGGGCGCGTACGTCCACCCGGCCACGCACTCGGGCGCGGGCAAGGGCACGCCGACCGCGGACACCGTGCCCTACGGCGCGCGCTTCCGCTTGAAATCGTCCTTCAACCTCGCCGGCCTGCCGAGCGATGGCGCCCGCACGGTGGCCCGCGCCCTGCAAAAGTACGGCATGCTGCTCTCCGACGGCGGCAATATCGCGCTCACCGCGCAAGCCGACACTTACACCACGGCCAAATGGTCTGGCCTGCTCGGATCGAGTGATCTCTCATCCATCAAAGTCACCGACTTCGAAATGGTCGACGGCGGCACGCGGATTCCGCTGACTCTGGATTGCACGCGAACGCCGCTGTAGTGATCCGGTCGGTCAGCCTCATGTGGTACCCCGGAGGCGGCGGCTGTGCGACTCGCGGGCGGTCCTAGACGGTATCCAATTCCTGACCTCGCCTGGAACAGTGCTGTTGCTGTAGAATGTGGTCTCACGCAAAGGAGTCTCTATGCGTTGTGAAAATTGTACCTGGGCTCGGTCAAGCAGCGTGGCGTTCGCTTGCTGCACACTCTTTGCGCTGCTTGCAGCTGGCTGCTTGAGTAGCGGCAGTGGTTCTGGCACAGGTGGAACGTTGGGCTCGGGAGGTCAGATCGTCACGGGCAGCGGCGGAAACACCAGTAGCGGTGGCAGCGTGGAAAGCGGCGGGAGTGCAGCCAGCGGTGGCAGCGTGGCAAGCGGTGGCAGCGTAGTCACCGGCGGTAGCGCAGTCACCGGTGGCAGCGTGGCAAGCGGCGGGAACGTGGGCACTGGCGGGAGCCCAGGCACTGGTGGCGGTCAAGGCACCGGTGGTGGCGCAGGAAGCGGCGGCAGCGCGGGCACCGGCGGCAAGACAGGTGGTGCCAGCGGCGGTCAAAGCATTGACGGCGGTCAAAGCACCGGCGGTGCGGGAAGCGGCGGCATGACTGGGGGCACGGGTGGCAGCACAGGCACAGGCGGCAAGACAACGGGCACAGGCGGTGCAAGTGGGACCGGCGGCGCGAGCGGCACCGGCGGCACAAGTCGCACCGGTGGTGCCAGCGGCACGGGTGGCGCGAGTGGAACCGGTGGTTCGAGCGGCACTGGCGGTGCGCAGCCGTTCAAGGGTATCGCCGGCGGGGCGTGTAAGGTGCGCACCGCGATGAACGTGTCTTGGTACTACAACTGGATGGGGAGCGAGAACGAGGCGTGCGCAGCCCCGAACGGCGTCGAATATGTGCCCATGACTTGGGGCGCGGATACCGCGGCTAACATCAAGACCGCCGTCACGGGCTTCGTGGGCAAGGGCTACAAGTACGTGCTCGGCTTCAACGAGCCGGACAACACGACCCAGTCCAATGTCTCAGTGGCGTCGGCGCTTGCGCTCTTGCCCTCGTATAATGTCGCGACAACGATTGCCATCGGATCGCCCGCGACTCAGGCCAATACCACCGGGCAAGCGTGGTTCACACAGTACATGGCGGGCGTCGCGGCCAATACCACACTGCGAACCGACGTCATCGCCATTCACTGGTATGGCTGGAACGCCGGCTCGTGCGACGCCGCGGCCTCGCAGCTCGAAAGCTACATCAAGTACGCGGAAGGATTTCCCGGCAATCGGCCCATTTGGCTGACCGAGTGGGGCTGCCTCAACCAGAGCGCCCCGACGGCAGCGGGCGTGATCGCCTTTTTCAACGGAGCACTCGCGGTGTTCGCCAAGCACCCACGGCTGGCGCGCTATGCCTGGTACCAATGGTCCCCGAATTGCGAGGTCTACAACACCGACGACACCTTGACCGATCTCGGCAAGATCTACGCCGCGGCGCCATCGAAGAAGTAGCATGAAACAGCGGAAACTCGGACACTCCACCCTTTTCACATCCGCCCTTGGCCTTGGCTGCATGGGCATGAGCGAATTCTATGCTGGCGCCTCGGAGGAGGAATCCCTGGCCACGCTGAAGCTCGCGCTGGATCGTGGGCTGAACTTCCTCGACACCGCGGACATGTACGGGCCCTTCAAGAACGAAGAGTTAGTTGGGCGCGGGATCAAAGGCCGGCGCGATCAAGTTGTCCTGGCCACCAAGTTCGGCAACATGCGCGGCAGCGACGGCAGCTTCCAGGGCGTGAACGGCCGTCCCGACTATGTGCGCGCCTGCTGCGATGCCAGCTTGAAGCGGCTGGGCGTGGATCACATCGATCTCTACTACCAGCATCGCGTAGACCGCGCGGTTCCCATCGAGGACACCGTGGGCACCATGAGCAGGCTGGTCGATGCCGGCAAGGTGCGCTTCCTTGGCCTGTCCGAGGCATCGCCAGCGACCATCCGGCGCGCGCATGCCGTCCATCCCATCTCGGCCCTGCAAACGGAATACTCGCTGTGGAGCCGCGATCCCGAGGACGAATTGCTGGCGACCGTGCGCGAACTCGGCATCACCTTCGTGGCCTACAGTCCGCTCGGCAGGGGATTTCTCACTGGCCGGTTCGCGAAATTCGAAGATCTGTCCGAGAAGGACTACCGGCGGTTTTCGCCGCGTTTTCAGGGCGAGAATTTCGAGAAGAACCTTGCCCTGGTGGACAAGGTGTCCGAGATCGCGCGCGACAGAGGCGTGAAGCCAGCGCAGCTAGCCTTGGCTTGGGTGCTGGTCCAGGGCGAGGACATCGTTCCCATCCCTGGCACCACCCGACGGCAGCACTTGGAAGAAAACCTCGCGGCTCTCGACATCGTGCTGTCCGCGGACGAGCTTGCGCGCATCGACGCCGTGGCGCCCAAGGGCGCGGCCTCGGGCCCGCGCTACCCCGAAGGCGCCATGCGCTTCGTAAACGGGTAGAGCCGAGCGGCGTTGCCGAGCGGCGTTTCTCGAATTCGCCCCTATACTCCCGGCCGCATGGCGATTCTGGCCACCGCTCGCAATCTCACCAAATCCTTCTCGGCGCGTCCCTTGTTCCAGGGCGTGGGTTTCACCTTGGCCGAGGGCGAGCGCATCGGGCTCATCGGTCCCAACGGCGCGGGCAAGAGCACCTTGCTGCGCATCCTGGCCGGGGTGGACTCGCCCGACAGCGGCGAACTGGCGTTGCGTCGCGGGCTGCGCGTGGGCCACGTGGCCCAGGTGCCCGTGTTTCGTCCTGGGCAAACCGTGCGCGAGGCGGTGCTGGAGCCGGCGGAGTTCGTCGACGCCGATCACCGGTGGCAGGCGGAGGCGCGGGCGGACGAACTCATCGCTCGCCTGGACCTGTCTGGTTCGCAGGCCGGCGCGGATGCGCCCGTCGAGCGTCTGTCCGGCGGCTGGCGCAAGCGCGTGGCCCTGGCGCGCGAGCTTTCGCGCGAGCCCGAGCTGCTCCTGCTCGACGAGCCCACCAACCATCTGGACGTGGAAAGCATTCTGTGGCTGGAGAAATTCTTGGCCCAGGCGCCGTTCGCGACCATCACCGTCACCCACGATCGGCTCTTTCTCCAACGGGTCTCGAATCGCATCCTGGAACTCGATCCAAGGAACGAGGGCGGGCTTTTGTCGGTGGACGGCGACTACGCCACGTTTCTTGAGCGCAAGGAAGAGTTGTTGGCCGCGCAAGAGCGCCAGGAGACTACGTTGCGCAATACCTTGCGCCGCGAGAGCGAGTGGCTGCGTCGTGGCGCCAAGGCGCGCTCGACCAAGCAGCAGGCGCGCATCCAGCGGGCCGAGGCCTTGGTCGGGGCCGTGGAAGAACTCGCCGCGCGCAACGTCTCTGGCACCGCCGCGCTGGATTTCGGCAGTGCTGGACGCAAACCGAAGCGGCTCATCGAGGCCAAGGGCATTGGCAAAACCTACGCAGGCAAGATCGTCTTCCAAGGCATCGATCTTTTCCTTGGGCCGGGCAGCCGCCTTGGGCTCATCGGAAAGAACGGCTGTGGAAAATCCACCTTGCTGCGCGTGCTGGTGGGGCAAGAGGCGCCCGATGCGGGCGAGGTGATTCGCGCGGATAACTTCCAAGTGGCGTATTTCGAGCAACAGCGCGAGAGCCTAGATCCCAACGTGACGGTCATCGATACCCTGTGTCCCGGCGGTGACCAGGTGGATTTTCGCGGCACTTGGGTGCACGTGAACGGTTACCTGTCGCGCTTCCTCTTTCGCGCCGAACAAGGCAAGTTGCGCGTCGGCCAGTTGTCTGGCGGCGAGCAAAGCCGCCTGGCGCTCGCGCGCTTGATGTTGCGTCCCGCGAACGTCCTGGTCCTCGACGAGCCGACCAACGATCTGGATCTGGCCACGCTGGACGTGCTTGAGGAAACCCTGACCAACTTCGACGGGGCCGTGCTGCTGGTCAGCCATGATCGCTATTTCCTCGATCGCACCACCACCTCGCTGCTCGCCGTCTCCGATCTTCCTGGCGCCGAGGTCACCCACTTGGTCGGGCTGGCCCAGTGGGAGGCGTGGTACGAGGCCGAGCGCGAAGACCTTGCCGCCGCGGCCGAACGCGAGAAGCCGGCGACCGCGCGCACGCAAGCCAGCGCGCCCCGGCGCAAACTCAGCTACAAAGACCAGCGCGATTTCGACACCATCGAAGCCCGCATCGCCGAAGCCGAGGCGCGCTTGGCGGCACTCGAAGCCGAACAAGCGAGTCCCGAACTAGCAAGCAATGCCAGCCGCCTCGTGGAATTGATCGCGCAGATCGAAAGCGCCAAAGCCGAAGTCGACGCCCTCTACGCCCGCTGGTCCGAACTGGAGGCGATGGTGGTCGAGGGGTGAGGAAGTCCTTCGGACACTTGCGTTGTCACCGATACGTTTCCTGTATGGTCTCAAAATTGTTGGGCCTTCATGCCCAGAGCAGGCCGTATCGGAATCGCGTGGGCACTACAAAGCGCTCCCGGTGTTGATAGCGATCCGGCGAATTGACTACACGCCGCTGCCGACCACGGGAATGGCGATGGAAGCAACTCCATCAGTGATAGTGATGGCTCCGTTGACGCTGCAGGTCTCCGATGTGATCTTGAAATCCGCCGAATTGGTGCCGCCCAGGAAGACGCCCAGCTGTCCGGTGGTCATGCCGCCGATGTTGCCGACGTTGATATTGAGCGGTGAGCTGGAGGTGCCTGGCCCTGCGGTGAACGCCGCTGCGAGAGGCGTGGCTGCGAGCTTCGCGGCGGCCAGCACATTTACTGTCACTGGAACAATCTTCGTCACGCCACCCTGGGAGATGACCACCGCATCGCTCGTAGGTGAGCCGACAGTTGCTGAAGCGAAGTTGACCACAACGGCGCAACTGGTGCCCGCGGCCAGGACCGAGGTGCAGGTCGTGGTTGCATTGCTTGCTGGCGTGGCGCTGTTCGCGCTTTCGGGCACGGTCAAACGGCTGATGCGCGGAAGGGCATAGAGCACGCAAGCAAGCGCGTGAGGCGATTCACTTCGATGGCCACCCGGCGTCGAGAACGCAGAGGGCGAGAGTCCCGTTTGAGATCAAGGCACCGTGATCTCATGTACACTGTTGTTTCGAGCATGAAGCCGCACTTCCCCGAAACCCGCGCCGAGACAGCGACGCACCGCCTTCACGGGGCCGAGGTGAAAGACCCCTTTCTCTGGCTGGAGGAAGCTTCTGCGCCCGAGGTAAGGGCTTGGACAGACCAGCAGACACGTTTTCTGCGCAAAACGCTCGATGGCTCTCCTGACCGCGCGTGGCTTGAACGAAGGTTGTGGCAGCTTTTCGAAAGTGGAAATCTGGGACTCCCCATCTCCACCCGACGGCCAGACGGCCAAGGCATCCTCCTATTCTACACTGAGCAGACCGGGCGACAGAACCAACCAGTGCTCTACGTGCGCGACGGATGGGACGGCCCCGGCCGACCGCTGATCGATCCGAACGAACTCGCTGCCGATGGAAACATTGCGCTTGATTGGTGGTTTCCATCGCAAGACGGCGCCTTCGTCGCGTACGGCTTTTCCGAGGGGGGCGACGAGGAGTCCACTCTTCGCATCCTGGAGGTTGCCACGGGCCGCGTGCTTCCCGAGGTTGTTCCTCGCACGACGGCTTGCTCACTGGCCTGGCTTTCCACCAGCAAAGGCTTCTACTACACGCGCTACCCTTTGCCCGGAAGTGTGCCCGCCGACGAGGAGCACTACCACCGCCACGTCTTCTTTCACGAGTTGGGAACCGATGCGAAGAACGATCCGCGAGTCTTTGGCGAAGGCGCAGGCTGGTCCAACTGGCCCATGGTCATGCTCTCGCTCGACGATCGGTTCCTGGTCATCGAGGTGTTGGATGGTCCGATGCGAACGGACGTGTTCGTGGTGGACACGCAGGCATCTCCTCCCACGCGCGCCGTGCCCGCGGTCGAGGGCCACGCTGCGATCTTCACGGTCGTCGGGATGGGGAAGGACTGCGTCTATGTGGTCTCCAAGGAAGACGCGCCCCGCGGTCGCTTGATGGCCTTCGACCCGCGTGCGCCTCAGCGCGCAAAATGGCGAGCGGTCCTTCCGGAAAGCGAGGATACGCTCGAATCTGCGGCGATCGCTCGTGACAAAATCATGGCTCTCTACCAGAAGGACGCGGTTTCGGTCTTGCGCGTGTTTTCGCTTGACGGAAAATCCGAGGGCGATCTGCCCCTGCCGGGGTTGGGCACCGTATCCGGCTTGTCGGGCCATCCCGATCAGACGGACGTCTTCTTGACCTTCACATCGTTTTTGATTCCTGGCGTGGTCTTTCGCCACGACACGATCTCTGGGCAAACCGCGGTTTGGAGCCAGATCACTTCACCGGTCGATCCTCGCAAGTTCACCGTCAGGCAGGTGCGCTATCGCTCGAAGGATGGCACGTCGATTCCCATGTTTCTGGTACATCGCCAAGGGCTGATCCCGGACGGGCAGAATCCCACGCTGCTCTACGGATACGGCGGGTTCAACATCAGCTTGTCGCCGTGGTTCGCGCCCCTGGCCATTCCCTTTATCGAACGCGGGGGCGTGTTCGCCGTGGCGAACCTACGCGGGGGTGGCGAGTATGGCGAGAAATGGCATTGCGCTGGTGTTTTGGAAAAGAAGCAGAACGTGTTCGACGACTTCATCGCCGCCGGCGAATACCTCATTCGTGAGAACATTACCTCGCGAAACCGCCTGGCCATTTCGGGCCGGTCGAACGGCGGGTTGCTCGTCGCAGCTGTGCTCACCCAGCGTCCTGAACTTTTCCGTGCGGCCATCTCCGGCGTGCCCCTGACCGACATGGTCCGCTACCATCTGTTTTGTGGCGCTCGCCTTTGGTCCCCGGAATACGGCTGCTGCGAAAACCCTGAGCATTTCCCCTGGCTGCACGCTTACTCGCCATACCATCGCGTGATCGATGGAACCGCCTATCCGGCCACGTTGATTTTCACCTCCGAAACCGACAGCCGCGCGGACCCCATGCACGCGCGCAAAATGGCGGCTCGATTGCAGACCGCCACGGCCGGCCCGGACGTCATTCTCCTGCGCACCGAGAGCGCGGGTGGACATGGCGCTGGCAAACCCAGCAGCCGCCTGGTTGACCAACACCTGGATGAACTGGTGTTTCTGTTCGATCATCTGGGGATGCGAGGGACTTCCCCTTCGACGTAGAAAAGAGGCGGCTTTCATGAACCCAGAGCCAAACCCAACCACGCTGGCTTCGGGCCTTTCGATTGTGGACATTCGCGTCGGCGAAGGGGCTCTGGCGCAAGTCGGGGACCGGTGCGTGGTCCACTACACCGGATGGCTGCGTGGGGGCGAAGAAAAGTTCGACAGCTCGCGGGAACGGGCCGAGCCATTCGCGTTCCGGCTGAGGAAAGGCGAGGTGATTGACGGATGGGTCGAGGGCATTCTCGGTATGCGCGTGGGCGGCGCGCGCCGCCTAGCGGTGCCTTCTCATTTGGCCTACGGCGAAGAGGGGAGAAAGGACGTCATCCCCCCCCGGGCCGAGCTGATCTTTGAGATCGAGCTTCTGGAGGTAGCAAAGTACAACCCTGAAGACCGTCTTGTGGTGGCGCCCCAGATGCGCGTGCGATGGCAGGGGAGCACAATTGAGATTTATGTTCCGAGCGAACCAAGAGTGGTGGAGACCACGGACCCGGAGGTCCTTCTGGTGTTGCACCGCTTTTCCACGCCCAGCCGGCGCGGCGATGTGCTGGCCCAGTTCCCGGATCTGCCATCCGAAGACGTGGAGGCTGTGGTCGACGAACTCGAGGCGGCCAACATCCTTATGGCGCTGCCCGCGCGAGACACGGCGCCCGCTAGGGAAACACCCGGTGGGCCCGATGTGACGCCGAATTCGGGGAAGACGCATCTTCTCTTCGTCTTGCCTCCCAATCTAAGCGACTACGGGCAATTGGACGTTCCTTGCGCTTTGCTGTTCTTGGCTTCGTTGGCCGCGCAGAATGGATATGCGACGGACTTTCTACTCGCCTGTTCGTCGACCAATACCCATCCGTCGTTGACGCGCGCGTTTGCGGGTCCCAGCCGCGAGCGACTGCCGATGATATTGTTCATCGAGAGCTTCGCCGACGAGCTGCTCAAGCGAATCGCGGCTATCCGCGAACGAGGGGAGCAGCCCGTCCTCGCCCTTTCCTGCTTCTCGTCCGCCCTCTACGCCTCGTGCGTGATTTTGGGGACGCTGGCGCGGGATCGCTTTCCCAACCTGCCCATCCTCACCGGTGGCTACCATCCGACCGTCGATCCGGGGTCGATGAACGCCCTGGTTGGTGGCCAAATGAGCGTCTTGCAGGACGATCAAAAATGGCGCCCGGTCGCGAGCGAGCTGTTCGAGGTATTGGACGAGGCCACCGCGCGCATCACAGAGCGCCGAGATTTCGTCTTCGACTATGTGTTCGAGGGTCGCGCTGACCATTCCTTTCTACCGGTGGTAGACGAAATTGCGCGTAGCGGGAAACGGCCCGACCGCCCCGGGGTCATTCCCCCGGCACCCATGACCGACGGGGAAATCCTGGCCTTCCGTTACGATCCGAAAATCCTTTCACACCTGGCCATGGAGAAAGCCTCCCTATCCACCGGACCGATGCGTCCGTTTTCCCTATGCTTCAGTTTTGGATGTCCCTTCGCTTGCTCCTTTTGCATCAACAGCAAGACCCACGAGCGATGGCAGGGCATGGATCCTCGGCATGCCATCGACACTATGGAATTATTGCATCGCTCTTGTGGCATCAATCGATTCTCCTTGCTGGACGCGACCTTCGCTGCCCACAAGAGCTGGCGACAGACTTTCTACACAGGCTTGAGCGAAAAGGATTGGATCGAAGACATCCACATCGACACGGAAACCTCGGTCATGACCTGGGAGATGGAGAATCTCGACGTGCTCGACCGGTTGAGCATGACCGTGCAGGTCGGCCTCGAATCCTGCTCGCCCGAGATGCTCTTGCGTATGGGGAAGGCGAAGAAACCCAAAGAATACCTGTTGCGATTAAAGGCTTTGATCGAGACGCTGGCTCCACGGGTCGATCAACTGCATCTCATGATGATTTTTGGGTTTCCGGGAGAAACCCGACAAACGCTCAAGGAAACCCTTGCCTTCCTCTTGGACGAGTGCCGGGTGCTTTCCTACCGCAACGTGGAGATCTGCCCCCAGCTCTATCTCCCCCTGGTTGGCACACGCGCGTTCGAGCAGACCAACGAATTTGGTATGCGTTTCGGGTACAAGCCCAACCTTGGCGAGTGGTGGAACAAGGATGGTTCGGATCGATTCGCGGGCTTGCGTCCCAGTCACACTCTCTCGGTGGATACTTGTGTGCAGCTCATACAAACGCTCGCCGCCTACTTCCGAGGTGGCAATGGAGACAATGCCGACCAGGAACCCGCCATGGGGAAGGAACGGGACGTGTGCGGGACACTGAATCGCTCAAAACTCGAACGGCGCCAGTTACGCGCCGATCTCTTGCGCATCCTCGACGAGGGAAACGCGACCATTTGAGAGTGACGAGACCGGTCATCTGGCTCTGCAGCACTGCGGCTGGCTACGCCTGGCAGCCGGCGCCAGTGGGTAGTAGGGTCAGCTCGTGAACAAGACCCGCGTCATCATTCTCTGAGCCTAGTCCCTTACGAATGGTTTTTTGCGACGTCTGAGAACCCTTTGAGCCCGGGCAGAGTTCCACGCGGGTTGGGCGGGTTGGCCGAGGGTTAGACCTACAGATTCTTGTACAACGGCCCGCCGCCACCTTCTGGGGGGACCCAGTTGATGGCGCCGTAGGGATCTTTGATGTCGCAGGTCTTGCAGTGCACGCAGTTCGAAAAGTCGATGCGCAGCTTCTGGAACTTGCCGGTGGTCTCGTCGCGCTCGACCACGTAGACGCTGGCCGGGCAGAATTTCTCGCAGGGGTTGCCGTATTCCTCGGCGCAGCGTTCGCAGTAGCTGGTGTCGACCTTCAAGTGGCAGGGCTGCTTTTCCTCGTGGCGCGTTCCCGAATGGTAGACGTCGGTCAACTTGTCGAAGGCGATGCCCTGGTTGTCGTATTTGAATGTGCTGGCCGGCGCACCTTGTGGATACACATCAAGTAGCTTCTTCGTGTCCTTGTGGTCTTCTTCAAGGACGATCTTGTCGAGCGGGTAGCGCCCGCCGGTGATGGTCATCAGCCCGGCCTGGATGGTGCCGCCGACCAGGCCCGCCTTCATGAGCTGGCGGAAATTGCGCGCGGGAACCATGTCCTTGACGATGTACGAGTTCGCGACCGCGGTTTCGTATTTGGCGAGCTGCTTGGACGAGAAGTCGCCCTTGGTCAGCGCCTCGAACAGCGTTTCGGCGGCCAGGATGCCGCTCTTGATGGCGTAGTGAACGCCTTTGAGCTTGGGCATGGCCACCATGCCCGCGCTGTCGCCGCAGATGAGCGCGCCATCCAGGGCGATCTTGGGCATGGAATAGTAGCCGCCCTCGGGAATGGTCTTGGCGCCGTAGGAAACCACCTTGCCGCCTTCGAGCAGTTTCTTCACGAACGGGTGCCGCTTGAACTCGCAGAATTGTTGGTGCGGGTCGATGAGCGGGTCGTGGTAGTCGAGTCCGGTGATCAGGCCGAGGGCGATTTGGCCCGCCGACATGGCGTAAATGAAGCTGCCACCAAAGGTGTGGCTGTCCATGGGGTAGCCCATGGTGTGGATGATGTGTCCCGTGGGCAGCGGCGATTTCTCGAACTCCCAGACTTCCTTCACGCCAGTCGCGTAGGTCTGTGGGTTGCGGCCTTCGTCGAGGCCGAGCTTCGTCACCAGTTGCTTTGTGCACGAGCCGCGCGTGCCTTCGCAGAAGACGGTGCACTTTGCCAGCAGGTTGGGGCCAGCCTCGAAGATGCCTTTGGGTGTGCCGTCGGGGTTCACGCCCTTGTCGCCGAGTTGCACGCCGATGACTGTTTCATTTTCGTAAAGCACTTCCTGCGCCGCAAACGTGGTCAGTGCATCTACGCCGGCGGCCGAGAGTTGCTCGCCCAGCCACTTCACCAGCTTGCCCAGCGACACGATGAGGTTGCCGTGGTTCTTCATCTGCGGCGGCACCAGGGGGAATTTGAAGGCGCGCTTGCGCGTGAAGAAGTACACGCCCTCGCTCTTGACCTCGCTCTCGATGGGCGCGCCCTTTGCCTTGAAATCGGGTATCAGTTCGGCCAAGGCCTTGGGTTCCATGACCGCGCCGGACAGGGTGTGGTCGCCCAGGTTGGCGGCCTTCTCGATGACCGCGACCACCATGTCCACGCCCAGAGTTTCCTCGTTGATGGGCTTGCCCGGTTTTTCGCCCTTAACCACGGCGGCGTTGTGCTTGGCAATGAGGTTGGTCAGGTGGAGGGCGCCGGAAAGCCCAGCGGGTCCGCCGCCGACGAAGACGACGCCCGCTTTCATGGTGTCTCGCTCTGTCATGTCCCCTTACTTATCCTTGTTTGAGAAGCTCCGCACGCCGCATCTCGCCGCGGCCGCGGACGGCCGCGGGAGGGCACAGAGGTGGCAGAGGGCACAGAGGGCCGGAGGGGATGGATAGTATCGACATTTGTCTATATTGACAGAAGTCGATGTAGCAGTCATGCTCTGCCGGTGACCAAGTCGCCCGCCATCGCCAAGTCATTGAATGCGTCCGCCGAGTGTTGCTCGCCGCGGGGCAAGCTGCAGGGCAAGGATTTGACCGCATTCTCCATCCTGTTCAAGGCGCTCGGCGACGATACTCGCCTTGCCATTCTGGGATTTCTAGTCACGGCGGGCGATGCGCTGTGCGTGTGCGAAATCGAGGATCACGTCAAAGAACTCTCGCAGCCCACGATTTCGCATCATCTTCGCCAGCTGCGCGAGGCCGGCTTGGTCACGGCCGAACGCCGGGGCACCTGGGTCTACTATGCCATCGACAAGACCGCCTACGCCCGTCTGGCCAAGTTCGCCATGCTGTTCGCAGCCTGAGTTTTCGTTGGTTCTCTATATCGACAAATATCAATGAAGGAGATCGCGATGTCCAAACTAAGCATCCTCAAGGATCCAGAAAACCAGTCCTCTTGCTGCGGTGGTGGCGAAAACGAGCCAGCGCAGGACATTCGCGAGGTCGTCAAACAGCGCTACGGCCAGGCGGTCAAGGCGGTCGTGGCGGGCGCCAAGCCTTCGTGTTGCGGGTCGGCCGCGACCGGCATGGGCGGCACCGATCCGATCACGCGCGACCTGTACGCCGCGGATCAAACCTCGGGGCTTCCCGAGGAAGCGCTGGCAGCGTCGTTCGGCTGCGGCAACCCGACGGCCTTGGCGGAATTGCGCCCAGGCGAAATCCTCCTCGATCTCGGCTCGGGCGGCGGCATCGACGTGCTCCTGTCGGCCAAGCGAGTCGGCCCGACCGGCAAGGCCTATGGCCTCGACATGACCGACGAGATGCTGGCTCTGGCGGAAAAGAACAAGGCCAAGGCCGGCGCGACCAACGTCGAGTTCTTGAGGGGAACCATCGAGGAGATCCCTCTGCCCGACAGTGCGGTGGACGTGATCATCTCGAACTGCGTGATCAACCTGTCGGGCGACAAGGACAAGGTCTTGCGCGAGGCCTTTCGCGTGCTCAAGCCGGGCGGCCGTTTCGCCGTGTCCGACATCGTGCTTCGCCGGGAACTTCCCGAGGAAGTTCGCACGTCCCTGAATTTATGGACGGGGTGCGTGGCCGGCGCGCTGGTGGAATCCGACTACGTCGGCAAGCTTCGCGCCGCGGGATTTGGCGACGTCACCGTCGAGTCGACCCGGATCTACGGCAAGGACGACGTGGCCGAGATGGCGTCGTCGTGTTGCGGAGGCGACCTGACCCCGACCCTCGCCGCGCTCGACGGCGCGGTCATGAGCGCCTTCATCCGGGCAAGAAAGCCGTGAGCGCAACCAAACGCCTCTCGCTCATCGATCGCTACCTGACCCTGTGGATCTTCCTCGCCATGGGGATCGGGGTCGCGGTGGGATTCCTTTTCCCGCAAGCTGTCGAGCGCTGGAATCGCGCCAGCAGTTCGGGCACGACATCGTGGCCTATCGCGGTCGGGCTCATTCTCATGATGTACCCGCCGCTGGCCAAGGTCCGCTACGAAGAGCTGGGCAAGGTGTTTCGTAACAAGCGCGTGCTGGGTCTATCTCTGCTGCAAAACTGGGTGGTGGGACCGTTGCTGATGACCGCGCTGGCCCTGCTCTTTCTGCACGACAAGCCCGAGTACATGGTGGGCCTCATCATGATTGGCCTCGCCCGCTGCATCGCCATGGTCATCGTGTGGAACGATCTGGCCCAGGGCGACGCCGAATACTGCGCCGGCTTGGTGGCCTTCAATTCGATTTTTCAGGTGCTGTTCTACTCGGTCTACGCGTACCTCTTCGTGACCCTGGTGCCTGCCTGGTTCGGCATTCAGGGCGCCGTGGTTCACGTCAGCGTCGGCCAAATCGCGCAAAGCGTGTTCGTGTACCTTGGCATTCCATTTCTCGCCGG
>Ga0182027_10006957_pt1 | contig 16796 bp, 13 predicted proteins | sample 712E1DmetaG_FD_121300 | JGI IMG/M metagenome (GOLD analysis project Ga0182027, IMG submission 121300) | Permafrost microbial communities from Stordalen Mire, Sweden - 712E1D metaG (Illumina Assembly) | ecosystem: Environmental > Terrestrial > Soil > Wetlands > Permafrost | place: Sweden... | reverse complement strand
CGGATGCAATAATAAGACCGGCTCGCCGTTGCCTTGAAACCGATAATGCATTTGTCCTTCCGGAATATCAGCAAAAGCTCTTTTCATTTTTCCCCGTAACTGCGTCCCGCTAATATTGCTGCAACTCGACTAAAACATTCTCCGGCCCCACAAAATATGATATCTTCGAACCGGAAGGCATCGGCGTGATCTCCTGCGCGAAAACCATGCCCTTGGCCTTTAACTCAACTACGGCTTTTTCCAGGTCGTCGGTTCTCAGGCCGAAATGAATCAGTCCGTATTGCGGCTGCAGCGTAGCGGGTACTAACGGCGGACTGCCGACCGGCGGACCGATCATCGCGACTTCACCATTAAGGTCTAACCGGACAGACGAACCTTCAGGCCTGGGACGAATTCGGACTATTTTCGCGCCGAACATATTCTCGTAAAATTGCGCGGTTTTCACCGCGTCAGGACTATTTAAATGGATGTGGTCAAAATGATAGGTCGGCATTTTTTCTCCTTTTATTCCTCACGGTTGGAATTTGTTTTAATATAGAGTTCACGGTTGCAGCAGCACTTTGACGGCTTTCCCCTGTTTATGCACTTCAAACGCCTGCAATGCGTCCCGCAGCGGGTAAACGGTAATCAACGGTTTTAAATCCAACCGGGGCAGCATTTCTACCGCCCTGGGGAACGAATACGGGGCCAATCTGACAGAATGGATGGAAATCTCTTTAGAATACATGTAGTCCAGAGGAACCGGTGCGTCCACACCGCTGGGATAAGTCCCGACCCAGACAACCGTGCCGCAGCCTTCGGCCAGCAGTATCAATTGGCGGGCAATCGCGGGAATGCCGGTCGCTTCGATGCAAACGTTAAACCCCCGGCCGCTGGTCAGTTTATTGGATACTGCCAGCAAATCATCTTTCAGCGGGTCAACCGCCACAGCACCCAGTTGTTCGGCTAGCTTTCGTTTTTCGGCTACTGGTTCGGAAACCAGGACTTTCGAAGCGCCGCCCACAAGCGCCAACTGTAATATCAGCAAACCGATGGGGCCGCCACCGGTAATGATTACCGAATCTCCGATTTTCAATTGTGCTCTATCGAGCACATGCACGGCTACCGAAGCGGGTTCCAGAAACGCGCCGGCGTCCAGCGGCAAATCATCGGGCAGCGGGAAGACGATACCCTGCGGGAAAACGGCATACTCCGCCATCATCCCGGAATAATTAGATACTCGTTCGCAAAAATGCGCCTTTTTGTTGGAACAATAATAGCAGCCGCCGCAGGTGCTGCGGAAATCCATTGCGACATGCTGACCGACTTTGAAACTACCTTTAACGTCCTTGCCTAATTTTACAATCGTGCCGGAGGCTTCATGTCCCATGATCCGGACACCGGGGCGCGGCGGAGTTGTTTTCGCCGGCCCGCCGATAGCGCCTTCCCGGTAGGCAGGTTTATTCAATCCGGCGATCATTTTCGGGTCGCTGCCGCAGATGCCGGCATAGGCGATTTTTACCTTAATCTGGTCCTCCTCCGGTTCCGGCTCGGGGACGTCCTGCACTTCGATTACACCGATTTCTTTCAAAACTACTGCTTTCATCATTTGCTTCCTTTACTACTAGAATAAAACTGCCGACCAGGTCGCTTCCTCGATGGCCTCACGGATGCGGCGCGGTTCGACACAATCTCCGACTTCGGCAAATTCCAGGTATTTACCCTTCAGGGCTTTGCCCAAAGTTTTGTCCGGTGTCGCGCCGGTGGCTAAAACGATATTATCCGCCGCGACGAACACTTCTTTTCCTGCTTTATCGGTCAATGATAAACCTTCGGCGGTGATTTTTCCGTATTTTACCTCGGGCATCACTTTGACCCCGTATTCTTTCAGTTTATTCCAATAATGCGTCCGATTCTCCCAGAACTGGATATCCAGCGCCGGGTTGGCACTGCGAAATACCAGCGTAACTTCAATCCCCTTATTGGCAAGAAAGAAGCAGGTCTCGCAGCCCACATAACCGCCGCCCATGACAATAACTTTCTTGCCTGTTTTTTTCTGTCCCGAAAGCACTTCGCGGCAGGTTAGAACGTTTTTCCCTTTGACCCCGGGGATATCCGGAATAAACGGGGATGAACCTACGGCTACGATTACAGAGTCCGGCGCGAATTTCTTGACTGCCTGCGGTGTAGCTTCTTTATTGAAAACCACTTTCACGCCCGCTTTCGCTACCTGGACTTTCATATAATTGAGTAATGTTGTTAAATCTTCCTTTTCAGGAGGAACGGCGGCTAATATCAGTTGCCCTCCCAATTCAGAAGTTTTTTCCCATAAGGTAACATGGTGACCCTTTTGGGCAGCAATAACGGCTGCCTGCATACCGCCTGGACCGCCGCCGATTATCAGGACTTTTTTCTTTTTAGTCAGACGTGGTAATTTGGCCTCAAACTCCTTTTCTCTGCCCAGAATCGGATTGGTGGTGCAGCCGATAGGGATAAAAGCCAGATTCGCGTCTTCGTTACATCTGTTGTCGTAGATGCATGGGCAGATATCCTCTACCCTGCCTTCTTTAACCTTAGCGGGCCAGTAAGGATCGGCGATTAATCCGCGGCCGATGCAAACGAAATCCGCCTTGCCGTCCCGCAGAATTTCCTCCGCCACAGCCGGGTCATCAATTTTTCCGGTTACCCATACCGGTATTTTTACGCCGCCTTTTTTGATGGCTTCGGTGATATCCGCGTTCAGGCCCTGGGGCATGAACCAGTACGGACGCGACCATTGAGGGGTTTCCTGCGAGCCGCTGGTAATATCGATAGCAGTAGCGCCGTTAGCCTCCATCATTTTGCAAGCTTCAACACAGTCCGCGATGCTCCACCCTTCATTACCTCCTTTGGCTGAAACCCTGTCAGCCCCCATCAACCGGAGAATGACCGGGAAATCGGGAGATGTTTTATCTCTGGCTTCCCGCACAATGTCGATGAGATATTTCGCCCGGCCTTTCAGGTCGCCGCCATAAGCATCCGTGCGTTTGTTAAAACGCTGGGAAAGAAGCTCGCAGGCGAGATACCCGTTGGCCCCGTGAATCATGACACCGTCAAATCCGGCTTCCATAATCCTTCTGGCGGCCCTGCCGTACTCGGCTACCAGTTCTTCCAGGTCAGCCACTGTGATAATCCTGGGGTGTAAAGGAATCGTGGAAGACCAGCCGACAAATGGCAGTGGGACGCCTGAAGGAGATGCGGGGTCTACTTCGTCCATACTGCCCATATGGCTGCTCATTTGCGCTATTGCCTTGGCACCGCCCTGATGGATCGCGTCTGCCAGTTTCTTCATTCCCGGTATATATTTATCTTCGTTAATCAGAATCCGGCCGAATTTTCCACGTTTTCGACAGCCCGCGCCTTCGGTAACTATCACTCCCGCACCGCCCTTGGCTCGTTCACCGTAATAGGTTGCCTGCCGGTCGGTGATATGGCCGTCCAATGAAGAGTAATGGGTGCCGCAGGGCGGCATAATGATTCTGTTTTTTACTTCGATATTTCCGATTTGCCCCGGTTCAAAAAGCTTGGTAAAGGTTGGCATTGTAAAAGCTCCTCAAAAAGATTATTAGATTTGTTAACTTTAATGTTATAAAAACAGACAATATGCGATCATTTCGCGCTATTCAGGAAATTTATGACTGCCTCAGCGAACTCTTTGGGCCAGACACGGTCGATGTCAATCGGACCGTTTTCAATTATTTTCAGCTCACTCCCCGGCATCAGTTTATGAACGGGCTCCGCCATGCCGCAGAATGGATCATGAGTCGCCGAGAGTACCAGGGTCGGGCAACGCACTAACGGCAACCTGGGACGGGGGTCGTAAGCACCGCCGGCCCAATGAATTTCTTCGCCTCTGGGGCCGGCTTTGATGTATTCCAGTGTCCTGTCGTTTGTTATATCCAAAGGATGGCCCCATAAGGCAGAACGCCGCCACCACTCCATCAAGTGTGAACCGTCCGCCATTATTTCTACCCGGCCCATAAAATTCGGTGGGTCTTTGAAGGTTTTTTCTTTCTCTTCTTCCGGGTAGTTTGGTGAAGACAAGACAAGTTTACTGACGCGTTCCGGCCAGGTCACGGCCATTTCCAAACCGATCTTACCGCCGACATGCTGGCCTACGACAGCCGCTTTTTTGATGCCGAGATTATCCATGAAATGAATCATGGTGCGGGCATGGTCGATTATATCGTAGGCAAACGGCGCCGGGTCGGAATCGCCGTTGCCGAGAAAATCAGGAGCAATTACGCAATAGGTTTTAGATAGGACAGGGATGACTTTAATGTATTCAAGAGATGATGTTACTCCGGCATGGAGTAAAAGGACCGTTTCCCCTTTTCCTTCTACCCGGTAATGGATTTGTCCTTCCGGGATATCTGCGTAGGCTCTTTTCATTTTCCCTCTCTTCTTTCTTTCTATTTTTAACCAGAGTGAGAAATTATGCGGGTATTGAATTTAAAAACTCGAGGACCGCCTCAGCAAATTCCTTCGGCCAGACGCGGTCGATGTCGATTGGACCGTTCTTAATAATATTCAGCTTACTGCCGGGAACCAGTTTGTGCACATTTTCTGCGACGACACAGAAGGGGTCGCGGGTGGCAGAGAGTACCAATGTCGGGCAATGAACCAGGGGCAATCTGGGTCTGGGGTCATAATTGCGCCCCGCCCAATGTATTTCCTCGCCTCTCGGCCCTGCTTTAATGTATTCTACGGCCCTGTCATGAGTGATATCCAGCGGATGGCCCCAGAGCGCGGAGCGTTCCCACCACTCCATTAGATGTGAACCATCTTTCTTTATTTCCACTCTGCCTCTGAAATTCGGCGGATCCTTAATATTTTTACCTTCGCTTTCATAATACCCGATAGAAGAAAGTACCAGACTGCTCACTCGTTCCGGCCAGTTTACGGCCATCTCGACGCCTATTTTGCCGCCGACATGCTGTCCTACGACATTCGCCTTTTTGATACCTAGCGCATCCATAAAGCCAATCATGGTCCGGGCATGGTCAAAGCAATCATAAGCACGGGGTGCCGGATCTGAATCTCCGTTACCCAGAAAGTCCGGGGCAATCGCGCGATAGGTTTTAGACAGGACAGGTATCACATCTTTGAATTCAAGGGAAGAAGTCACCCCGGCATGTAGCAGCAAAACCGGCTCCCCGTCCCCTTCAAACCGATAAAGCATTTGTCCTTCAGGTATTTCTGCATAAGCTCTTTTCATATTTCCTCCGTTGAGTTAAAAAATAAAAATTATATTATTGCATCCATTCTAACAAAAACGACATTTACTTGCTACCGCTGGGCGAAGAGATAAAGTTTGGCAGGAAGGGAGTTGTGATAAATTAGAAATTACGATGTAAAAATGGCTTTCCGGTTGGTGAAAGACGGCGTGATTTGACAATTATAAAGGTTATGGAATAATGTTCGCAGTGTTAAAGTCTAGGACCGGGTTTTATGAAATAATTTCTTAAACCGTTCAACCCACCAGTCTATTCCAATCACGGCTATACCGGAGGGAAGCAGGGGTGAGAAAGTGCCGCTTTGACCCCACTCACCCCGAGTATCTAGGTGAAAAGTGATTTAAATTCAGGCGTCTCCGGATTTTCCGCAGGCGTTTGTATTATTACTAAAAATCCAGTAAAAACATTAAAATTATATTACATTTTGTGATTCCTGAATCTCAATGACAAATCACTCTGTTCAATTTCTTCCTACGCTTCAAAACCCTGCTTGTTTTTATTTTTTCGTTGCAATACTATTGGTGCTGTCGAACCTGACAGTTTGCTTTAAAAAACACCATTTCAAATAGTGAAAGGAGGAAATATCATGGAAGATAACAAGAACATGGCAACGGGCATGGCTCATGATGCCGGCGGCGGCACGACGAACCGGGACTGGTGGCCGCACCAGTTGAACCTCGATATTCTGCGCCAGCATTCCTCCATGTCGAATCCGATGGGCGAGGGTTTCAATTACCGTAAAGAGTTCCAGAGCCTCGACCTGGCAGCGGTGAAAAACGACCTCCGTAAATTGATGACGAAATCACAGGACTGGTGGCCGGCGGACTTCGGCCACTACGGACCTTTGTTCATCCGCATGGCATGGCACAGCGCCGGCACCTACCGCGTCGGCGACGGCCGCGGCGGTGCAGGCCGCGGCAACCAGCGTTTTCCACCTCTCAACAGTTGGCCTGACAATGTGAACCTGGATAAAGCGCGCCGGCTGCTCTGGCCTGTCAAACAGAAATACGGCCGCAAGATTTCCTGGGCCGACCTGATGATTCTGGCCGGCAACGTTGCCCTGGAATCGATGGGTTTTAAAACCTTCGGCTTTGGCGGAGGGCGTGAGGATATCTGGGAACCGGAAAAAGATGTCTACTGGGGTTCCGAGGATAAGTGGTTGGGTGACAAGCGTTACACCGGCGACCGTAATCTGGAGAATCCGCTCGCCGCGGTGCAGATGGGTTTGATTTACGTCAATCCGGAAGGCCCGAACGGCAAGCCGGACCCGGTCGCTGCGGCCCGGGATATCCGTGAGGTTTTTGCCCGCATGGCGATGAACGACGAAGAGACGGTGGCCCTTATCGCGGGCGGCCATGAGTTCGGAAAGACCCATGGGGCTGGAGACGCGAAACATGTCGGGCCCGAGCCCGAAGCGGCCGGCATCGAGCAGCAGGGTCTGGGTTGGAAGAACAGTTTTGGCACCGGTAAAGGTGACGACGCGATTAGCAGCGGTCTGGAAGTCATCTGGACCGCCACACCGGCGAAATGGAGCAGCGACTTCTTACAAAACCTGTTTGCCTATGAGTGGGAACTGACGAAGAGCCCGGCCGGTGCGCAACAGTGGAAACCGAAAGGTGATGCAGGCGTCGGTACCGTACCGGATGCGCACGACCCGTCAAAGCGTCACGCACCGTCAATGCTGACCACTGACCTCGCTTTGCGGTTTGACCCGATTTACGAAAAGATTTCACGGCGTTTCATGGAAAATCCGGAAGAGTTTGCGGACGCGTTTGCCCGGGCGTGGTTCAAATTGACCCACCGCGATATGGGGCCGCGCACACGCTATCTCGGCCCGGAAGTTCCAGCAGAAGAGCTCATCTGGCAAGACCCCATCCCAGCCGTTAACCACAAACTGATTGGCGCACGGGATATCGCCTCGCTCAAACGCAAGATTTTAGCTTCGGGACTATCAGTATCGGAACTGGTTGCAACCGCCTGGGCGTCGGCGTCCACTTTCCGCGGCTCCGACAAGCGCGGTGGGGCTAACGGCGCCCGTATTCGTCTGGCGCCGCAGAAGGATTGGGAAGTCAATCAGCCTGACCGGCTGGTGAAAGTGCTCAAAACCCTGGAAGGCATCCAAACCGGGTTTAACAGCGCGCAGTCCGGCGGTAAAAAGGTGTCTTTGGCCGACCTGATCGGGCTGGCCGGCTGCGCGGGTGCTGAACAGGCTGCGCAGAACGCCGGCTGCAAGGTGACAGTTCCCTTCACGCCAGGACGCATGGACGCTTCTCAAAAACAGACCGATGCGGCGTCTTTCGCTGTGCTCGAACCAGTTGCGGATGGATTCCGCAACTACCTCAAGACCAAATTCTCGGTTTCATCTGAGGAGCTGCTGATTAACCGGGCGCAATTGCTGACCCTGACCGCCCCGGAAATGACGGTGCTCATCGGGGGCCTTCGGGTCTTGAATGTAAACTTCGGACAGTCACAGAGGGGCGTCTTTACCAGACGGCCGGAGGCGCTCACCAATGACTTTTTCGTGAATTTGCTCGATATGAGCACGGTCTGGAGTGCAACTACGGAAGATAAAGATGTATTCGAGGGACATAGCCGCGCGACAGGCGAACTCAAGTGGACCGGCACCCGCGTTGACCTGATTTTCGGTTCGAACTCACAGCTCCGGGCGCTGGCGGAAGTTTACGCATGTGAGGACGCCGGGGAGAAGTTCGTGTACGACTTTATCGCGGCCTGGAACAAGGTGATGAATCTTGATCGGTTTGACCTTGACCGCTAAATTACATTCTTGAATTAATCAAGCGTATTCGTATCAGTAAACGGATAACCATCCTGAAGTCACGGACGTGCAGTCGGCAAATGATCCGGTGGAAGTTTGTGAAGCCGATGGATATACTGTCATTCCCGGGTACGTTCGGTTTTAATTGATGCCAGGTTTTGAAAACATGACGTTCAGGCATTTGCCCCGCTGTTTGCTTTCCAGAAAACCTGTGATTCCGCTATAATGTCAATTAAAGATTAAAGAAGGGCAAGTTGAGTATAGTGGAGGCTTATATGGAACAGCAGGGTTTAAAAGTAAAGCGTATTGATAAGGGCAGCACCCATGACCCGGTCACGGTGGAGAATGCCGAACTGGCGAAAGCCCATTTGAGCGTGGAAAGAGTGGATGCGGCGACCGAAGCGGAAATCGTGGCTGCCGCCAAAGATACCGAAATCGTACTGACGCGCTACGCGCAGATGAGCAGAAAAGTCATCGAAAAACTGCCCGGATTACAGGCAATTATCCGTTACGGCATCGGCTACGACACGATTGATGTTGATGCGGCTACCGATAACCATGTGCTGGCGGTGAACGTCCCCGATTTCTGTTATGAAGAAGTCTCCAACCATGCGATGGGGATGCTGCTGATGCTTGCCCGGAAGCTGATGCAGCAAAGCAACACGCTGAAAAAGGACGGCTGGCCGGCAGCTTACAACCTCATCGTTCCGATGGGTTCCGTCACCGGCCAGACACTCGGCATCGTCGGGTGCGGGCATATCGGCCGGATTGTCGCCCGCAAAGCACAGTGTTTCGGGATGAAAGTCATCGGCTATGACCCGCATGTCGACCCGAAGCTGACGGAGGAAGCCGGCATTACCCTGAAAAGCCTGCCGGAAGTAATGCGGGAATCGGACTATATTTCCTGCAACCCGCTGCTCTGGAAGGAGACTTTCCATATCATCGGGGAAAATGAATTAAAAATGATGAAGCCGGCGGCTTTTATCGTCAATACTTCCCGCGGGCCGGTCATCGATCAGCCGTCGCTGGTGAAGGCATTGCAGCAAAAGTGGATTGCCGGGGCCGGCATTGATGTCTTTGAGAAAGAGCCGATTGACCCCAACGACCCGCTGCTGAAAATGGACAACGTCATCCTCACGCCGCACACCGCTTTTTATTCCGATGCCTCGGATATCCGCGTGCGGACGAGCGTGGCGCAGGAAGCCGTGCGGATTGCCCGCGGGCATTTGCCGAAGAATGTCATCAACAAAGGCGTCAAGCCGAAAGTCAATCTCCTACCATAACTAAAAGATTTTCCTTGTCATGGTAGTGAGAGTTTTTTAATAATTTTTCTCATTATGAGGTTGTCGGACTTGATCCGACAATCCACAAGATTTCGGGCAGCCTCCGATTTTGGTGAAAAAGGAAGAGCATTCTTTGATTAAGCCTGAAGGTAGGTGGTGGGATAAGCTGGGGGAGCCGCAGTACGGCGGGAAAATCACCATCCGTGCCAACAAGGACATCGTTAATTTCGACCCTTATTTTTCCGAAGGCCTGACGAGCATCTTCGGCGGCTGGCTGGAGCGGTTGGTCTGCGACGATTGGACGGTGGGGCCGGAGGAATGGGATTTCCGCATCGCCTGGCACCCCGTTAAATACTTGCGGGGACAGCTGGCGGCAAGCTGGGAGTTCCCGGAACCGGGCACACATGTTATCCATTTACGGAAAGGCGTCCGCTGGCAGAACCTGCCGCCGGCCGACGGCAGGGAATTTACCGCCGACGACGTCGTGTTTCACTATCGGCGACTTTACGGCCTGGGGGGCGGTTTCACCAAAGCCAGTCCTTACCGCGACGCCGATGTCCGTTTTCAGGATTTAATCTCGGTGACTGCCGCTGACAGATATACCGTCGTTTTCAAGTTCAAAATCACCAGCGCCGATTCCATTATGGAAACATTACACAATGTCAGCCTGGCGCAATGTCTGGAAAATCCGGAGGCGGTGCAAAAATGGGGGGATTTAAGCGACTGGCACCATGCCGTCGGCACCGGCGCTTTTATACTAAAGGACTTTGTGCCCGGTAATTCGGCTATATTGGTCAAAAATCCGGATTATTGGGCTTACGATGAGCGGCATCCGCAAAATAAACTGCCTTACATCGACCGATTGAAATATCTGATTATTCCCGACCAGAACGAGGCGCTGGCGGCGATACGGGCGGGGACAGTAGACATAATGGATAATGTCCCGTTCCGGCAAGCCCGGGAAATCCAACAAACAAATCCGGAAATTGTACAGATTCCAACGCCGCGGGCGCCGGCCAAAACCCTGGACCCGCGCAATGACGTTCCGCCTTATGATGATATCCGTGTCAGAATGGCCTTGCAGAAAGCCGTCGACCTGCCGGAAATCGCCCGGACTTATTACGGGGGAGCGGTGGAACCGTATCCGACGTCGCTGACCTCGAAATATATGAAGGGGTGGGGATTCCCGTACGCGGAATGGCCGGAAGACCTGAAAGACGAATATGCCTACGACCCGGACGCGGCCAAATGGCTGCTGGCAAAGGCCGGTTATGCCCACGGGTTTAAAACCAATGTCATCGCGGATGCGTCCGCCGATTTGAATATGCTGCAAATTGTAAAATCTTACCTGGCGGAAGTCGGCATCGAGATGGAAATCCGGTTGATGGATCCTACCGAGTGGGTGAAATTCGTCAGCATTGGGCGGCAATACGACCAGTTGTCCTACCGCCAGCACGGTACGCTCGGCCATACTTACGCGCCGCTGCGGGCGATTACCCGCTTCAAGACCGGCTACGCCGCGAACTACAATATGGTCAGCGACCCGGTTTATGATAGTTTCTATGCCCAGTCATTAGCAGCGAAGAACCTGGAAGAACTGAAGCCGGTGCTGCGGGATGCTAACGAACGCATCGCCCGGCAGCATTACACGATATCTTTGCTCCAGCCGACGACATTTTCGCTCTGCCAGCCGTGGGTCAAGGGCTACGGCGCGCAAATCCACTCCACCTGGATGGGCGGCGGCGGCCCCAGCATGCTGAGCTTTTACGCCTCGCGGTTCTGGGTTGACCAAAAGCTGAAGAAAGAAATGGAAAAGTAAATATTATAATCTGACACCAGACGTGTCATTCCAGACCTGATCTGTTCATACCTGCTTTGCTTTTCAAGTTTCCTTTCTTTTAGCTATGCAATCAGGATTGATGTTGACGGTATGATTATTTGGGGCTTTTTAATCTATACACATCAGCAGACCACGGTTAATTCCAGAATGTAGTATGATGTACATTTTGCTTTAAAAGTAATACATTTTGACTAAGGTCAAAAGTACCTCCGGTTGCGACCTTCGGAAGTATTTCGCCTGCGGGCTCAAGATTCCCGCTTTCGCGGGAAAGACAAAACGGTGAAAACAGTTTCAAGCTTTGCTTGAAACTGTTTTCTTTTCATTGTCATTGCCGGGCTTGATCCGGCAATCCAGAGATTTCGGACAGCCTCAGAATCCATGATTTTTCGGGAAGAGGAATTCAAAAATGACACAGGGTTATGGATCCCGTTCCCATATCAAGTATGGGACAAGCTTTCAACGGGATGGAAAGGGATATAAGTGTCAATCGTAACCTGTTAATTTCATGCCGCATGAAGCCGTCCATTTTTTCAATGCTTCTACATCCTCATTTGGAACTCTAAATTTATCATAAAATAAGCCATAATAATTTTCGTCAACCCCAATAATGCTTAACGGCACTCTATAATCAATACCTTCATATTTTCCCCACATTCCGCTATCGCCAAAGACGAAATAATTACGTGTCGGTATCAAAAACACTTCGGATGATAACAAATACGGGTCACCATGACTTATCATTTCTTCCCAGGTAATATTTACAGGGAACTTTAGTCTATAAGGATGGCCAGAAGTATTTGCAGATTTATTTTCATCATAATCCTCCAAGACGATAAAATATTTGTCGCCGACGATTTTCATGCAGGTTTGATAAATTTCAAATTCTTCTTTAAAAAAAACTATCCCGCCTTTTAAAATGATTACATTGTAATTTTCGTTAATGTGTCTGTCAGGCAGCGAATGGAAGTCTTTATTGAATATCCTGTTTTTTATTTCCAGCCATTCTTGAGTTAATTCCTTTTTGTCCAGCCAATATTTTTCTAAATATTGTTCGGCTGCTTGTCGATGTTCCGGGAAATTATTATATCTGTCCAATAGCGCTTGATAATCTTTCATACATGTATCCTTATTTTATACATTATATCATCAAGATTGATGTGGATGGTGCGATTATTGGGGGCCTTTGTTCGAGTTATCACACCAGCAGACCACGGTTAATTCCAGAATGTGGTATGGTGTACATTTTGCTTTAAAAGCAAAAGTATTTCGCCTGCGGGTTCAAGATTCCCGCTTTTGCGGGAAAGACAAAATGGCGAAAACCGCTTCAAGCTTTGCTTGAAGCGGTTTTCTTTTCATCGTCATTGCCGGGCTTGACCCGGCAATCCAGAGATTTCGGACAGCCTCAGAATCCATGATTTTTCGGTAAGAGCAATTCAAGAATGATAGAGGGTTATGGATCCCGTTCCCATATCAAGTATGGGACAAGCTTTCAACGGGATGGAATAGAAAGGTATAGACTGTTAAACAAAAACGCCTCCGTTTTAGCGGAGGCGCTTTGATTAATTGAACCGGGAATTGGTTATTTCTTTTTGGCTCTTTTCTTTATTTCAACTTTCTCGTGTGCCGGGCCGTTTGGTTTCCATGTTGTCCACACGGCATCGCCCATCTTGGCGGCCTCGTTGCAGGCGCTCACCCGCAGCACCTTGGCGTTGGTCTTGCCCACGTTGGTAATCGAATGTTTAATATTCGACGGGCAATAGAGCAGGCTGTCATGCCCGACAACCCGGACCTGGTCGCCGATTACCGCTTTGATTTTGCCTGAAATCACATAATAGGCATGGTCGAAAATCGGCACGTCGTCGGCATAAACGTGGTAATGTTCCTCGATGCCGCCGCCGGGGTAAAAAGTGCCCAGGCCCATCATGATGTGAATCGCGTTTTCTTTCTCGGTCAATTGCCCTTTGTGCGTGGTCGGGTTCAGGAAACTGGACACGTTCCCGTTATAATGGTTCGTGTTCATCCCGTACTCGTGGTTGGGCAGTTCCGATTTCGAAACGATAAACCCTTTGCCGTAATCTGCCATATCAGTCCTCCTGTTATTAACTCTTGACCGGTTTAATCAGTTTAGCGACGAGTTTATACGTGCCGGCAACATTCAGTTTCTTGAAGAAGAATGTGAACCGCTCCTCGATATCGGCGAAAATCTTGTCCAGCGTCGGTTGCGGGATATCCCAGATTTCTTTCTTGAAATCGCCGTAGGAACGCTTGCGGTTGCGGTAAAAGAACTGGACATCGGCTTCGCCGGGTTTCCGGTCGGCAGCGTATTTGGCCGCGATTCCTTTGTTGATTTTATCCAGCAGGTCCTTCGGGAAATAAGGACTGTCGAAGAACATGTTCTGGAAACCGGTGGCGAGATGGACTTCCATCGTGCCTTTCTTGGGGAACAGGTCGAACATGTCGTCCGGCAGGGTGGAAGCGCCGTGTTGTACTGCGCCGCCCATGCCGAATTCGTCCCGGGCCAGTTTGGAAAGTTTTTCCAGGGTATCGAAATCGAGTTGGACTTTGGCGATGGAGCCGTCGGGCAGGACGACGCCGCCATGGGTGGTGCCGGTCTGGACGCTGATTTTGGATATGCCTTTCATGCCGGCCGGTAAATCCTTGCGGTAGGTCTGCATGTAAGCACGTAAATCTTCGACGGTGCTGTTGCTGTGGCCGATTTCACCGATTTCGCCGCCGACGGAAATGGTAATCCCTTTCGGTTCGACGGAGCGGATGAACTTGGTCAGTTCGGCGGTCAGACGGCCGTTAGCTTCCTGCTGGTCGAGTAAATCGGGTTTATCCAGGTCCACCATGGTGGAAGCGTCGATATCGATATTATAGAAACCGGCCGCAATTGACTCCTTAATCAGGTTCTTGATGGCGGTCATTTCCTGTTCGGGATTGGCTTTGTAATTCTTGGCATTGACCTGGCAGTGGTCGCACTGCAGGAAGACGGGGCCTTTATAGCCTTCGGCCAGGCCGCCGGCGATAATCGCGGTGGCGAATTCGGCCGGGGTTTGTTTGGTGTAAGCCAGTTCAGAGCGGGCGATTTCGAAGACGAACGGCCCGACTTTATTCTTGATCGCGGCGCGGAACATGGCGCGGGCGAAATCAAAGGTTACGCCGCGGACGTTGACTGCCGGCACGGTGAACCCGCCGTATTTTTTACCCATGGCATCGTAGAGGTTCTGGATGCTGGCGTAGAACAATCCGCCGGCATAAGCCATTTCGCGGATTTTGGCCTGTTTGGCCGCGGCATCGGTCCCGAAAACCATGTCTCTGACTAAAACGTCAAGTTGTTGGGGTGTGGTTGCACTCATTTTTTTTCTTTTCTCCTAAATTAATTACAAAATATTGCGGCTGCCGTTGTATCTGAGTGTGTCGTACATTGTTGGAACATCAACCAGACTGAGGTGGCCCAAAACGTTAACAATCGGGACGGAACTGATTTTGCCTTCTTTGGAGCAAACCAGCTGGCCCCACTGCTTCTTGTCAATAAGGTTCATGGCGGCGATGCCGAAGTAGCGGCCCATGCGGCGGTCATAAGCGCAGGGCGCGCCGCCGCGCTGAATGTGGCTGAGGACGACGCACCGTGTTTCGATGCCGGTGCCTTTAGTTATCTGCGCGGCCACACGTTCGCCGATGCCGCCCAGTGTTTCATGCCCGAAAGCGTCGAATTTCTGGTCCCGGGCGACGATGCTGCCGCCTTTTTCTTTGGCGCCTTCGGAGACGATCACGATGTCGTAACGGGCGCCGCCCTTGCGGCCTTCGAGAATCAGCTCGTTCACCCGCTGCATATCGAAATCATATTCCGGGATTAAGGTAATATAAGAGCCGGAAGATTCCCCGGCTTTGAGCGCCAGCCAGCCGGCGCTGCGCCCCATCGTCTCGATGACGAAGACGCGGCTGTGTGAACCGGCGGTAGTGCGTAATTTATCCACGATATCGGTGATGACTTCCACGGCAGTCTCAAAACCGAGCGTGTAATCGGTGCCGAAAAGGTCTTTATCAATCGTTTTCGGAATGCCGACCACGGGCACGCCGTCCTGGTGCAGCTTGGCGGCGACACTGAGGGTGTCGTCCCCGCCGATGGCCACCAGCACGTCAATGCCGAGGTGCTTGATGTTGGCCAACGTGGTTTTGGAGGTATTGTTCTTGCTGCTGTAGGGGTTGAACCGTGAAGTCCCGAGGTATGTCCCCCCGAGCCGGTCCCATGTCCGGACAACATTTTCGGTCAGGGGCATCGTATTATCTTCGAGTTCTTTGGTATTGGTGAAAGACAGGCCTTTCCAGCCGTCTTTAATCCCCACTACCTCGTACTGAAAATTGCGCTCCGTCTCTGTTTGCCGGTCCAGTGCGGTTTTGGTGACCCATTTGACTGCCGCATTCAAGCCGGCACAGTCACCGCCGCCGGTCAGAATGCCAATTTTGATTTCTTTCGACACATCCAACTCCGTTTTTATTTATGGTAATAAATTGATTACAGTTTCAAAGTCATGCACACATCTTGCCTCAGGAAAATTCATTGTGAAATTTCAGCGTGATGATGGCTTTGTCAACAACATTATACAATAGTCAATGCTGGGTTAACCAGTTTTATCTGCATTTTTTCGGTCACTTGAACTTATTGACAAGGATTGGTAAAAAGACAATAGTTGCTGGAAAGAAAATCTGCGCGACCGCGGTCATGTCTTCGGATGATGATTCCGGACCTGGTGTATAACGGCGAAAATATAAAACGAGGGAGTAAACAGAGATGGAAAAGGTATGCAAGACAACAGACGTCGCCATGGCTGCGATGAAGGGGTTTATTGTCAAAGAGAAGCAAATCCTGGTGGCAAACATTGACGGGCAGTTTTTCGCGGTCGAGGCCCTGTGCCCTCATATGAATGGCTATTTGCCCAGCGGCAAGATCGAAAATGGTGAAGTTATCTGCCCGGTACACCGCGCGCGTTATGATGTGAAAACCGGGAAACTGGTGAAGAATGTTGATATGCTGGTCAAGATGGCGACCGGTCACAGCGCCAAAGACCTGAAAGTTTATACGGTTAAGGTTGAAGGTGGCGATGTTTTGATTGACATCTAGTCTTGTTTAGCGGATTACGCCGTCCCGAACGGCCGGTTATCTTTCCGGCCGTTAAACCGGATAGTGTGATTGCCGGACATCACCGCCGCCGGCATCCCGCCCCCGATGATAATGATTGATTTTGCCCCCATGAGTTCCCGTTGATTTGGCGTTTTATTCTTTTGCGCCCTCATGACAACATGCACCGTCACAATGGTTTACCGGTGAATAATTAGTGAAGGAAAACAGGATGGAAAAACGGGAGCACCGTTGAGCAAACAGCCCGATATTCGCGAAGGCGATCAGCGTCAATCAATGATATTCAAAACGAAATTTAATCCCAACTAAAATTTGCTCTTTCCTGCCGGAAACAAAGGCCAAAATAGGGTAATCACTTCTAATAAATTTACTTTTGTTTTTTATTGTTCCTTACTTAATACCCCGACCGTAAGGTCGAGGGATGGAGTTCTCCCTGTATCTTTCGAGTAGGAGTATAATATGCGATATGGAATTTATAAATCTAGCTCACTGTGTTTAT
>Ga0182027_10006956_pt1 | contig 16796 bp, 12 predicted proteins | sample 712E1DmetaG_FD_121300 | JGI IMG/M metagenome (GOLD analysis project Ga0182027, IMG submission 121300) | Permafrost microbial communities from Stordalen Mire, Sweden - 712E1D metaG (Illumina Assembly) | ecosystem: Environmental > Terrestrial > Soil > Wetlands > Permafrost | place: Sweden... | reverse complement strand
CTTTCCCGGGAGATGAACACAAAAATAGCAGGATCTAAACTTGTCATCTTTCCAAAAAGCGGACATATGACATTCGTGGATCAGCCGAAGTTATTTATTTCGACAATCAATGAATTTTTGCACTCAGGTAAATAAACTGTTACTTAAAAATTTGTACATTTAGTGGTTGGAAATTCTATTAGGATTAATCTTTGTGTACTTTGTACCTGCTTTGTTTACTTTGCGGTTAATGGATTTAGCCTTCAATCCCTTAGTATTTCTATCATTTCCAAAATAGCTTCCGTATCCAGGGTATCCTTTACGGGAGAGAGCCCCAGGAGGGGTCGTACATTATTAAGGTCATCCACTGTAACAAGATCTTTACCAATTATTATAAGGTATATCAAAGCTGATTTCAGTGTATTTGATTTTACTCTGAAGGAATGCTGACTGTTGCGTGCAGGGAAAATATGTACAAATCTTTGAGGATTGTCATGAAATTTCAAAGTCCATTGAGAACTGTCTGATAATGATATAATCCTGAAGCAATCCATTTTTGTCCCAACCCAGGTAGCATAATTCTCTCTTATTAAAATTTCTTTCTGCTTAAGAAATTCTTCTGCTTCGTTACAAATATTTCTGATTGATAATGAACCTGTATAAATATCCATTACTGATGTTCCAAGATGCTTAAGATCTTTGGTGAGTGATTTAAGATCGGAACCGGTTTTATCGATATTGTTATTAATGAATTCTTTAATAAATCCAATATGATGTTTTAATGGATTGAATAAGAAAGGTTCAGGTATTTGATAATCAGTATTCATAACGTTGATTACAAAGATAAACCAAACATGAGGAAAAATAGAAGAATGATTTATATCGTTTATCCTGATATTCATAATTGATTATCTTTAAATCAAAAAAAGACACTCTAAATCTGAATCCGGCAAATCCTGGAACAATTATTTTTTGTGACTTCATACTGACAAAGGTTCATAATAATAACAGCGATTGCCGGGGAATAATAAATTTCATAAACCAAAAAAATACAAACATGAAAACAACTTTACTGAAAATTTTTCTTGGAATAGTGGCTATTGTCATTATTTGCAGTGCAAAATCAAGCAAAAGAGATCCGTTAGCACTATATGCTGAACTGGATAAAAATGCACCTGTCAACACTTTGACTGCTAAGGAAAAAGAGAATGGCTGGCAGTTATTATTCGACGGCAAAAAGACCGACGGATGGCATGGATACAATATGAAAGTATTTCCTGATTGCTGGAAAATCGACGACGGAACTTTTACGACTACCAATTCTGGCAGTCAGGAAGGCCTGGACATTGTCACAGATAAAGTTTACCGCAGTTTTGCATTCAGCGTTGAATACAAAATGGTCAAAGCAACAAACAGCGGAGTTATATTCCAGATCAACGAAGATCCAAAATACAAATACCCGTATGAAACAGGTCCCGAATTTCAGATTATTGATCATGAAAACTGGCCTGATAAACTCGAGGACTGGCAGATGAATGGTGCAAATTATGCAATGTACCCACCTATGGCTAAACCATATAAACCGATAGGGGAATGGAATCGTCTGTTTCTTGTAGTTGACGGGAATTTTGTTACACAGATGCTGAATGATGTGGTTGTAGTGAAATATGAAAAAAACTCCGAAGAATGGAAAAAACTCCGGAATAGCGGTAAATGGGCAAATTATCCTGATTGGGGAAAATTCGACGAAGGTCATATTTCTTTACAGAACCATGGAACCAAAGTTTGGTTCAGGAATATTAAATTGAAAAAACTATAATTCCACCAGGAGTAGGTAAATATCAAAAATAGTAGCCTTGTTATTTAGATTTGCTTAATTTCCTAAGATTTAAATTATGTTCTCATCTTCAAGACAGAATTTTCTAAAAACCATTAATCATAAACAACCGGACAGGGTTGTAGTGGATTTTGGTTCAACGAGTGTTACTGGCATACATGTACTTATAGTTGAAAAGCTTCGCGAATACTACGGTCTGGAGAAAAAACCGGTTAAGGTTGTTGAGCCCTACCAGATGCTGGGGGAGATCGACTCAGAGTTGATTAGTGCAATGGATATAGACGTAATCGGATTGTTTTCAGCAAAAAATATGTTTGGTGTCCTTAACGTAAACTGGAAAGTACATAGAACACCCTGGGGGCAGGAGGTCCTTTTCCCGGGTGGATTTAATTATACATATGATAGCAATGGAGATATCCTGATGTATCCTGAAGGTGACACATCTGTTCCTCCGAGTAGTATGATGCCTAAGAGTGGTTACTTCTTTGATGCCCTCGACCGGCAGCAGCCAATTGATGATTCGACACTTAAGGTTGAAGATAACCTTGAGGAATTTGGCCACATAACAGAACCGGAACTTGAGTACTGGAAGACCCAAGTGTCTTCCCTGGAGAAAAACTCCAAAGCAGTAGTAGCTTCACTCGGAGGTACGGCTCTCGGAGATATTGCACTTGTTCCTGCCATTAATCTAAAGAACCCAAAGGGAATCCGTGGGGTTGAAGAGTGGTATATTTCAACACTCATCAGGGAGGATTTTATTAAAGAAATATATGACCGGCAGACTGATATAGCAATAGAAAATCTGAAGTTATTGCATGAAGTTATCGGGAATAGAATCGATGTGGTTTTTACCTGTGGCACAGATTTTGGCACTCAGAATTCTACCTTCTGTTCACCTGAGACATATGACAGGATGTGGTTGCCTTATTATAAAAAAGTGAACAACTGGATACATCAGAATACAAACTGGAAAACATTTAAACATTCCTGCGGGGCGGTTGAACCATTAATGAGTCATTTCATTGAATCGGGTTTTGATATCATTAACCCCGTTCAGATCAATGCCACAGGGATGGATCCAGGGAAGCTAAAGGAAAAATATGGCGATAAGCTTGTCTTTTGGGGCGGAGGGGTTGATACTCAGGGCACTTTTGCCTTCGGAACACCCGGCCAGGTTAAAGAACAGGTCAAGTCTCAATGCGGAATACTTAATAATAACGGAGGTTTTGTATTTAATACAGTTCATAATATACAGGCCAATGTTCCATTTGAGAATGTTGTGGCTATGCTGGATGCTCTTAAAGAACTATAATGCTCTGAGCTCTGAGCAAAAATCATTGTTATTTGCAACACATGATATCAAACACATTTAACTGGAAATACCTGATAAGCATCTGCCTTGTATCCGCAATGGGCGGATTGCTTTTCGGATATGACTGGGTGGTAATTGGAGGCGCCAAACCCTTTTATGAGCCTTTTTTTGGAATTACTAACCATGCATTTTTACAGGGTTGGGCAATGAGTTGTGCACTTACAGGATGCCTGGCTGGTGCAGTAATCTCAGGATGGCTCAGCGACAACCTTGGCAGGAAAAAATTGTTGATACTAGCTGCAGGATTATTCGTTGCAGCTTCACTTGGTACAGGTGCCTCCGGTTCATTTGGCATGTTTGTGTTTTTCAGGATCATAGGCGGAATTGGGATTGGCCTGGCATCAAATCTCTCACCGATGTATATAGCTGAGATTACGCCCGGAAATGTAAGGGGTCGTTTTGTTTCAATCAACCAGCTGACAATAGTAATAGGGATTCTGGCGGCACAGCTGATTAACTGGAGGATTGCCAGGCCCGTTCCTCCCGGAGCATCTGCTTCAGATATTCTGATATCGTGGAACGGACAAACAGGCTGGAGGTGGATGTTCTATGCGTGTACAATCCCGGCAGGACTCTTTTTTCTCCTGATGTGGTTTGTACCTGAAAGTCCAAGATGGCTGGCGCAAAAAATTGAAAATCAGACCAAAGCCAGAAAGATTCTTGCAAAAATCGGAGGGGAGGAATATGCTTTTTCGGAATTTATGTCAATTGAAAAGACACTCTACGAGACTAAAGAAAAGACAAATCTCAACTTGCTGAAACAACCCGGTATATCAAAACTACTGGTTCTGGGTATAGTGTTGGCAGTGTTCCAGCAATGGTGCGGAATAAATGTAATCTTTAATTATGCACAGGAGATTTTCACCAATGCAGGTTACAATGTTTCAGATATTCTGTTTAATATCGTAATAACCGGATGTGTAAATCTTATTTTTACTTTCATCGGTATGTTTACCGTCGATAAGCTGGGACGAAAAGCTCTGATGCTGCTTGGTGCCGGTGGACTGGCAGGTATTTATTCAGTTCTTGGGGCAATGTATTTTTTTCATATTCAGGGACTTCCTTTATTAATTATGGTTGTGACTGCTATTGCATGTTATGCAATGTCACTTGCCCCGGTAACCTGGGTCGTCCTGTCTGAAATTTTCCCGAACCGTATGCGCGGAACTGCAATGTCAATAGCAACATTTTCATTATGGGCAGCATGTTTTATTCTGACCTATACATTTCCACTATTAAACCAGTTACTGAAAGCCTCAGGCACTTTCTGGCTCTACGGATGTATTTGTTTACTCGGATTTCTATTTATACTTAAACGATTGCCGGAAACAAAAGGCAAGTCACTTGAAGAGATTGAACATGAATTTACATTACAATAAATAACCTATCATAAAATGAAAAAGCTAAGACAGAAAGGGAAATATGTTGCTCTTATTTCCACATTTATCTTTTCTTACCTTCTTACAAATGCTCAAAATGTTCTGACTATTGATGCTTCAAATGTGACCAGGGAAATCAAGTCGGGTCAGTTCAAAATGGGAAACCCGGGTCAGCCGGGTCATGAAATATTGATAAATAACCAGTATATGACAATCGGAGGTAAACCGGTTGTTCCTGTGATGGGTGAAATACATTTTTCAAGATATCCGAAAGATCAATGGGAAGATGCAATTTTAAAAATGAAAGCTAATGGCATCAACATCATTGCATTTTATGTTATCTGGATTCACCATGAGGAGATCGAAGGGCAATTTGACTGGTCGGGGAATAAGGATATCCGGAGTTTTATAAAGTTGTGTCAGAAACATAATATGCTCGTCTATCCAAGAATTGGTCCATGGGCTCATGGGGAAGTCAGGAATGGTGGCACACCTGATTGGATACTTAAGAAAAAATTCCTTGTTGACAGGTCTAATGACCCTGTATATCAATCTTATGTGGACCGGTATTTTAAACAACTGGCAGGTCAGATGCATGGTTTAATGTATAAAGATGGCGGACCGATAATCGGTGTTCAGCTTGAAAATGAATATAACAGGGGGAAAGAACATATTTTATGGTTGAAGAAAACGGCTCAGAAATATGGTATTGATGTGCCGCTTTATACTGTTACCGGATGGGACAACGCCTCAGTTCCCGAAAATGATGTTATTCCACTGTGGGGATCTTATCCCGAGGCTCCATGGAATGCGGATCTTGAAAAAATTACCCGAAACCCTTCATTTGAATTTGATTATGACCGGAATATCGAAACCAGTTATCCTTTTTTCACTTGCGAGCTGGGTGTCGGAAATCAGATAACAGAATACAGAAGGCCGGTTTTTAACAGGTTCGACGGGTTAACAATTGTTACTGCAAAAATTGGATCAGGAAGTAATCTGACAGGTTATTATATGTTTACCGGGGGCTCAAATCCGGTTGGGATATTGAGCAGCATGGAGGAAAATCGGGATGAAACAGGTTACTGGAATACATATCCGAGAATTTCTTACGATTTCCAGGCAGCAATCAAGGAAACAGGAGAACTGGCTCCTTCATATTACCAGATTAAAAAAATACATTATTTCCTTAATGAGTTTGGTGAAATTCTTGCCCCAATGGTCCCTGTCATAGCCAAAGTAAAGGATCCGGCCGTTGACCTGCAATATTCCGTAAGGGTGAAAAATAATTCAGGTTTTCTTTTTGGGACCAATTATTACAGGGGAACCCGAAAGCCTGAACAAAAAAATATGCAGTTTAAAATAAAACTTAATGGGGAAACTTTACAGTTCCCCTCCAAACCGGTTAATATTCCTGACAGCAGCACCTTTATATGGCCCTTTAATTTCATGATGAACAATATAGTTTTGAAATATGCTACTGCTCAGCCATTATGCAAGATTGATCAGAAAGATCGTTCCGACTGGTTTTTTATACAGAATTTTGGTATTCAGCCGGAGTTGTGCTTTGATGCTTCTTCAATAAAGTCGATAGAATCAAACAGTGGTAAAATAGATAAAATAAACAGCCAGTATATTATTACAGGTTTAATACCCGGCATCACCAACTTTGTCAAAATTGTAAATACAGAGGGGAAGGAGCAACGAGTCATCGTTCTGTCATTTAAAGAATCAGATCAGGTATGGCTTTTTAATTCAAGCGGCAACAAACAATTATTTATCAGTGATGCAAATTTGTATCTGAATAATAATATGTTACATGTATATGGTCCTGGAAATAAGATGAAAGTAATTCAGTTAAGCGATAACTCACAGATTAAAGGAATGGATGCCAAAACTGAAATGATTGGCAATTATAAACAGTATAAGTTAACTGTAGCTTCAAAAAGCTTTCCTTCTGAAATTACTCCTTTGTCTATTCTTTCGGGTTCTGAAAGACTCAGAGCTTCAGTTAAGAGCGTTAATGCTTCCAATCAATTGTATAACAAAATCTTTATTAAAGAATTTAACCTGGATAATCCTTCTGCCATCAGGTCAGCAAAATTAATTCTGGCCCCTGATATTTCGTGTAAAATTGAAGTAAATAAACTATGGCTTAATCAGGAAATCATACCTGCTAAATTAAATCAACTTGATATTACCGGGTATCTTCAGAAAGGGAATAACCAGGTTATGATTGACTTCCCTTTTAGTGAAGGCGACAAATCTTTTGCTGCAAAAATAAAAGTGGAATATATGAACTCGGATGAAGTAACTATCGTCAGTGATCAGTCATGGCTGACAATCGAACAGTATACAATACCATCTTCACTTGTAGATTTAAAAGGATTGGCAAGACCGGAAATTATATCAGATAAAATTGGATCGAATACAGATTACAGCCAACAGTCTTATGAATATTTGCTCAAAATTCCCGATAATTATATGGCTGGTTTGAATCAACTCTATTTGCATGTAAATTATAACGGAGATATTGGTGAATTACGGTTTGGGCATAAACTTATATCTGATAATTTTAATAATTTTACTCCGTGGCAGATAGCACTGAAGCAATTTGGGGACCAGATCGAAGGACAGCAATTGAAATTTGAACTCTTCCCTTTCAAACCAGATTTCAAAATATTCTTTGATAAGGCAATAAGCAAAGATGAGATTGAAAAAACAAATATAAGGGATATACAGTTTGTTCCGGAGTATGGCATTGATCTCCCGCTTGGTAATTAATTCAACAAAAACAATTGAATGATCCGGGTTTTAAAAATAAGCTGGTTATTGATTTTGTTAGCAGGCTGTAGTGTACGGCAAAATGAAATCAGGGGAAAGCTGTCCCTTGCCGGTGAATGGAAATTCAGGATTGATTCTCTAGATAAGGGAATTGAAAATAAGTGGTACAACGATCTGGCTATTGAAACAATCAAACTTCCCGGATCAATGGCCGAGAACGGGAAAGGTGATGAGGTTACTCTCAAAACCGACTGGACCGGTGAAATTGTCGATAAGTCTTATTTCACCGATAAGAAATATGAAAAGTACCGTCAGCCGGGGAATATAAAAATTCCCTTCTGGCTGAAACCGGTTAAGTATTATAAGGGAGTTGCCTGGTATCAGAAAGAAGTTGATCTTCCGTCAGGATGGAGTGGGAAGAATATTGTTTTATTTCTTGAAAGACCTCACTGGGAGTCGACTGTATATGTCAATGGGAAAAAAGCAGGCGTTGAGAATAGTCTTGCCGTTGCACATCAGTTCGATATAACTGATCTTCTGGTTCAGGGGAATAACCTTATCAGTATACGTATCGATAACCGTGTGGTAATACCTGTAGGTATAAATTCTCACAGCATAAGCGACCATACACAGTCGAACTGGAATGGAATAGCAGGAGACATAAGCCTGAGAGCTACATCAAAAGTGTTTATAAGTGATGTAAGGGTCTATCCTGATGTTACGGGGAAAAAGGCGAAGATAATTGTTGCATTAACAAACAAAACAAAAACTCCTTTCAGGGGAGAAGTTGCCATTCAATGTGAAAGTTTTAAAACAGGCAATTCACAAAAGTTGAAAAGTGTGGCAGTTTCTGCTAACACCGATTCAAATGAGTCTCAGTTTATTATTGACTATCCTATGGGAGATAAAATAGCATTATGGAGCGAGCATAAACCTTCATTATACAAACTTTCCGTGAATCTGAAAGGTTCAAAAGGGGAAATACTGGATTCTAAATCGGAAGACTTTGGTATGCGTGAATTTAAAACCAGGGGAACACGATTCGAGGTTAATGGCCAACAAATATTCTTAAGAGGAACACTTGAATGCTGTATTTTCCCCATTACAGGGTATCCGCCAACAGATACCGATTCGTGGATAAAGGTTCTTCAGACAGTTAAAAATTATGGGTTAAATACTGTACGGTTTCATTCATGGTGCCCTCCGGAAGCTGCTTTCGCTGCAGCTGACAAACTTGGGTTATATTTTCAGATAGAATGTTCATCGTGGGCCAATTCGGGGACTTCAATAGGCGATGGTGGAGCTATTGATGAATATATCTATAAAGAAGGAGACAGGATACTCAGTGCATATGGAAACCACCCTTCATTCTGTATGATGGCATATGGAAATGAACCTGCCGGCGTAAATCAGAATGCATACCTGGGAAAGCTCCTGACATACTGGAAAGCTAAAGATAACAGAAGAGTATACACCTCAGGAGCCGGTTGGCCGGTTATTCCTGAAAACGACTTTAACCTTACTGCAGAACCACGTATACAACGATGGGGCGAAGGATTGAAAAGTATTATAAACAGGGAAGCTCCGCAAACAATGTTTGACTATCATGAGATTATATCAAAATATGCAATTCCTACTGTAAGTCATGAGATAGGACAATGGTGCGTTTATCCCGATTTTAAAGAAATAGTAAAGTATACCGGGGTGCTCAAACCAACAAATTTTGAGATTTTCAGAGAATCTCTTACTGCAAATAATATGGGAGATCAGGCTGAAGATTTCCTTATGGCATCAGGAAAACTCCAGGCACTGTGTTATAAAGCTGATATTGAGGCAGCTCTTCGTACGCCAGGATTTGCAGGATTTCATTTGCTTCAGTTACATGATTTTCCAGGACAGGGAACAGCTCTGGTAGGAATCCTTAATCCTTTTTTTGAATCCAAAGGTTACATTACTGCGGAAGAATTCAGGATGTTCTGTAATGAGACGGTACCTCTTGCAAGAATTCAGAAACTGGTTTACAATAATAATGAGACTTTTAAAGCATCAGTCGAAATAGCACATTTTGGTGAAAAACCGATAGAAAAAGCTGAAATTATATGTCAGGTAATTGATGAAAAAGGTGAAATCCTCCGTAAGGAGATCTTTACAAAAGATAGAATAGAAATTGGAAATTGTTCAGAAATCGGGTTATATCAAATGGATCTATCGGATTTAAAAACAGCTCAGAAACTGACTCTTGAAGTATTTTTAGCAGATACTCCTTACAGGAACCAATGGGATTTTTGGGTATATCCTGCAAACCCGGAGGTAAATAATGGCAAGGTTTTGGTAACAGATAAGCTCGATAAAAATGCCGAAACTACATTGAAAAACGGAGGCTTTGTCCTGTTGCTTAATTATGGAAAGGTAGGAAAAGAGAAGGGAGCTCAGGTTGCAGTAGGATTTTCAACTGTTTTCTGGAACACTGCCTGGACACATAATCAGCCCCCGCATACGCTTGGAATCTTATGTGATCCAAAACATCCGGTTTTTAGTGATTTTCCAACAGAGTTTCACAGCAACTGGCAATGGTGGGATCCGGTTTCCCATTCACAGGCAATGATTCTCGATAGTTTTCCAGCTAATCTTAAGCCATTAATTCAGCCAATCGACACATGGTTTGAAAACCGGCGACTTGCCCTGGCCTTTGAAGTAAAAGCAGCAGGTGGTAAATTGATGGTCTGCAGCATAGATATGCAGAACATTTTTGAAACAAGACTGGTATCTAAGCAATTATTGTTATCTATTTTGAATTACATGAACAGTGATGCCTTTAACCCTCAGGTTGAAGTTGACTTAAGTAAAGTGAACGAGTTAATGTCCGACCAGAGGTAAATCAAACCAAATCGAATTACATACGCCCGACAACAGGTAATAAATCATACCGGGAATTAAATAAACTATTTATGCGGAACAGGAAGTTATAATTACTTCAAAAAAAATGTCAAATCCGGATAATAAATCAGATTTTACTTAACTTGCATGGTAACAATAAACGGAAATGAAGATTCTGCTTGTAGAAGATGATCCTAAAATATCGTCGTTCGTCAAAATTGGTTTAGAAAGTAATAACGGTCTTGTCGATACTGCTTATGACAGTGCAATGGGTGAAAAGCTTGCTTTGTCAAAAAAGTATGATGTTATTATACTTGATGTAATAATTCCCGGCATTTCAGGATTTGATTTATGCAAGAAAATAAGAAACAATGGTAACCTTACACCAATAATAATGTTGACTTCTCTTGATTCTGTTGAGGACAAACTTACCGGATTTGATTGTGGAGCTGATGATTATGTGGTAAAGCCATTTAGTTTTCAGGAGCTTTTTGCAAGAATAAAGGCATTGATCAGGAGAAACAGGGAAAGTATTGTGAATCCTGTTTTAAAGGTCCTTGATCTTGAACTTGATTCAATAGCAAAAAAAGTTAAACGAAACGGGAAAGAGATAAATCTTACAGCCACTGAATATAAAATTCTGGAATTGCTGATGAGCAATAAGGGTAAAGTTTTTGACAGAATGCATATAGCTGAGAAAATCTGGGGCCTTTCATTTAATTCAGGAACAAATGTAATAGATGTTCATATTAACTCTCTCAGGAATAAAATTGATAAAGAATTCACTCAGAAACTCATACATACAAAGAAAGGATTTGGATATGTATTGAGTGAAGAATCACAGGAGAAATAATCTTTTAAAAAATAACAGATAGCACTTTTTCCTGGATCAACAATTCATAGAGCTTTAAATTCTTAATGTGATTTTAATCCAATATTAATGTTGGCTTAATTTATCACGTTACCTTCCTATTTAGCTTTGATTAATCGGGATTTACAACTTGCCTTCAGATAAATCTATTGTTTCTCAGATCGTTAATAATAAGTATAATGAAATTTGATTTAAGTGAACTACCTTTTGATTTGAACGCTCTTGAGCCGTATATTTCTAAAAAGACACTTGAATTGCATCATGGGAAGCATCATCAGGCCTATGTATCAAATCTTAATAATCTGATTGCCAGGACAAAATATAAGGATTTTAATTTGGAAACCATAATCAGAGTTGCCGATGGTACGATATTTAATTATGCAGCTCAGATATGGAATCATACTTTCTATTTTGACGGTTTAGTACCAGGAAACAATAACAAATTGAAAGGCGCCTTTGCAGAGGTAATTAAAAACAACTTTGGTTCTGTCTCATTTTTTAAAAACCTGTTTATCAGATCCGGGGTATCATTATTCGGAGTCGGCTGGGTCTGGCTGGTTCTGAATACTGACGGGTCAATGGAAGTGATACAGAAGAGCAATGCCGGTAATCCAATGCGTGTCGGTTTAAATCCATTATTGGTATGTGATGTGTGGGAACATGCTTACTATCTGGATTATCAGAACAGACGGCAAGACTATTTAGAGGCATTCTGGAAACTTATTAACTGGGAAATAATTGAAAAAAGATATAATGAATTTACTGCAATAGAGGATTAGTTAATTCTATCTTAAAATGTCATTTTGAGAGAATATTTGAAGAGTTATAAATGTCTAATCAGAAAGCGCTAAACAATCAGGCCTGGATAACCAGTCAGGTCAAGATTAAGAAAAAGATAGTATAATTCATATTAATACTGACTAATCATGAAAATCTATATTAAAAATATGGTGTGCCCCGGAACAAGATCTTTTGTAATCGAGGAACTTGAAGGACTTGGTTTTAACTATTACTCATTTGAATCAGGGGAAATTGACTTTGAAGAAAATTTATCATGGGCTGAGAGAAATAAATTAAACAAATCTATGCAACAATATGGACTTGAATTATCATTTGGAAAGAGCAACATGATATCAAAAATCCTGGATGTTATTCATAATCTTACAGATAATTACGCTGCTACACGATAAAGAATTTCTTAGTTTTTAACAGAGAAAATGAGAATCAGATTTGTAGACAGTCATTTATTAATTTTTAATTCATGCAGACATGGAAAACTTAATGATCAAAACAAAAAAAAGAAGAGAGGTAAGAAATTCAAAACCTCATGAAACTAATAGTGTAGTTGTCGAAAGAAAGACAATTACCGATGAGGATATCCGCAGGAGAGCATATGAGATCTCCATGGAGAATGGTGATGCTCCATTCGATGAAGTGGATAATTGGTTGTGTGCTGAAAGAGAGTTGAACGGATACTACGAGTAAGATGATACATGACATAGGGAAAGATGCAGAGGATTTTTAAACTTAAAAATTACTTAATAGAATTCATGTAACTGATGAAAAAACTAAACATCCGTCCTTCATTTCTGCAAATCTTATATCTGATAATCTTTACCTTTCTGTTTGCTTTTATAATTTATACTCCGACTTTAATTAAGGGTCCGGTAAGTCTGACTTCAAAATTAATTTTAGAAGAGGAAACTTTTGAAGGGATACTCATTTGTATTTTATTTATTATAAGTATTTTAATATTCAATTTGTATAAAAGTGAAGTCAGAAAACAAAAAGAGGTGATTAATAAAATTAATGATGAAAAAATGAAGGTTGAAGACAGGCTTAATGATTCAGAACAATATATTGCTATTATGAATGTTCAGATACAGGAGATTAAATCGATTTTTAATACTATCGACAAATATCCTGAAACGAAAGAGGGATTGAAAAAAGCTTTTAACTTTTTTGGAGATCGTGTAATTGGAATCGTAAATTCAGAATGGGTCCTTTTCAGAATAATTGACAGCAACACTCAGCGGACTATTTGCGAGCACTTCGGACCGAGAAAAGGAGTGACATGTAATTATCCTAAGGTCAGTAATAAGATGATCATAGAGAAACAACCTGTTTTACCATTTAGCTACGTCATTTCCAATCCTGAAAATTTAAATATCCTCGTCTCTTGCATTATGCCCGTTGATAAAATCACCAATGATCAGCATGTATTTATTCAGGCAATAATAAATGAAATCACCAAGCTTTTTGTCATATTAAATTCATTATATTACAAAAAGGAAAGTAATCTGATTTTTGAGGGTAACACTGACAAAAAATAGGAGCTTATAACACATTTAACCCGCTAATGCTCTTATGTGAAGTTGATGGCTTTATTAGTTTTTGTCCTTATAATGAGTGAATTCATACTCTAACTCCGGATCAATATTTTGCTGTTCTACTTTTCTTGCTTTTTCCATAAGTTCTTCCTGATGCTCCTGAAGATATGCGAGTTTTTTCTTACCGTACGAGAAGCGGGTAATTATTACGAAAAGAACCGGAACAATTAAGATGGCAAGTGTGGAGGCTGCGAGCATCCCCCCGAGAACTGTAAAACCAATTGTATTCCTGGCTACGGCACCAGCCCCAGTGGCAAATGCAAGAGGCAGGACACCGAGGATAAATGCCATGGAAGTCATAAGGATTGGGCGAAATCGCAGCCTCACTGCTTCCAGGGTGGATTTTATAAGTTCTTCTCCATGATCAACACGTACTTTAGCAAATTCAACAATAAGTATTGCATTCTTCGCTGAGAGCCCGATCAAAGTTATAAGGCCTATTTGTGCATAAACATTATTGGTAAGACGAGGTATAAACATTAGCATCAGAATAGCTCCGAAGGCGCTTATCGGCACGGCAAGCAATACTGAAAAAGGCACTGACCAGCTTTCATAGAGAGCCGCCAGGAATAGAAATACGAATACAATAGAAAAAATAAATATATAAACAGTTGTTGACCCGGATCTTAATTCCTCCAGGCTCAGTCCTGAAAACTCAAATATATATCCCTGTGGTAAAACCTTTTCGACAGTTGCTTTCAACGCTTCGATTCCCTGACCTGTACTGAATCCCAGGGGTGTTGAACCATCTATTTCGGCAGAACGGAAAATATTATAATGTTTAATTAGGGGGGGAGCTACAGTTGCCTTATAACTTATTAGAGTACTGAGAGGTACCATTTGCCCAACCTGATTTCGTACGTAATACTTATTCATATCTGATATCAATGCACGAAATGTTGTATCAGCCTGAACGGCCACATGGAAAGTACGATTATAAAGAGTCAGGTTATTTACGAATAAACTGCCCATATATGCTTGCATCGTTGTAAAAACATCTGAGATATTCACTCCCATCTTTTCACATTTTTCGCGATCAAGCGTAAGATCATAACTTGGAGTATGTGCGCCGTAATAACTAAATGCAGTATTTATTGCCGGATTCTTATGAGCTTCTGCTACAAACTTTTTTACAACATTTTCAAAGGCATACACATCATCGTTTGTATTACCCTGTTCTATTTGCATACTGAATCCAGCCGCCTGTCCTATCCCACGAATAGGAGGAGGAGGGATTACAACAATATTTGCATTTTTAATACCGGCTGCAGCAATGCGTTTCTTTATCACATCCATAATGCCGGGGACCTGCTCTTCCGGTTTAGTACGCTTTTCCCATGGTGCAAGCATGCAAAAAATAGTACCGCAGTTGGATGTAGCACCCGAATTAACTATGTTCAGCCCCGATATAGCTGAATAGTGATCGACACCGGGAGTGGCGCCCACTATATTCATAAGTTTGGTTATGACCTCAACAGATTGTGTTGTAGAAGAAGCCTCAGGCAACTGATATGTAAGATAAAGACGTCCGCCATCTTCTGAAGGTATAAAGCCAGATGGCTTTTTCTTGAACAAAAAGATAGCTGCAGCACATATCAATACCAGCAAAATGACTATATATTTTGAAGCTTTTATACCATGTTTTACTCCGCTGGTATATTTATCAGTCATCTTTTCAAACCAATTATTGAAATAATAGAAAAATCTGCCAATCCAGTTTGAGGGTTTATCAGTGCGCGATGGTCTTAAAAGAAGCGAACAAAGAGCGGGAGTTAAAGATAAAGCTATGAAAGCTGAAAGGACTACCGAAATGGCTATGGTAATGGCAAATTGCTGGTACAAACGTCCTACTATTCCAGGTATAAAGCCAACCGGAACAAAAACAGCAGCAAGAATGAGAGCTATGGCTACCACCGGCGCTGAAATATCCTTCATGGCCCGGTATGTTGCCTCTTTGGCAGACATTTTATACTTGTCTATATAGTTCTGCACCGCTTCTACAACAATAATTGCATCATCAACTACAATACCGATCGCAAGCACAAAACCGAACATGGTGAGTGTGTTTATCGTAAAACCTAATGGTAAGAAAAAGCAGAAAGTACCCAAAATAGAAACAGGTATAGCAAGAATAGGTATAATGGTTGATCGTAAGTTCTGGAGGAATAGTAAAACCACAAGACCAACAAGAGCCAGTGCTTTCAACAAAGTTTTTACTACTTCAATCATGGAAACTTTTATAATGGTAATTGACTCAAAGGGTACCTTATAATCAACATCGGCCGGGAAAGACTTTTTCATTTTTGCCAATGCTGCGTACACATTATTCGCTGTTTGAAGTGCATTGCTTCCCGGCGATTGAAATATCATTAAAATAGAAGCCCTTTTGCCATCAACGAATGAATTGCTGGAATAGGTAAATTTCCCCAGTTCTACCCTTGCCACATCTTTCAGATAAATCATTTCACCTGTTGATGGAACAGTTTTAACAATTACTTTTTCGAAATCGGGAACAGTTTTTAATTGTCCGTTTACCAGTATTCCCAATTCAAATGTTTGTGAACCGTATTGAGGGGGAGCTCCGGCCGAGCCTGCAGCCACCTGTACATTTTGTGCATTAAGGGCATTAATTACATCCTGGGGCATTAAACCATGCGATGCCATTTTTTCAGGATTCATCCAGACACGAATACTAAACTGATCGGTTCTTGCACTGATATCTCCAACGCCTGGCACCCGAAGCAGAGCATCCTCAATGTATATACTTGTGTAATTATCCAGGAAAGTTATGTTATGGGTTCCATTCGGAGAATAGATGGCTACCTGCATTAGCTGATCAGGGTTTCGGGCACGTACTGTGAGACCCAGACGGCTGACCACCGAAGGCAGCAAAGGTGCTGCAATGCCTACACGGTTTTGTACATTTAAAGCTGCTATATGAACATTGGTTCCAACCTTGAATGCCACACCTATGTTCACAGCTCCACTGTTGGTGCTGGTGCTTTGTATATTGTCCATTCCTGGTGTGCCGTTTACCTGTTCTTCAATAGGTGTGGCAACTGTCTGTTCAACTGTCTGCGCATCCGCACCGGTATATTGTCCGGATACTGATACTCCTGGTGGTGAAATATTTGGATATTGATCAATAGGCAGGTTATAAATACAAATTATGCCAGATATCATCAAAATGACTGATATAACGATAGCAGTAACCGGCCGTTTGATAAATGTATTAGCGATCATTACTGAACAGTTTTATTGGAATCGCGTGATTTTTGTATCTCGTATTCTAACTCCGGATCGATAT
>Ga0182027_10006955_pt1 | contig 16798 bp, 9 predicted proteins | sample 712E1DmetaG_FD_121300 | JGI IMG/M metagenome (GOLD analysis project Ga0182027, IMG submission 121300) | Permafrost microbial communities from Stordalen Mire, Sweden - 712E1D metaG (Illumina Assembly) | ecosystem: Environmental > Terrestrial > Soil > Wetlands > Permafrost | place: Sweden... | reverse complement strand
TGCGTTTCGATAAGAACAGTGAACAAATATGGGGGCTGCAGGTTACACGTGCTATTTACCGTTTGCAGGAACGTTCTCAATGGCAATATATTCCGAAGGGGTCTCCCGGTGTAATTCATTTATTCGGTGAGCTTCAGGGAATAAACAATGTAAAAACAAAACATCAGATAGAATTAATGCCCTACACAGTTGCACGTACCGAAAGATTTCAAAAAATCGGAGGAGATCCGTTTAACACAGGAAAATTATCAAAGATCTCAGCCGGGCTTGACGGGAAGATAGGACTCTCCAACAATTTTACACTTGATTTCACCATAAACCCCGATTTTGGTCAGGTTGAAGCTGACCCGTCTGAGGTAAACCTTACTGCTTTCGAATCATACTTTTCTGAAAAACGTCCTTTTTTTATTGAAGGTCAGAACATTTATCAGTTTATGCCAGATCAGACAATAGTAATTCATAACATGTATTCCGACAATCTGTTTTACTCCAGGAGAATTGGAAGATATCCTCAGTATTATCCTTCCGTTGGAGACAGTGTCCACGTGAAAATGCCTGAATCAACAACAATTCTTGGAGCAATGAAGTTATCAGGAAAAACAAAGAAAGGTCTGTCTGTAGGAATTCTCGAAAGTCTTACGTCAAGGGAAGATGCATTGATAGACAGTTTAGGGACAAGGCGAAAAGAGACCGTAGAGCCTCTCACAAATTATTTTGTCGGAAGAGTTCAGCAGGATTTCAATAAAGGGCAAACTATTCTTGGTGCAATGCTTACAGCAGTGAACAGAGATATAAACTCAAGCAATCTCAACTTCCTGCACACTGCAGCCTATACAGCCGGATTAGACTTTCAGCATACCTGGAAAGACAGAACATGGTATTTAGCAGGAAATGCCGAATTCAGTAATGTCAAAGGGTCCACTACCTCAATAACTGAAACACAAACATCATCTGCACGCTATTTTCAGAGGCCCGATGCGAAATACCTTTCCGTTGATTCAACCCTCACTTCGCTTTCTGGTTACGGAGGAACCGTGAAATTTGGGAAAACAAGTAAAAAAAGATTGCAGTTTGAAACATGTGTTATAGTGCGATCACCAGGACTTGAATTCAACGATATAGGCTATATGAGATACTCAGATGTAATCTATCAGGGCAATTGGATGGGTTATTATCTGCGAAATCCATTCTGGATATTAAATTATTTATATTTCAATACAAACTACTGGATGTACTTTGACTTTGGTGGCCAACTTTTGTCAAGAAACTATAATACTAATTTTAGTTCCCAGTTCAAAAATAAATGGCAGATCAATGGACAGTTCAACAGACAAAGTGAAAATATTTCTACAACATTATTACGTGGCGGTCCTTCAATTATTATCCCCGGAAACCAGAGTTTTAATTTGAACCTCAATACTGACCACTCCAAGAAACTCTCCTTCAATGTGGGCAACTATCATGGTTTCGGCAATGCATTGAGCTACAGAGCGCATGAATATTGGGTCGGAATTTATTACAGACCAACGAACTCTGTTTCAATTTCTTTTGAACCTGATTACAGCATACAGAACACTGAACTGCAATATGTCAGTACAACTGGCTCCGGCACGAATCCTATCTACCTGTTTGGTAAATTAAATCAGAGCACTTTGTATTTCACCTTCAGAGTAAACTATACAATTAATCCCGAGTTAAGTGTTGAGTATTATGGTCAACCTTTTATTTCGGCAGGAAAGTATTCTGCATTTAAGAAAATAACTGTGCCGGATGCCGATAAATTCAAACAAAGATATTATGAATTTACCCCTAGCGAACTCACTTACGATCCATCAAGCAGTACATATAATGTTAATGATGGAGGAGCTTATTCCTTTGGGAATCCGGATTACAATTTCAGACAGTTCCGTTCAAACCTCGTTATAAGATGGGAATATTTGCCGGGTTCGACACTTTATCTTGTATGGTCACAGGGCAGAACAAGTAATGATACAAATGGAATGTTTTCTTATGGAACCGACATGAAGGACCTTTTTAAAATGACGGCTCAGAATGTATTCTTAATTAAGTTCTCTTACTGGTTTGCATTATAATGGCTCAACGACACAAAGATGTTAATTTTTATCCTTTCTTATTTGAGTATGAATGGGATACCTAATCTTTTATAATTATTTTCAGCAAGAGGATTATAACTTATTAACTCAATTTGGATTCGACTGTCAACATCATGTACAAATCTTACACAAGCATTCTTATTCTCTTCAGTATCAGTTATGCCATTTATCAGAGGGATCCGGACAAGAATAGGTTTACCTGATTTTGCAATATATCTGAAGTTTTCTTTGATAATTTCGTTGGATTTGCCTGTATAACGTATGTGTTGAGCCGTGTCAAAAATCTTCATATCGATAATAAACAGATCTACATAATCTGAAATACTACTAATTGTATCTCTCTCACAAAAGAGGCAGGTTTCAATTGCCGTATGGATATTCTTTTTCCTGCAAGCTTCCAGAATCTCTGCTGAAAAATCAGGTTGGTAAAGAGGTTCTCCACCGGTTAGTGTAACACCGCCTCCGGACATTTTGTAGTATAGAAAATCTTTTTCAATTTCATCAATTACATCATATACCCCAATTTTTGATCCTGTAAATTGTATTGCACAGGTAGGGCATGCTTTTACACAATCGCCTGTTATATTGCATAATTCCCGATTGATATTAATATAGGTTTCAGTATCCGAAATAATCTCTAAAGCATTATTTGGACAAATCTGAACACATTTGCCACATGCTATACAAAGGCTCTTGTCATACCATATTGAAATATCTGAACTTATTCCCTCGGGGCTATGGCACCAGATGCAGCTAAGCGGACATCCTTTCAGGAATACAGAGGTACGTATCCCCGGGCCATCATGGACAGAAAACCGTTTTATCTTGAAAATAATTCCTTCGGTTTCAGTTGTTTTCTCCATGCGTGGTCCGTTTAATAATCTCATCCTGCAAATCTTCTGCTAATTCCGTAAAATATGCAGTATAGCCTGCCACTCTTATAGTCAGTCCCCTGTACGATTCAGGATCAGCTTTCGCATTGATCAATTCCTGTGCAGTTATCACATTGAACTGGACATGATTAACAGGAAGACAAACGAAAGTTTTAAGCAGTGAAGTAAATTTTTCTCTGTCAGGATCATTATTAAAAAAAGAGGGAAGAAATTTCATGTTCAGTAGTGTCCCATTGGTTGCCAGTCGAGAAGGAATCCTGCTGACTGAATTTAAAACTGCAGTTGGACCCAGCTTATCTCGCCCGTACATCGGTGACATTCCACCATCTGCGAGAGGAGTCTTAGCATACCTGCCATCAGGGGTAGCTCCAACATTCTGTCCCATTGGCATATGTGCCGACACCGTATAAAGACCCATGTGAAAATCTCCACCCCTGAAGTTCTTGTATTGTTTTATCTTACCCGCAAAATAAGTCACCCATTCTGCCCCCAGGTTATCCACCCAGGCAATATCATTACCATATTTTGGTACACGATTTAGGCAAAGTTGTCTTAATGTTTCATTACAGGCAAAATTGTTCCTCAAGGCATAAAGCATTGACTCCTTTTTAACAAGTTTGTCTTCGAAAACCAGTTTTTTAAGTACCGCCAGACAGTCAGCTAAATTTGCCACCTGAATTGCCTGGATACCAGATAGATTATATTTTGCACCGCCCGCAGTTACATCTATTCCATTTGCAAGACAATTATCGACAACACTTGACAGGAATGGTGAAGGCAGATGTGATTGATGACATTTTTCAACTGCCTCACAAGCATGAATCATCTTATTTATAAAAAAATCAATTTGCTTTTTATATGCATTTTCTAAAGAACCAAAATCAGGGTAATTATCCAGAGAACCGGTTTTTAAACCTATCTGATTACCGGATATCATACATCTTCCATCATTCAGGGTCAATTCCAGTACTTTAACGAGATTGAACATAGCTGCGTCGCTCCAACCCAGATAATTACCTTGAGAGCTAAGTTCTACACAGCCAACAAGGGCATAATCGAGGCAATCCTCGCGACTGAGGCCAATGGTTTTTAACGCAGGAATGATGCTCTCATCATTTACGATCTGAGGCATTCCGTTACCCAGGCCGATCACCCGGCTACATTCGCTTATAAACTCGTCGGGAGAATGTTTATGAAGACGGGCTGTAAGATTCGGTTGTGGTAACCTGATATGATCCTGAGTTTTAAGGATCAGGTATGAGAGTTCATTTGTTGCATCATCTCTGTTTTTCTTTTGTCCGCCGATAGTTACATTAAAGCCAATGGGAAAACCAGCAAAGTACTTCGCGCTGTGTGCATTGCGCATATAAACAATCTGGTTGAACTTAATAAACAAAGCATCCAGTAACTCAATTGCTTTATCAGCATCAATTCTGTCAGATTTAATATCATTATGGTAAAATGGGTACAAATATTGATCCATCCGTCCGGGAGAAAATGAAGAGGCATTTGATTCCATGTGCAGGATTACAAAAAGGAACCAGACAGATTGCAAAGCCTCCCTGAAAGTCGCAGGAGGATTTTCTGCCAGTTTTATACATACATCCGCAATTTCTTCAAGATTTATTTTTAAAGAGTCTTCCTCCTGATTTTTAGCCATATTGGAAGCCAGGACCCCATAACGATTGATAAATTTAGATGCAGCGTCAAGTGTGATAAATACACTTTTATAAAATACCTTCAGGTCATCTGGTGCAGTTCCAAGCTTATCCAGCGTTTTTTTTAACAAACTGGCAGGACCGAATTTAAGCCAATCTTCGACTTTAGGACAGATATGACCCTGGGCATGATCTTTCTGATTGATTTTTACTACTTTTTCAATTGCTGATATCTCTTCCCCATAAGATCTGTAAATATCATTTTCCAGTGTTTTACCGCGCCAGTAAGGTTCAATTTTTTCTTTGAAACAAGAGACATCGTTTTGTCTCACATTGAAAGGATCCTGTGGTCTGCCGGGCAAAGTCTCGATTTCATCCACAAGCCAGTTAATACCCGCTTCCGGAAACACTACCCCTGCCCTGATGCCCGGAGTACGGTTTCCAACAATAAGCTCTTCCGGATCTATTGCTATAGGCATCTCTGAGAGAGATTCAGCCAGTGCTTTGGAACGTTTCAATATTACCGGGAGTTCCTCATTTTGCTGATATACATGGGTGATTATTTTAGCCTGTTCTATTGAAAGATACCGTACAGAAGAGAGAGTTTTATTCTTCAGTGACAGAATCCTATCGGTTGGTTTTAGATTTTGAAAATCTGATATCATTTATACGAATCATTATGCACACTTTTCACTGCCCTTCCGGAAGGATCAATCATGTTTTTAAATGAGGCATCCCAGGCAATAGCTTCAGGTGTACTGCAAGCGACAGATGGGACGGATGGAACGCAGGAAGCTGCTGAATCAGACGGGAAATGCTCGGTAAAGATGCACCTGTAGAAATATTCTTCCTTCGACATCGGAGGATTAATTGGAAAGCGATATTTTGCATTTGCAAGCTGTTCATCAGTAACTTCTTTTGAAGTAAGAGCCCTTAATGTATCAATCCAGTTATACCCTACTCCATCGGAGAACTGTTCTTTTTGTCTCCAGGCCACGCTTGCAGGCAAGTAGTCTTCGAAGGCTTTTCTCAGGACCCACTTTTCCATACGATCCTTATTTATCATCTTATCCTTTGGATTAATGCGCATTGCGACATCCATAAATTCCTTATCCAAAAAAGGAACACGACCTTCAACGCCCCATGCAGCAAGTGATTTGTTTGCACGCAGGCAGTCATATAAATGTAATTTACTTATTTTTCTTACGGTTTCTTCATGAAAAGCCCTGGGATCAGGAGCTTTATGGAAATAGAGATAACCGCCAAAAATTTCATCGGCCCCTTCACCCGAGAGCACCATCTTTACCCCCATAGATTTGATCACCCTGGCAAGCAGGTACATAGGAGTAGATGCCCTGATAGTTGTAACATCGTATGTTTCAATGTGATAAATAACGTCTCTTAATGCATCCAGACCTTCCTGAACTGTAAAGTTAATTTCATGATGGATCGTTCCGATGTGATCAGCCACTTTACGAGCTGCCGCAAGGTCGGGAGAACCCTCCAGTCCGACTGCAAATGAGTGTAGCTGGGGCCACCATGCCTCACTTTTGTCCTGTGACTCAATTCTCTTTGGTGCAAATTTCTTGGCAATTGCAGAAACCACCGATGAATCAAGACCTCCGGAGAGCAGAACCCCGTATGGAACATCCGACATTAACTGACGGTGAACTGATGCTTCAAATGCTTCTTTAAGATCCTCAATACTTGTTTCGTTGTTTTCAACTACAGAATATTCCATCCAGTCGCGTTTGTACCATTTTGTCATCACGCCATCTTTGCTGTAGAGATAATGGCCAGGCAAGAATTCCTGTATCTTATTGCATACTCCTTCCAGTGCTTTAAGCTCTGAGGCAACATAAAAATTTCCAAATGAATCCCAGCCAACATACAGAGGTACTATACCAATATGATCACGGGCAATGAAATAGCAATCTTTCAACCTGTCGTATAATGCGAAAGCGAAAATTCCATTTAATTCTTCAATGAAAGCCGGACCTTTATCCTGATAAAGAGCAAGGATCACTTCACAATCGGAATGAGTCAGAAATTCGTAAGTGTTTTCATAACGCTTTCTTATTTCCTGATGATTATAAATCTCACCGTTTACTGCAAGTATGAGGTTGCCATCTTTACTGTATAAAGGCTGTTTGCCCGATTGAGGATCAACAATTGATAATCTCTCATGAGCAAGTATAGCCTTCTCGCAATAAAATATCCCTGACCAGTCAGGACCACGATGCCTTACCTTCTTTGACATTTTAAGGACAGTCGCCCTTAATTCCATATGATTGACTTTAAGATCAAAAACGCCTACAATTCCACACATACTTTTTCGTTTAATAATTATTGACAGTTTGATACTTTTTAAAACCCGAATTGCAAAGCTAATAGAATTTTAGTAATCATTATTCAAATTGATATATTTTGTGATATAAATAGCAAATTAATTAAGTAAATATTTATATTAACTAAATAAATGATATATAATACTTGTATTTAATAAATATTATTAATATGACAAAAATCATGTTTTTGATTACTGATCTTCACTTCATCAGGCAAATGTGATGCTTATACAATAAAATTTTAATGCTGTTAAAAATTCTTAATTATTACGATAATAAATGCAAAATATCAATTCGCTAAATTTATTAAACACGGTTTTCATATATTGCAATCTCATTTAAAAAGGACGTTATCAGAATGTTTGACTGAAGAATATGTTATTACAGGTAAAAAAAAGAACATTAATTGCTGCCGGAGTTGTTTTAGTTTTTGCATTTATTCTGTTTTGGTGGTTATTGAAAGGTCAGCCTTTAGATCTTAGTGAAAGGATTCCGGGAATGGATGACCGTCCCAAAATGGAAGCAAAGTCAGATACAATTATCATCGGTCAGTTTTTTGATACTCTTTCTGAAATGGATGCAATGGTCGCAGGTGACTGGCCAAGGTTCAGAGGAGCTGACCTGGATAATATTAGTAAGGATACAACCCCTCTTGCAGAATCGTGGGATACTTCAGGACCAGCCATTATCTGGAGAACCACACTGGGTGAAGGATATGCAGGTCCGGCTGTGCATAATGGACGGGTTTACCTTCTTGATTATAACGAAAGAAAGAAAGCTGATGCTCTCAGATGTTTTTCCCTTTCATCAGGAAAAGAGTTATGGAGGCGTTGGTATTATGTTGATCTGAAAAGGAATCATGGATATTCCAGAACTATTCCTGCAGTAACTGATAAATATCTTGTTACCATTGGCCCTCGATCGCATGTTATGTGTGTTGATCCGCTTACAGGTAAAATGTTATGGTCTATTGATCTTGAAAAAGAGTTTGGAATTCCTGGAACAGAAAAGGGAAGAATCACACCTGATTTTTATACTGGTCAATGTCCATTGATCGATAATGATGTAGCTGTACTTGCCCCGGGAGGAAAAGCACTGATGATAGGATTAGATTGTGCATCAGGTAAAATAATCTGGCAGACACCTAATATTGACTCCATCCGGATGTCACACAGTTCGATAATGCCGATGATAATTCACGGGAAAAGAATGTATGTTTATAATGGCATTGGCGGAGTTTGTGGTGTTTCTGCTGAAAAGACGGATATAGGAAAATTATTGTGGACCACAACTAAGTGGAGTCCGGCAACAACAGCTGCTTCTCCCCTGTTTCTTGGAAATAATGAAATAGCGGTTTTTGGAAGTTATGGTGCAGGTGGTGCCCGGATTGTAATAAATACCACCGGATCGGGATATTCAGCAACAGTAAAGGAACAACATAAAGCTACGAATGGGCTGGCAAGTGATCAGCAAACACCCATAATCGCAGGAACTTATATATGGAGCGTTTTACCTGAGAATGCCGGTACATTGAAAAAGCAATTGGTTTGTTATAAAAAATCGGATCTATTGACAGCTGTATGGTCAAGTGGTAAAGAAAACAGATTTGGACGCGGACTTGGTCCGTATATTGTCAGCGGAAATAAATTATATCTTCTCGATGATGATGGGAAACTTTACTTTTATAAAATTCAGGATAACAAAGTCATATTAATTGCAAGCCATAAGGTTATCAAAGGAATTGAGGCCTGGGGACCAATGGCAATTGCAGGAAAGTACCTCATTATGAGGGATGCAAGAAATTTACTTTGTCTTAATATTGGTAAATGAACAGAAGATGAAAAAGAAAGTAGTAACTATTTTAGCAGTATTAATCATACTCGTCTTTATCGGGTACATAATCTTTGATTCTGTTAAACCTGCGGTTTCAGTAAAAAGTGAAACCAAAAATTCACAAATTAAGGAAATACCAGATGCCTGGAAGATTTCAAATGAGCTCAAGGTGAATGAAGGTTCCCTTAAGGCAGTAACTGTTACTACCGCAGGAAAAATATATCTCGGTGGTGATTCTTTTGTATCATGTTATGATAAAGATCTGAAACTCATCTGGAATGTGAAAACTCCTTCGCCTGTGACAGCTCTTTCGAACTATGGAGATACAGTTTTTGCATCAACAATAGAACAGATACTTGTAATGAATTCTGCTGGTAAGATATTGAGCGAATGGGGGCCATTTGAGGATAGCTGCATTATTACTTCTGTGAGTTCAAACAGAGAATTTATTGCCTTTGCCGATGCAGGAAATAAAATGGTTTTCATTCTTGACAAAAGTGGTGAGGTTAAAAAAATGATTGGCCAGAATGACGGACAATTTGTCATCCCAAGTCCCTATTTTGAAGTAGCCCTCGATAATGAGAATAACCTGTTTGTAGCAAATACTGGACACCATCGGATTGAAACCCGTACAATTGATGGGGTTTTAAAAAGCTATTTCGGAGAGGCCGGAACAGATCCCGACCGATTCTGCGGTTGTTGTGCTCCTCCTCATTTCATACTCATTCCTGGGGGATTTGTAACTGCTGAAAAAGGAATTAACAGGATTAAGATCCTCAACAAAAAGGGAGAATTTGTTGAATTTGTCAATTCAAAAAATGACTTTATTAAATCGGTTCCTCTGGATCTGGCTTCCGCAGACGGGAAAACAATTTATGGGGCTTATCCGGCGGACTCTAAGCTTTATGTATTTAACCGTAAATAAAATAATAGAAATGCTACTAAAACGATAAGATTGCTTCGCTTCGCTCGCAATGACCCTGCAAGTTAGATAGATTATACGCTCAACGAGGAACGCGAAACGAGTAAAAAGCAACAAGCAACAAGTAACGAGTAATCAGACAATATATGACCAGAAATGAATTATTAAAAAAGCTTGGAAGATATCTTCTCCTGATGTTAATAGCTGTAATAGTCATTGCACTGGGAAAAAAGGTCGTGAGCGGGAATGATTGTTCAACATGTCCTGGCAAGGGGATTTGTAACGGTAAAACCGACTGTAATAAATATTAATTGCAGTAAGCATGAAGGATGCTAAGAATAAATATCAGTCAAGGAGGGATTTTGTAAAAACTGCAGGTAAGCTGATTGTTACAGTACCACTGGTTATTATACCTGCTTTTCTTATAAAAAAGATTTCAGCAGCAGGATATGTCTGGCAGATAGATCCTTTCAAATGCACACAGTGCGGACAATGCAAGACTAACTGTGTACTTACACCTTCTGCATCAAAATGTGTACATGCTTTCCGGATGTGTGGCTATTGTGATCTTTGTGGAGGCTATCTCCGTCAGGGAGTAAAAACGATCAGCACCGGAGCGGAAAACCAGTTATGTCCAACCGGAGCAATAACTAGAAAATTTGTTGAAGAGCCTTATTTTGAATATACAATAAATGAAGAAATATGTGATGGATGTGCAAAATGTGTAAAGGGATGCGGTGATTTTGGAAACGGGTCACTTTATATGCAGATCAGGCATGACCGGTGTGTAAACTGCAATGAATGCTCAATTGCACGTACTTGCCCGTCGAATGCAATTTCTCGAATTCCTGTAAACATTGCTTACTTACCGAAAGACAAAAGATAAAAGTAAAAATGGAAAAATGGAATGAAAAAACGGAGAACGTTAAACACTGAACCCTAAACTTATAGATGAAAAAGGCTCTGCCATATATTGTTTTTATACTGCTATTATGCTGGCATGTGGTTCTTTTTGCCCAGGACAGGTTTCCGAGACCTGAATTTGAATCGGGGCATGTTTATCCGACAAACCAGATGCCAAAACCCAGGGTTCCGGGCTGGGAGTATTTTGATGTTCTGATATTGACCGGAGCTTTGATAATGACAACCTGGCTGGCATTGAAAAAGCGTTCACGACAGGGTTTAATCTGGATGTCGGTCTTTTCTCTGGCTTATTTCGGTTTTTACAGAGAGGGTTGTATCTGTGCAGTCGGATCAGTTCAGAATGTATCGCTGGCTTTATTTAATACAGGATATTCAATTCCTCTTTCAGCACTTCTGTTCTTTATTATTCCTTTATTGTTTGCACTTGCCTATGGACGTGTATTTTGTTCTGGAGTCTGTCCCCTCGGAGCCATTCAGGAACTAACTGGCCTCAAACCGGTAAAGCTTCCAAAAGCTGTTGAATTAATTCTGGCCTTTGTACCTTTTATTTATCTTGGGATCGCTATCTTATTCGCTTCAACTAATAGCCAGTTTCTTATATGCAGGTATGATCCTTTCGTCGGAATATTCAGGCTGGATGCTCCTTACACAATGATAATCTTTGGAGCATTGTTACTTTTAGCAGGGATATTTGTTAACAGGCCTTACTGCAGGTTTCTCTGCCCCTATGGTGTCCTGCTTAATATCTTTTCAAGGTTTGCAGGAAAGCATCTGACAATAACACCTGCTGAATGTACGAATTGCAGACTTTGCGAAGATGTTTGCCCTTATGATGCGATAATTCCTTCAGATACAGATCAAAAGAGGGAAGAGCCGCAAAAGTCAAGGAAGCGTTTTATTATTTATTTCCTTTTTGTTCCCCTGTTTGCAGCTACAGGAGCATTTTTACTTCACAACCTCGCTCCCGCCTTGTCAGGGGCAAATAATACAGTAAGACTTGCAAGAGAGATCAGAATCGAGAAGAAAACTGGTATTGAATCAGAGCTAAAAGATGTTGTCGCGTTCAAAGAATCAGGTAAGACAGAATCAGAATTATATACAGAAGAAGAGTTAATCATCGGGCGATTCAGAAGAGGTTCTCCATGGGCTGGCGCGTTTTTGGGAATATCATTCGGAATAGGAATGATAACACTCACAATAAGAAGTAAGAGAAGTGAATATAAACCCCATCAGGGGAAGTGTTATAGTTGTGGAAGATGTTTTAAATATTGTCCAATTAAAGTGAAAACATAAATGAAGTTTATTTTTACTGAAAAAGATATAAGTATTCTTAAAGTTATTAGTCAGATCGCAGGAGGATTTGCCCTTATTGTGGCAATGACTATGATCTTCAGCCTGGTACAGTTAAAAACGGTTAATCCTTTAGACAATCCGGTACTGTTGTCGGTAAAAGAACAATACGACAAGGATCCATCGAATGCTGCTAAGGCTGAGCAGGTAAGGGCAATGGATCTGATGGCAAGAAAAGCTTATTTCAGTTCAAGATGGCAGGTGGAAACAGGTTCATATCTCCTGATTGCCGGGGTCATTATCTTCATTATTTGCCAGCGGATTATTTCAGAGAATGAAAAACTTGTACTTGTACTCGCTGATGCAAAAACTGATTCATCCATGCAACGGGGAAAAAACAGAAAATACCTGATTTCAGCAGTCATAATTATTTTTATTACAGCAATTATTGCATCTTTTTTTCTGCGTGCCGATCTCCCGGATATCTCAGGAAAAGCTCCGGGGTCCTCGAAGAAAGAGGAACGCAGCAATGAAAAGGCACCCAAACCCGATAAAACAAACTGGCCATTCTTTCGTGGTCAGGATAGTCGTGGAATTGCAGGAGGTACTGGATATCCGACCGAATGGGATGCTACAGCTGGAAAGAATATCGGTTGGAAAATTGAGGTACCTGAAAATGGAAAGAGCTCTCCTGTTATTTGGGAAGATAAAATTTTTATTACCGGAGCTCAGGAAAAGATTTGCGAGGTTTATTGCATTGATAAAAAAACAGGAAAAATACTATGGACCGGGTCTGCTTCTGATATCCCGGGCGAACCGGCAGTATTGCCTAAAATGGCTCAGGAAGCAGGGCTGGCTGTATCGACAGTAGCCACAAATGGTAAAGTGGTATGTGCTGTTTTCTCAAATGGCAACCTTGTCTGCTTCGATATGGATGGGAAACAGAAATGGGCAAAAAACATAGGCGTCCCTGAAAACAGTTATGGTTATGCATCTTCCCTGATGATTTATAAAGACATTCTGCTCGTTCAATTCGACAGTAATGTAAAGATATCGCTTATTGGATTTGATCTGGTAACGGGTGATCAGAAGTGGGAAACCCTGCGACATGGACATGCTGTATGGTCATCACCGGTTATGGCTTATTTCGCCGGAAAATCAGAACTGATAATAAACGGAAATCCATATGTGAGTGGTTATGATCCTTTAACAGGAAATGAACTCTGGGAAGTAGAATGCATGAGCGGAGATGTTGCTCCATCGGTCGCAGTAAACAGCACAATGACCTATGCCGTAACTGATTATGCAAAACTTGTAGCAATTAAACCTGGAAATGGAGTATCAATAGTTTGGCAAGACAACACCTACACTCCTGACGTTTCAAGCCCTGTAGCTACTGATCAGTTTTTGTTTGTATCAACAGGGAACGGTGATGTTGCATGTTATAATGCAGCAAAAGGAGATACATTATGGACACATTATTTTCAGAATCCTTTTTATGCTTCACCTATAATATCAGATGATATGGTTTATCTTCTTGACAGATCAGGCGTGATGCACATTGTAAAGGCAGGATCATCGTTCAGTTTGATCGCTGAATCGCCGCTTGGAGAAGGTGCCGACTGTTCACCCGCATTTTCTGACAAGAAAATTTATATACGGGGAACGAAAAACCTTTATTGCATATCGAAGAAATGAATACAGATAAGTCAAACATATTGACCAGTGACTGCGGATGTGAGCAGACCTCCTCAAAGGATATTACTTCTGTTGTGGATGAAGTTGTTAAATTGACGGGCAGAGAACCGGAAAAGGTTATTTTAATACTCCAGGAAGTACAGAAAAGGCTTAACTGGCTTCCATCAGAAGCGCTTAAACATATTTGTAAAGTAACTGATATCACTCCTGGCCAGATCTCCGGCGTTTCAACATTTTATTCTCAGTTCAGACATCTTCCTGTTGGCAAACATACGATAAAAATTTGCGCTGGAACAGCATGCCATGTCAAGGGAAGCCCGTTGATATCTGATGCATTTAAAAGGATTCTCAAAATTGATAATGACAGGAATGCTTCACCCGATAACCTGTTTTCAATTGAAGAAGTTGCCTGTCTTGGATGTTGCACGCTGGCTCCTGTAGTTCAGATTGACGGGAAAACCTATGGTCATGTCAGACCAATCCAGGTAGAAAAAATAATTCATGATTTCCTGAGTTCAGGCAATCAGAGCACCAATACAACTGAATCAGACGGGAATGAAGATATTGATGCCGAAATCAGGATTGGGATCGGCTCATGCTGTGTTGCCGGGGGCAGTAAGGAGATTCTCTCTGAAATAATTGATGTCAAGGAAAGGTATAATCTCAATATCAGGTTGAAGCCTGTTGGTTGTGTGGGAGTATGTAACCAGACGCCATTGATGGAAATAGTTACAAAAGAGAACATTCATTCCAGATATACTAAAGTCAGCAAGTTTCAGGTTGAAGAGATTCTTCTTAAACATATTACGCCCAGGAGTTTAAACAAAAGAATCAAAGGCAACATTAATGATCTGGTCGATACGTTTCTTTCTGAAGATAAGCTTTCAGGACAGGTCAATATTCCGGTTGAATTAAGAGAGAAATACCTTAATAATTTTCTGAATCATCAGGTACATATTGCCACAAAGAACAGTGGTATTCTTTCTCCTGAATCATTTGAAGAGTATTGTTTGTCCGGTGGTTTCGAAGCACTTAATAAATGTATTAAAGAGTTGGATCAGGAATCAATTATCAGAATTATAACTGATAGCGGATTAAGAGGTCGCGGAGGAGCAGGATTTTCTACCGGTAAAAAATGGGGAATTTCACTTTTTGCAACCGGGAATCCGAAGTATGTTATCTGCAACGGGGATGAAGGAGACCCAGGCGCTTTCATGGACAGGATGCTTCTTGAATCTTTTCCTTTCAGGGTAATTGAGGGGATGATCATTGCAGGCTATTCAACCAGCGCCAATGAAGGGATTTTCTATACCAGGGCAGAATACCCGCTTGCAGTAACAAGGATCAGGATGGCCCTTAAATTGTGCTATGATAATGGAATACTTGGCCACAATATTTTTGGCACTGCTTTTTCTTTTAATATTAAGATTTTTGAAGGAGCCGGAGCCTTCGTATGCGGTGAAGAAACAGCATTGATTTCATCACTTGAAGGTAAGCGGGGAACTCCTCATCTGAGGCCTCCCTACCCTGCTGTCAGAGGTTTCAGGGGCTTGCCTACGCTGGTTAATAACGTTGAGACTCTTTCAGTAGTTCCATGGATAATTATAAACGGAGCTGAAGCGTTCATATCTGTAGGAACTGAAAAGAGCAAAGGAACGAAAGTATTTGCACTTGCAGGAAAAATTTCCAAAGGTGGCCTCATTGAAGTTCCAATGGGAATAACAATACGCGAAATAGTTGAGAAAATTGGTGATGGTGTAGCTGATGGTAATACTTTCAAAGCTGTTCAGATCGGAGGTCCTTCAGGTGGTTGTATTCCTGCAAGTAAAGCTGACACTACTATTGATTATGAAAAACTTACAGAGCTGGGCGCTATGATGGGTTCTGGTGGTATGGTTGTCCTGGATAACACAGATTGTATGGTTGACATGGCAAAATACTTTCTGACATTCACTCACAAACAATCATGCGGGAAATGTACATTTTGCAGAATCGGCACGAAACAGATGCTGAATATTATTACCGGATTGACTGAAGGTAAAGGAACTATTGAAGATATAATCGAGCTTGAAAATCTATGCAAATCGGTTATAGATGGCAGTTTATGCGGACTTGGAAAGACTTCTCCTAATCCTGTTCTCACGGGCTTGAGATATTTCAGGGAGGAATATGAAGAACATACACGAGGAATATGCAGAGCTAACAAATGCAGGGATCTCATAAGATATAGTGTAAATGACAATTGTACAGGATGCACAAAATGTTCACAGGAGTGTCCTGTAAAAGCAATTCCTTTTAAACCTTATGAAAAACATGAGATAAACCAGTTAATATGCACGAAATGCGATAATTGCAGAAGTATTTGTCCTGAAAAAGCAATTGAAATTATTAATATAAATGGTTAAGCTGAAAATAAATAATGCCGATTATGAAGTTCAGGACGGGTTGACTATTCTGGATATTGCCAGGAGTGCCGGAATTTATATCCCTACCCTGTGTCATAATGAAAAACTCCCTCATTATTCTTCATGTATGGTTTGTATGGTAAAGGATCAGAGAACCGGAAACTTTTTACCTTCATGTTCAGCTTTGCTTCAGGATGGAATGGACATTGATTGTTCATCCGAAGAGGTTATCTCCCTAAGACGGAAAGCTATCGAACTTCTTCTGTCAGAACATCGGGCTGAATGTGAAGCTCCATGCAAAGTAGTATGCCCCGGCGGATACAATATTCCTCTAATGAACAGGTTATTAGGCGCTAAGAATTTTGAAGGTGCACTTAAACTTTCCAGTACGCAGCTTCAATCTTCCGGATTATTGTGTACAGATTGTCCTGGATACTGCGAGAATGCATGCCGGCGAAAAAAAGTTGACATTCCTGTTTCGATAAGAAATATGCAAATATTTATTTCACAACAAATTAAGCAGGAAAACATTGCTGTCAATCAACACAATATCGAAAAATCATCTAAACGGTTTACATCTCATATCGGCCGACTTGAGGAAGGCGAATTAAAGGAGTGGTTAAAAGAATGTTCTGATGAAGTAAAACGGATCAGGGAAATATCCGATCCAGAATCCGCTGCCAGGGAGTCTGAGAGTTGTATGCACTGCGATT
>Ga0182027_10006953_pt1 | contig 16802 bp, 13 predicted proteins | sample 712E1DmetaG_FD_121300 | JGI IMG/M metagenome (GOLD analysis project Ga0182027, IMG submission 121300) | Permafrost microbial communities from Stordalen Mire, Sweden - 712E1D metaG (Illumina Assembly) | ecosystem: Environmental > Terrestrial > Soil > Wetlands > Permafrost | place: Sweden... | reverse complement strand
TTCCATAAATATGTTTGCAATTTGCTCGTAACCTTCCTTTTTAGCTACACTTGCAAAAAACTCATAGCGGTTTCTTGCCTGCGATTCACCTGCAAATGATTTCAGCAGGTTTTGTTCTGTTTTAGTTCCTTTTAATGATTTTGTCATAGCATTTATTTATTTGATTGTTAAATTTCAGTAAAGTCAGATTTATCACAACCGCAAACCGGACAAACCCAGTCATCGGGTAAATCTGCAAATTTTATGTTTTCGGTTGATTCATCATAGATATATCCGCAAACCGGGCATTGATACTTTTTATCAGATGATGCTTTTATCATTGTTTCGAGTTTTGATTTGTCAATATAAGTTGGTGCATTTTTAGGGGCAATTCCTTTTTTTACCTTCCTGTAGTATAAATAAGTCAATGGTTCTTTGGTTTCATCCAGGATTTCAGCATTTACCAACTCTCCAATGAAGATTAAATGCGACCCGACATCCACTGTCTGAACAACCCTGCATTCGATGAAAGCAATACTTTCGTTGATGACAACCGGAACCCCGGTACTTCCATATTTAACATGCATTCCGGCCATTTTATCAAAATCTTTTCCACTCCTGTATCCGTATCTTCCAAGTATTTCAGATGAGGCATCCTGATTCAATACCGAGACTGAAAAAGCCCCATTTTTTTTAATAAATTCAGCCGTATAATTGTCTTTATTGCAGCAAGCCGCAAATTTTGCGGGTTCTGATGTCACCTGGAATACGGTATTTGATATATACCCGTTGCCATGGTTTTTGTCGCCTGAACAAACGATATACAATCCGTAGGAAATTTTAAATAATGCCTCAAAATTAATCATCTCTGTTTTTTTTTAAAATTATCGATTAAATCGATTCATAATTTTGGTAATATACTTTTAATGTCTGGCTAATATTTTACTTTTTTTAAAGCATCAAGATAAATTTTCTTAATACTGTTTTTTTCTTCCCGTTTGCAAATGGATTCAATTGCAGGGATTAATTCTTTGTTTAGAGGGGCTTTTATTTTCAGGATTTGTCCTAATGCTAAAGCGGCACTCCATCGCACCACTGTTCCTTCATGTTCTGAATTCACAAGCAAATTTTTAATTGCTTCGCCCAGGTGATCGGGATAAAGGTGAGCAATGTTTCCGATAACTTTTGCGGACTCCCATTTTACCCTCGGTGCTATTTCGGTAAGGGTTTTGGAAACAAAGTCCAGGCAAAATAAAGAAGCTGTTTCGGGTTTGATTTTTGTGGCAAATTCCAATGCCTCAATACAGGTTGCCTTGACAGGGTCTTTTGAGGTAATAGCAAAGTCAATTAGTTCATTCAACCTTTCAGGATTGTTCAGAACCCACTTGCTAAGTGCTTCTGTTTTATCTTTTGACTTTACGTTTTTGTCGTTCAATAATTGCTGATAGTCCATTGTGTAATTTGTTTAATTGTGCTAACTCTATTGCTGGTTTTTACCAGTCTGGTTATAGATACCTGTTTTGTTGATCATTAACTGCTTTATGGATTTGACAAATTGCAGACTTTAGATTACTCGAAATTATCAATTTTATTCCATAATTCTTCAAATGAAGCTGTTATTTTTGCAAACTTTTTCTGATTCTAATTCCAAATACAAGGTAGCCAAATAGTTGCTATTTGTAAAAATTCCTTTGAAAAGCTTCAAATTCAGGTCGATCAGGAATGATCCTTTGTCGATTGAGTGCATAAGCGAGTGACCTAAATAGGGTTGAATGCTTAATTCGTAAGTTTTACAATAGCCTTTGAATGTTTTCAATAAGGATTTGGAGGTTAAAGTAAGGTTAACTTTTTATTTTTATCCTTATCTTTTAATAAAAAATACGAAAAAAATAATCCAACCCGGAATCCATCCCAATCTGGTTTTACTGTGGTTCTGCTATACGAGTTATAAAGTTTTTGTTGTTTATTGTTACCGGAATAATAATCTTCTGTGGCTATAGTAAAAAAATATCCGGCAGATATTCCAAACAAAAGTTGATTATAGGTGTAATTAAGACTTAATCCGGGCTCTATATAATAGTTTAATGCTTTAAATTCGTTTGTCTGGTTCGTAAGGATGGTATCAAATACCCCTAAATATTCATTGATCTTTAAATTTGAGTAGAGAATACCCCCTGTGGCATATAAATTAATGCTATAATTTCCGAATGATGTAAAAATGCCATCAGCATACAAACCCAGGCAATGCGAGTTCACTGTCATATCGAATCGGTATTCACCTGAGTAATCCTTTGCAGAAACCCTGGAACCTGTTGATTGAAATGTATAAATTAAACCTAAACAGTTTTGTTTGAATTTTAGTAATAGGGATGGCCGGTAATACCAGTATGCCTGGAAATCTGTCACCAATTTTGTATCGAATGGGATATTTGAATATTTGATATCGTTATTAATACTTTTTAAATCACTCATTTTATAAGTGCCATAGCCGGTTTGAAAGCCAAACATAAGTTTCTGCCCAATTACGATATTGGTAAGGAACATGATGATTGATATTATGGTTAAACCCCTTATCATTTGATTAATTGAGAAAATACATCATCCCTGAAACACATACAAGGGTATGGTTGATCAAAAAGTAATTACCATAGGAGCCATAATAGAAATTCCCAACAACTATGTCATGTTTTATTGATCCGGTTTTAAAATCTCTTACTAATAAATGCCCGCTATTATATGTTAACATTTCAAGGTTATAATAATCAATGTTTAATATATATTCATCAGTAAGTGAATATTCATTAACATTTGAAAAGTCAGTGCACAGTTTGATGGAAAAAGTTGATCCATCCCAAATTACAAGTTGATCAGGATCAGATCCATTATACTCGATATATTTAAGTTTTGAAGCATCATAAAGGGATATGCTCCGGATTTCACTGAATTTTGAGTTTGCGAATTTTATAAATCTTATGGAATCGTCATAAACGAATATATAATTACCATTTTTTGAAATTGTAATGGCTTTCACATTTTTTGGATATTGAGCTAAAGTAATGGAATTATAAAAATCATAAATATAAAACCCGCTGCTTAAGCTATTAACGAGGCAGATACCATTATCTGAAACCGGAATTGCAGGAACATATTGTGAACCTGTTAAAGATTTCAAACTTTTTACCTGGTAACTTTGCAAATTGGATGTGTTTGTAAGCATTACATCGTCATTACAGCCTACATAACTGCTGATAATTTTCCCGGATGGTGAGGAACTTAAACCATGAAATTCAGAAGTAACACAACCTACTGCCGAATAACTAATTCTTTGGATTACTTTATTAAGTGAAACTGAATATTTGACCAGGCTGTCGGAATATGAAACACATATAAACTGAGTAGCACTTATCTGGTGGAAATCATTGATATCCAAATTGCTAATGTAAAATGGGTAACCAAATTTAACCAGCAATTCATTTTCGAAATAACTATAATAAGGATCAGAGAACATTATATTTTTCTTTTTTGGTACAATACGGAGTTTAATATACGCTTTATCTCCAAATTTAATTGTATTATGGATAAAAAGTGTATCATTGATATCCTGTGTTGAGTTGATAAGCTCATAAGTTCCACTCATATATAAACGTTGATATAATTCGAAAGATCCTGCTGCATTGTAATATTTTGTCTTTTCCCAGTTTATAAAATATTCATTTTGTTTTGTAGCCCTAAATGAAATTTTGGGGATTTGATTTGTTAAAGTAAGATCAGAATAGGAAATTTGAGTTCCTGTCGTTGTAATAGCTACTATACGATAACCACCCCCTTCTCCAACATATGAACTATCAGTAAACTGTGTTGATTTTAACCTCATCATTTCTATTGGCAACCTATCTAATAAGTACTTATAAACTATGTATTCTTTGATATTATCGACTTTATATGCATCCCAGCTGATATGTAGAAAGCCATTAATAATGGTAGATTTACAACTATTACGATAATTTTCTTCAACAATTAAAATCCAGGATTTTGTAAAAAGATATCCCTCAGTTCCTATAAGATCTCCTATACTACCAGTACCAGACCCTGTATATACTTTTATTTCAAGGCTATGAATACCAGTTGATAATTTTTCATGATCAATGTAGAATACACCAGTATCAGAATATTGAGAACCAATTTCAATACCATCTATAAAATAAGAGACTTTTTTAATTTTTTGGTTACTGCTTTGAAATCTGAAGCGAATTGTTTTATCACCATTCAGATATACAGTATCTTCATTCAAATTAAGCTCGAGGATTTGTATTTGAGCTGGTGTTGAATTATTGGTTACAGGCCTGTTATATACTTCAGAAGGTTCAAATTCACATGAATGACAGAATATAAAAATAATCAGTAACAGTAAATATTCGATCCTGAGTTTATTTGTTCTCATTTTTCCGGCTGGAATAAACCTATTGAATAATGAAATCCTTATATCAAAAACAAAGCACTGATTTAAATAGGTATTTGAAACCCTCAACTACGAATGTAGTGATTTTTTGCTAAAATTAAATGAATTAATAATTATTTTTATATCCGGATGATCTTACAAATTTGTTTAGGAAATTTTAATCAAGTGATCGTTGTCAGATCTTGGTTATTTATAAAAATTCCTCTGAAAAGCTTCAAATTCAGGTCGACCGAGTATGATCCTTCGCCAGAACGACAGGATAAAACCTGCACCATAGCCGCATAATTGGATAAATCCGGCAGGTATACTCAGCAAAGCAACCCCGAGGCTTTTATTCTGTTGAAGGGAATCGAAAAATAATAAGATAATATAAAAGCCCAGCGGTATCAGGAATTTAGCCGAGAAAAACAGGCTGAATATAATCAGGAAAATGCTGCCAAGCAGAAACAATGATGGTAACACATGAACCGGTTTTAGCAATGTTGAATGCCTTTTATACAGGTTGATCCTTGCTATGCCTGAGTTGAACACCTGTTTGTAAAACTTGCGGAAGTTGCTCCTTCTTTTATGGTAAACATAGGCTTTGGAAATCAGGGCTGTTTTGAATCCTGCTTTGAGTATCCTCATGCTCATGTCGATGTCTTCGCCAAAACGCATCGTTGAAAATCCGGATGTAACATCATATACTTCACGCGAATAGCCCATATTAAAACTGCGGGGATAGAATTTATCGAGTTTTTTTGTACCACCCCGTATCCCACCTGTGGTGAGGAAGGAGGTCATGGAATAATTGATGGCTTTTTGCAGTGGGGTGAATGAAGCATGGGCTTTGTCGGGGCCACCATAGGCATCAATATAATTTGAATTGAGATGATCGGAAACGGTTTGCATATAACCCGGAGGAATAATACAGTCGGAATCGAAAAAAATAATGTAATCACCACGGGCTTTTTCTGCACCGTAATTGCGTGATTGTCCGGGTCCGGTATTGTCTTTAAAATAATAATGTATATGGAGTATATCTGAAAATTGATCAATAACCTGATCACATTTTATGGATGATCCATCTTCAATGATCTCCACTTCAAAATCGGTGTAAGTTTGTTTACACAGGCTGTCGAGTAGTTCCATGACTTCATCGGGGCGGTTAAAAACTGGAACGACTATCGAAAACTTCATTTTCAGGTTGATTGAGGTAACAAAATTAAGGAATATGGAAGTATTTAATGTTAAAAAACAGACTAAAATATTGTAACCGCCTACGTGCTTTAAACATTTTACTGTATCAGTATTTTGATTAGGGGTAAAAGCGAAGTTAGATTTGGAACTGTCCCGGGTTTAGCATCGGTTATGTTCAGCTTAAAAAGTGCGGGGTTTGTTAATTAATTAAAAGGAGGGCTTTAACCAAAATTAAAGCATGAGTGCACTCCGAAAAGTGTTTTTCTCGCCACCAAAGCTCCAAAACACTAAATTATACCAAAGCTATATTCATGATTATCAGAGTTTGGTGAAATTTGGTGACTTCGTGTTTTAGTGGCATAATTAAGATTACCGCCTTTTCGGAGTAGACTCAAGCATCAAATTTGTATTTACGCAACAATGGTTTTGGGCTAAAGCCCTTTATTAGGATGTTCTTTATCACCGCGCTAAAGCACGGAGTAATTCATCCTAACTGTTTTTTTTCAGCTAATGGGCTTGCATTTAAAAAAACGGGAATTCTCCTCGAGTATTATCCAAAGGCCGGATCGTTCTATCTTTTCCCTGGCAAGGCTTTTAGGCTGATGGCCACTTTCAATAATCAGTTTTCCTCCGGCATTAATTAATCGGTGAAATTCTTTCAACAAAGCATCAGGATCGGCTACCATGTGGAACATATCCAAAGCATAAATCAGATCGGCAACATGATCGGGGATAGCCACGCTGTAGCCATGGGCAAGGATTGGCTTTACATTGATCAATCCTTGTTTTGCCATGATCTTATAGGCAGATTCGATTGCCATTTCATGAATATCTACCGCATATATCATTCCGGATGGGGTTACTTTGTCGGATGCTTTATAGAGGTATCTGCCAGGTCCACAGCCATAATCGATCACAGTCTGGCCTTTTTTGATGTCGAATTGTTCGACGTAATTGTATTTAGGTTTAAAAAAATCAGAAATCTTAAACATGACCGACATCATCCTGAAGGAAGAATTCGACATTTTATCGTGGTTGTTGCCAAAAAAGTGATTCATATTATTGATTTTCTCCTGATTTATCAATTATCATGCCTGTTTCAGTCTAAATATATCAATTATCAACTACCGCAATATTTCTTGTAAAGATCGTCAGCCTGTTGGTTACCCAGTTCCGACGATTTCTTCAGGTCTTTACAAGCATTGTTGTTTCTGCCCAGTTTGAACCAGGTGGCAGCCCTGTTGAAATATGTATCGGCTGATTTAGGCGATAATTTAATGGCTGTATTATAGTCGTCAAGTGCTGCCCTGTAATTTCCTGCCTGATGCCTGATAAATCCACGGTTTTCATATGCAATGCTATAATTTTTATTCAGTCCGATGGCTGTATTCAGCTGTTTTAGTCCTTCGTTATAATTATTGAATTTCACATAGATGAGTCCCAGGTTTCGCCAAAGCATGGCAACATCAGCGTTTAACTTCAAAGCATAATTGATATCCTTTAAGGCATCAACTGAATCATTCAGGTCGGACCATAACATTGCCCGGTTACTATATGCAAGGATATTTTTGCGATTAAGTTCTATGGCACGGCTGTAATCCTGCATTGCCCCATTAGTATCGCTAAGCCGTTCACGGGCAAAACCCCGGTTCACAAAACCATCTGAATAATCCGGTTTTAGCTTGATCAGCATGTTGAAATCAGTAATGGCATCCTGATATTCCCCTGCATCGGTTTTGGCAAGGCCCTGATTGTTCAGCGCCACTGAAACATCAGGATATTTATGGAGAACATTTTCCCACAATGTCAGGCTATTCTTCCATATACCTGAACGGTTAAAGGTAAAAAGCAGCATAATACCGATATATATGACCAATAGTGTTGTTGCAGTTATACGGTTATTTTTGTTCTTCACGTAGTAGCGGCTGTAATAATAAGCGATCAGCAGAAAAAATGCGATAGAGGGAATATAAATATATCTGTCAGCAATAACGGTTGATCTGGCAGGAAATACCTGCAACACCAGCACGATGTTGACTACAAAAAACAGTGCCGAAAAAACGACCAGCTTATTCCTTTTATAACGCTTATAAACCAGGTAGATCATTACAAGAATCAGCAGGAAGGATACTGAAGCAAAATAATAAAAATACTGACCATCAGGGTAAGGATACCAGGCAGATAGCCTTATTGGCAATATTAATTTAAACAGATATAGAACAAAGCCGTAAGCTGAATAAAGTATCCGGTCGAACCATCTCAAAATCACCGCTTCGGTATCTAAATCCAGAGGTTTGTTAGCATAAATTGAAAGGATACCAAACAGCAGTGATAATATCAGGAAGGGAACTTTCTCAAAATATATTTTAGGATCCTTTAAAGACCTCCCTTTTAGATAATCGATGCCTAACAAACATATTGGAAGTGTAATGGCTGCACTTTTTGAAAGGCAGGCAAGAATAAAAAACAGTATGGACAAGATATACCATTTTGACTTCCTGTCATCATAATAAAGGGTGTATATATATGATGAAAGCAGGAAAAACAATGCAAATAACACATCCTTTCTTTCCGATATCCATGCAACCGATTCAACATGCATCGGATGAACTGCAAACAATAAACAGCAAACAATTGTAATTTTTTTATCGGCCTGCAGTTTTCCAATAAGTAAAAATACAAGTATGGTGTTGAATATATGGAGCAGAAGATTCATAAAATGATAACCAATCGCATTGTTACTGAACAAAAAATGATCGAATGCTATAGAAATCATAGTAAGAGGATGGTAGTGCCCCATAAAGAAACCGGAAAATATCTGCTTAAAACTGTTCCAGCCAAAATTCATGATCAACGGATTTTCGTCAATGTATTTGGGATCGTCCCAATTGGTAAAGTCGGCCTTAAATAGCGGGGAATAAACAATAATTGTGAGGATTACAATCAACCCAAGCCAAACCAATGTACTATCTGAGCTGAATAAATTTTTTTTATGCTGAATGTTTTTATTTTTGGACATATCAACCCGTGTAATCGAATACGAACCTACAAAAAATCTGTGAGGAATCAAAAAAGACATTTATTTCAAAGTTGGTATTTCAAGGGAACCTGTACCTTCTTTACGGAATGGTCTGGTTTTCAATATCAATTAAAAGTAATCTGTTTGATGTCTTCAAATTTCACCTTATAAACATTAATATTTGGCAGAATATTTGTTTAAATTAAGTTAATTTTGCCAATCGGTATTTAAGTATTTAAATAAACAAATAAATAAATTAATGTTATAATCATGAAAAAGACAAACGTATTTTCACTTTTATTCCTAACGCTCGTAATATCATTAGCTTTTACTTCCAGAGCATCATCAATAAAAAGATTTTTACATTCAGCCGATGGCGATGATACCATTGTTATGGGTTCAGCTTATGTAAACGATGTATATTACAGCCTCAAAAAAGGAATTACCGCCACCCCGCCTCGGGAAAACTGGGATATAGCATTTCGAACATTCGCTATGAGTTCAAGTATCCTAACAAACGGTGCAGCCGGTGTTGTTCTTTATGCATATCCAAAATCAGATACCAGCGGATGGGTAACAGTTGATACAGCTGGTTTATACGCCTGGAAGCCACTGTATAATTCTATCAAGATATGGGAAAATGGAGCATTCATGGCTAATGCAGGTACATTCCCCGACTACGGATGGGGTGTTTATAATCTGACCACCCACAAGTTATTTGGCGATTCACTTTTTGTGATTAAACTTCGTAACGGAACATTCAAAAAGATCTGGATTGTTGAAAAAGATGCCCAGAACAAATATTATGTCAGGTATGCAAATCTGGATGGAACAAAAGATACTACAGTAATAACCAACTGCAACCTTTATAATACGAAAGAATTTGTTGGATATTCAATATCAGACAATGCAGTCGTAGATAGGGAACCAGCAAAAACCGACTGGGATTTGCTTTATACAAAATATATAGAAAAAATAAGCATGGGACCGGGTGTTCTGGTTGATTATCCGGTGATGGGTGTACTCACAAACGACAAGGTATATGTTTCTGAAGTCAGGGGTGTGGATCAACAAACCTATGATGATTACACAGCTCATTCATTCGATTCATTCGATATTTCAGTAATAGGCCGCGATTGGAAAAAATCTGTCGGTCAGCCACCTGTTTATAGTATTGTTGATACACTAGTATATTTTCTTTCCTCTAAAAGTGGTGACATTTACAAATTATATTTCAAAGGATTTGAGGATGGTACTTCGGGTGACGGGAAAGTAATGTTTAATACAAAGCTGCTCAAATTAAATTCTATCAGGGAATCCGGGGTTGCAGCCAATATGTTGATTTATCCAAATCCTGCCACATCTTCTAATGTAAATCTTGTTTACAGGTTTGATAATTTAAAGGAATTTACACTGGATGTGATTGATGTGAACGGAAAAATCATCATCACAAAACATATTATGAACAAACCTGGTTTGAACACGATTTCTATTTCAGATAAAAAAATGGTTAAAGGGCTCTATATTGCAAGAATTTCAACCGGAAAGAACATTATATCCTCGAGATTTATAATTACCGAATAATCGATAATTTATCCCTCTGAACGGCATGCTTTCAAAGCAAGGTGTAGTTTTTTTACTCTTACTGATCTCCTTCAGGATATCTGCTCAGAAAACAACTGTCCAGGTTTTTGATAAGAGTACTCAAACAGCATTACCCAACGCAAATGTGTGCATTGAGAACATGAATAATAAAAGCAAGCAATATAAAATCAGCGACTTACATGGGAAAGTTGACCTGAATATCACCGGCAAATCCGAGATCGCAATTTCATTCATGGGGTTTGAACGAAAAATTGACACAATCAGTCCCGGCCAATTTAAACGAATCATGATGGAGCCAACTTCTTACCAGGCCAATCAGGTAGTGATTACAGCTCAATATGCTCCCATGAAGGCTGATAACTCAATTTATAAGGTAAATGTAATTGACATCAATGCCATAACTGAAAAGGGGGCTACTAATCTGAAGGAATTGTTGGGAACGGAATTAAATATCCGTACTTCAGAGGATGCTGTACTAGGTTCTACCATGACTTTACAGGGATTATCGGGTGAACATATTAAATTCCTGATTGATGGTGTACCGGTAATCGGGAGGATGGATGGCAACATCGACCTCAGTCAATTGAACATGTTTAATGTCGACCATATTGAGATTGTAGAAGGCCCGATGTCGGTTATTTATGGAAGCAATGCACTGGCAGGAGCTGTTAATATCATTACCAAGGAAAATAAAAAGTCGGTATTAAGTGGCAATATTGAAGGGTATTATGAATCGGTTGGAACCTATAACCTGAGTGGCGGGTTTTCAACAAGGATAAAGAACAGCTCTTTTTCTTTAAATGTTGCCCGCAACTTCTTTTCAGGTTTTTCACTGGCCGATACATCCCGTGCCAAGCTCTGGAATCCGAAAAGGCAATACAATACAGATTTTTATTACATGTACGACAAAAAGAATTTTAAACTTAAAATTTCTGCGATATATTTCAACGAACTGATGCCGGATAAGGGTGCTCTCATGGCCCCATACTACGAAACTGCTTTCGATCAATACTTCTATACCAACAGGCTTTCCACCAAACTTGAATTTACCTCCAGACTAAACCATGATAAGTTCCTAAATCTATTAGGATCTTATTCCTATTACAACCGCATTAAAAACACCTGGTACAACGATCTGACCACCCTTAACCGGCATCTTACTACAAACACTGCTGATCAGGATACTTCCGTATTTGATGCCTATATGTTTAAAGCATCCTTTAGTAAAAGCAATGATAGCAGTAAACTGGACTACCAGGCCGGGCTTGATTTTAATATTGAAGATGGTGAAGGGAAACGCATCCTGAACAATCAGCAATCAATAGGAGATTATGCAGCTTTTGTGAGCGGACAATACAAACCATTTCAAAAGCTGGGTATTCAGCCGGGCCTCAGATACGCATACAATACAAAATACAATGCTCCTTTGGTTTATTCCATAAATATCAAGTACGATCCTTTCAAATCCGTGAATGTGAGGCTATCATATGCAAGGGGTTTCAGGTCGCCATCACTGAAAGAACTTTACCTTTACTTTGTTGATGTGAATCATGATGTGCTGGGTAATCCTGATTTGCAGGCCGAGCATTCCCATAATTTCAACTTTTCGGGAGCATATAACTTTTCAAGGAACAAGAGTTATTTTACCATCGAAGCCAATCTGTTTTACAATTATATCCAGAATATCATTACTTTAGCTCAGAAAGCCGGGCTTTTATATACATACATCAACATTGATGATTACAGAACACAGGGTGGAGGTATAACGCTAACCTATAAATTGCATCCAAGGTTTACCTGGGTAACAGGCTGGGCGTTATCAGGCTTATACAATTCTTTGTCGAAGCAGGAAAGCGGTTTGGTCAGGTATGCCTATACCAATGACATCAGCAGCGAATGGAGATACAATAATCTGAAATACAAGTTCACCTTATCGGTATTCTATAAATACAACAGCCGTTTACCACAGTTTTATCTTGATCAGAATAACCAGGTAAAAGAAGGTTATGTTGATGAATATCATACACTGGATGTTACGATAAAAAGGAATTTCTTCAAAGACATGATTCAGCTTACATTGGGAGGTAAGAACCTGTTCGATAATAAAAATATCATAAGCCTTGGCAACACAGGTGGTGTACACAGTACGAGCGATGGCACCGTACCTGTTGGATGGGGAAGAACCTGGTTTGCCGGATTGACCTGTTATTTTAATAAATACTGATGAACCATAGAAACCTTATATACATCACTTTTTTCTTAGGATTGTTTATATTGACTTCCTGCTTCAAGGAAGATACCATGGTTCTACCACATAAACCCGGAAATGCACTGACAGCTCAGATTGACATGACCGAAAACTACAAATACCAGATATACTTTAATCTGAGTACCGATAGTGCCATATATTCGCAGGTTAAAACTATCTGGGACCTTGGATTTGATTGTGCCGACAGCACCTGGCAGATCATACTCAATTCGGCCAAATTTATGAAACTGGCACGAACAGGAAAAACCAATCTTTCTGACCATTTTGATACCACGGGAACTAAATGGTTGTTCGATCCCTCTTCCGGGAATCCCGATTCAAATTCCGTAGGGAAGTGGCTGGATATCGCTGCCGATCCGGATACTTATACCAATGCGGTTTATGTAATCGATCGCGGTATGGACGAAAACGGGAACAAGCTGGGAGCAAAAAAAGTTCAATTTTATAAATGGGACAATCAGCATTATTACATCAGGTATTCAGATCTGGATGGTAGTAATTTGGATAGTTGCATCATAACAAAAGATCCGACTAAAAATTATACCGGCTTTAGCTTCAGTAAAAACGGATATCAGATTGAAATAGAGCCGGAAAGAAATGCCTGGGACCTTCTTTTCTCACAATATTCAACCACATTATATACCGATCAGGGAGGAATACCTACTCCATACCTGGTGTTGGGTGTAATATTGAATCCAAATGCTGTAATGGCAGCTTTATTGACCGGGGTGGATTTTAACAAAGTCGATTTTGAATATGTGAAAAACCTTCCCCTTAGTACCAGAAAAGACATGATAGGGTATGAATGGAAAAAGTATAGTTTCACCTCAGGGACTTATGAGGTTCAAACCCAGAATATTTATATTATTAAGGATACGCATGGATATTTGTATAAGCTGAGATTTATAAGCTTTTATAACAATAACGGAGATAAAGGCTATCCGAGGTTTGAGTTTGTGAGGTTGTAGGTTATACGGACACAAGTTTCCGTGTTTCTGGTTCAATTATTGCCCTTCCTGTTCTTCTTCACCAACTCAATATTATGCATCAAGCCTTTATATTTTATCCGGTGTATGGCTGATTCGCCAAAGTGATTGGAGAAAGCATCTTCTGTAAGGTGTTCCCAACTCAGGTTATTATTTTTTTCAATCATGTGGCTGATTTCGAATCCATGGGTTGAGGTGGGAGTAGCGTTTTTATTCCACGGACAAACATCCTGGCATACATCGCAACCATAGATCCATTCTTTATTTTCCGGGGAAAATTCTGCTTCATCCCAGTCTTTAGCTTCTATAGTCTGACAGGCAATACATTTTCGTGCATCAATGCTGTAGGGTTGGATGATAGCTTTGGTCGGACATGCTTCCATACATAATGTGCATTTACCGCACCTGTCTTCAAATTGCACATCATAATCAAGTGTAAAATCGGTGAGGATAACGCCAATAAAAAAGAATGATCCCATTTCGGGATTAATAACTACCGAGTGTTTCCCTGCCAACCTAACCCGGCTTTGACCGCCCATATTTTTTCGAGCACGTTACCTGAATCAACAAATATTTTGGTGTCTGCATTTCCTGTTACGGTTTCAATAAAATTTGCCAATAACCCCAATCTTTCTTTTACAATCGTATGATAATCATTTCCATAAGTGTATTTGGCGATCTTATAATCAGATTTGGGATTTTGTTTGTCGGAAGGATAATAATTCATGATCACCACAATAATTGACCGCACATCCGACATAATTTCAAAAGGGTCGATCAGCTTTTCAGCATTATGTTTCAGGTAATCAATCCCGTTATTATAGCCTGCATTCAGCCATGATTCGAGATGTACCTGTTGTTTCGTGAGTTTGCGGGGTTTTGCTATTCCAATTCCATCAAAGCCAAACATGCCGGCCTCAGTTTTTATGAGTTCAGTTAACAGGTTGTGGTGCGAATGTGTTTTTATCTGCCTTTCCATGCTTCATTCTTTTTCATCGAACAAGCCCGGCATCATTAAGTTTCCGGGTTTTATCCCAAGGTGTTTATATGCTTTTAAGGTAGCTTCCCTTCCGCGGGGTGTTCTTTTAATGTAGCCCTCTTTAATAAGATAGGGCTCATAAACTTCTTCAATGGTGTCAGATTCTTCACTTACCGATGTGGCAATTGTGGTAAGTCCCACCGGGCCGCCACCAAATTTCTCTACAATTGACCTGAGGATTTTATTGTCCATTTCATCCAGGCCATTTTCATCCACATTAAGGGCTTTTAATCCGTATTTGGTTATATCGAGATCAATTTTGCCCTTGGTTTTTATCTGTGCAAAGTCGCGCACCCTTCTCAACAAAGCATTCGATATCCTGGGGGTTCCACGGCTTCGCCTGGCAATTTCAAAAGCTGCATCCTGATTAAGATGGACTTTCAATATTTTGGCTGATCGTATCACAATTTTGGTAAGTTGTTCGGCATCATAATATTCAAGACGGGCATTTATTCCGAAACGGGCACGAAGGGGAGAAGTCAGTAAGCCTGAACGGGTTGTTGCACCTACCAATGTAAACGGATTGAGTTTTAATTCAACCGACCGGGCATTCGGACCGGTATCTATTACGATATCGATTTTATAATCCTCCATGGCAGAGTAAAGGTATTCTTCAACAACAGAATTCAACCTGTGGATCTCATCTATAAAAAGGATATCGCCCTTTTCCAGGTTGGTTAACAATCCGGCAAGATTAGCAGGCTTATCGAGAACCGGACCCGATGTTGTTTTAATTCCGGCTCCCAGTTCATTGGCAATAATATAGGCAAGTGTTGTTTTTCCGAGGCCCGGAGGACCATGAAACAGCACATGGTCGAGCGCTTCTCCCCGTTGGCGTGCAGCCAGTACAAAGATCTTCAGGTTATCGAGCAAATTTACCTGTCCAACAAAATCGTCGAATTGGCGCGGACGTAATTCCTGCTCAACTTCTTTTTCCAGTTCGGATAATGCCTCAAATGGCCTGGGTATTTCTTTATCTGTTGCCAAAGTGAATTTATTTGTTATGCAAAGATGGTGTTTTATTGGGCATACTGATCAACTCAAAGGAATAATTATCTGCAATCACTCTGTTGTTTCATTATTGTCTTTTTTTGCTGTTCTTGCTGATGGATGCATTTTTTCATAACTGATTATCGTCAGTAAACACAAACGATAACAGACATAAATAAATACCGGGAGCGAAAGGAACCAGAATATTGAACTAAGCTTTTCCATGACTGATGAATTATTTTGTAAAGTATTTAATATTGAAAAAAATGATTTAAGAATAATGATCAACCCCGCCTGACTAGTCGGGCAGGGATTTTAGATTTATGATTTTTAAGTACTTCTAAAATTATAAAACGTAAATCATTATTAGATATTCAAAATAAATAGCCTAAAATTTATGCATTAAAAAATTAGTATAAAGTATCTTCCTGATCAATATTTGTGGCAGAAATCTGTTTTTTATCCATTGCTTTCCAGACAAAGTAAATGTATATAATCACAACAGGTATCAGCAACGAAACATAGCTCATTGCAGTGAGTGTGTAATGACTTGATGAAGCATTTTCGATGGTTAGGGAACTTTGCAAATCAAATGTTGATGGATAAAAGCAGGTATTATTTAGTCCGGCGATGCAAAATAAAGAAAAAACAGTGAGGAATGCACCTAAGCCGGAATACCAAAAACTATTTTTTTGCTCGCTAAAGATTCCTTTCACCAAACCTGTTAAAACCAGCACCACTCCCCCAAGGAATACCAAGGATACTAAAGGCATTTCTAAAAAGTTGTGAAAGTATTTATTGCTCTCCAATGTAACTATTTTGGTGTGTTTGCAAAACGCAAATCCATCTTTAAAGAGTAGAATAACAATAAAAGTAAGGAAAACAAGCAAAAAGGGGAGTGCATTTACGATGAGTTGCTTTTTGATCCTTGCGTAAATATGATCATCATCAACATTGCTGATAAAATAAAGCAAAGCAAGGATTCTTGCCAGAAAGAAAACACTGAGACCAAGAAGGATGTTTTCAGGATTTAAGGCTGCTTCGAGTCCATGAAATGAACTTTTCCATTCAGAATGTCTGAGTTCGTCAATATAAAAATCCGATCCTGTAAAGAATGTGCCCACTGCTGCTCCCAGGAGTATCACTCCAAGGCTGCCATTAATGATCAGAAAAATTTCGTAGGTGCGTTGACCAAGTAAATTGCCGGGTTTCTTCCTGTATTCATATGCAACAGCCTGGATCACAAAGCAAAACAAAATAAGCATCCAAACCCAGTA
>Ga0182027_10006952_pt1 | contig 16802 bp, 15 predicted proteins | sample 712E1DmetaG_FD_121300 | JGI IMG/M metagenome (GOLD analysis project Ga0182027, IMG submission 121300) | Permafrost microbial communities from Stordalen Mire, Sweden - 712E1D metaG (Illumina Assembly) | ecosystem: Environmental > Terrestrial > Soil > Wetlands > Permafrost | place: Sweden... | reverse complement strand
TCGTTGAACACGTGCCCCAGGTGCGAGCCGGCGTTCTTCGAGCGCACCTCGTTGCGCGGCAGGATCAACTTGAAATCGGTATGGTTCACGATGTTCTCCGGCTCGAGCGGCTGGGTAAAGCTCGGCCAGCCGGTCCCCGAGTCGAACTTGTCCAGCGAGCTGAACAACGGCTCTCCCGACACCACGTCCACGTAGATGCCGTCATGCTTGTTGTCCCAATACTCATTTCTGAACGGCGGTTCGGTGCCTTCCTCCTGCGTCACGTTGTATTGCATGGCGGTCAGGCGCGCCTTCAATTCCTGCTTCGATGTCTTGCTTAATGTGGTCATGGTCAACTCCTTACGAATAAATTTTACCGGGTAAAAATGAGGTTGCTTTTATCTGATTTGCTTCCTTCCGGCTGACTTATGGTATGAATGCTTCATGTAAGATTCATTCTCTGAGGGTAGAATGCTTGTAGCCTTGCAACGGTAGGCAACGGTCGGTCGGAAGCGACGGCTGTGCTTATAGAAAGAAAAAAGTTAATGTACCGATACCAACCGATATCCCGCACGGATAAAAACCGAACACAGAAGCGTTCACGCGGTAGTTGCTTGATTGCGGTCTTCTCGGGAATTTTGACGATCCTGGTATCGCTGCTCTTACTCCTGACCGTCGTGCCGATCGTCTCACCCTCTGCCGGTGCAGACATGGCGGATACGCTGCGCACAATCGTCGGCCCGGGGCCGGTCGCCGTGCTGGAGAGTGTCTCCTTTAAATTACAGGACGTATTCAACCAGGTCCGCTATCAGGTGAGCGGGGATCAATCGCAATTCGCATTTTCGAACCAGCCGCAGGGTCAGGTCGGTCCGACTCCTGACCCACCCACTCCTTCGGCCGGGAATGGTCAGAGCACCCCGATCCCTCCCAGCACACCGGTGATTCCTGCCAAAGTCTTCAACGTCGTATTGGACGGTCCTCCGGTCGGCTGGCAGGCCTACGGTCCGTATGTGGACGGATTTCCCGCCATGGCACACGCCCTGGAAATGCTGGATGCTCAGCGTTCGTATACGGCCATCGCACTACTGCGCATCGACCTTTCAAGGCTTCAACTCCATATGATGCCGGGCAATATTGAGCCGGCCCATCCGTCGGGCATCTCCCAGGCAATTCCGGATCTGGGAATGGTCCCGTCTGCGGATCAAAGCCATCTGGTCGCGGCCTTCAACGGCGGCTTCAAACAAGTTCACGGCCATTATGGAATGATGACGGATGGGATCACTCTGCTTCCGCCGAAAACCGGATTGGCAACGGTGGCGATTTATCAGGATGGACAGGTTAAGATCGGCGCCTGGGGGACGGACATCGTCCAGACTCCCGACCTGATCGCCTTTCGACAAAATTGTCCGCCCCTGATCGAGGCCGGCCAGGTCAATCAGGATCTCTACCTCGATAACCGCGCCGCCTGGGGCACCACGGGCAATTCGGATATAACCTGGCGGACGGGTTTGGGGACCACTCAGGACGGCCGCTATTTGATCTATGCGGTGGGTAACGGTACATCCGCCGCGACCCTGGCGGAAGGCTTGAAACAGGCAGGTGCCTACATGGCCATGCAGCTGGATATCCACCAGTTCTATGCACATTTTTATCTATATCGTGCGAACGATGATCCAAATACCTCCGCTGCTTTCCCGCTCGTCGGCGACCGTTTGGTGGCGGAGATGGTCGACAATCCTCATCTATATCTGACGCCTAATCCGCGCGACTTCTTCTACCTGACAACTCATTGATTCATCCGGGTAGGTGTCATTGCGAGCGAACGGAGTGAGCGTGGCAATCTCGCAATTTACAGGAGAATACTTTGCGTAAAATAATTCCGCCTCTTTTTCTGGCTTTGAGCTTGCTCGCGCTGGCCTTATTCTTTTCCGGCGCGGGAAAAGTTTCTGCCCTGAGGCCGGTGGATGCTAAGACAGTTCCAGCCTCTATCGCGCAGGGTTCCATCACGCCCACGCCCCCTGATATTCAAACGCCCCTTCCGGCAGGCCAGCCCGCCGGCGGCCCGCCGCTTTCACTGACCCTGACGCTGCTCTTCACCTGTTGCGCGCTTGGACTCGTGGTGGGTGTGCTTGTCATCGGCTTCATCCTTGCCATGCAGAAACAGAAAGAAGAAAAAAAAGAGCAGGGCTCGTGATCTACGGCCTGGCTTCCACCGCAAAATCGACTCGCTCGATCCTCCCTGCAATGCTCGATATCATGAACGAAAACGGCAGGCTTCCCCCCGGGTTTATGCCGGCCGGAGATTCCCACCTGCGCACGCCTGCGACCCTCCCGGCTCCATCATAGGTGACGGCCGCCACCCACACCACTCGGGCCGGTATCGCGCCGGCAGGCAGGTGAATCTGTCCGGTCACTTGCGCGCTGAGACCCGACCAGTCCACTTGAACAAGCGTGTTCGCGACCGTCACTGGCAGATAGCGCGCATCTCCGGACTGCAGGCTGATGGCGGTTAGCATCTGCACCTGCGGCGTCGCATCCAGTGGTATATCGGGTGCGAAAAATACGCTTAGCGGCATCGACGCGTTCGGCGGCAGTATGTCGAGCGGCAGGAATGCTGTCTGGCTGGCAAGGGATTGCCCGTTTGCGTCAAGCAATGTCACCTGTGCGCTGATGTCCTCGATGGTGGCAGTCGAATCATTGTGGACCAGCACGAAGCACCACATACCACGGTCCACGGTCGGATGGCAGGCGATCTGTTCAACCGGGAATGACACCGGTGTCGATGTCGGTTCACCGCTCAGGTTCTGCGGGTTGCTGGGGATCTTGAGCTTTTGTCCCACCGGCATGCCGTTCGGGTCGACATCCGGGTTGGCGGCCTGCAGTGCATCGAGGGAAACATTGAACTTCTCGGCGATCTGACCCAGCGTGTCACCGGCTTGCACGGTATAGGTGAACGGAGTGGGTGAAGGGATCGGCGTCTTTATGGAAACCACAAGTCCCTCTGGTTTATCCGGTGTCGTACTGGGAGTGACGGTTGGATATGGCCGCAGGACCTTTGCGATCGGTGTGCCGCTCGAGCTTTGAGGAGCGCATCCGCATAAAATTAATAGGCAGATAAGAACCATCTTTCGCATGGGAATGATTATACCGGACGGGAGTTATAATCACTTCTCGGCACGGACTGCCGGATTTTGAACTTCGGATACGAACAAAACAGGAGATTTCATGGAATATCGTCATCTGGGCCGCACCGGCCTGCGCGTGAGCGAACTTTCACTGGGCTCGTGGGTCACATTCGGTGATCAAATCGATGTGAAGAATGGGATGGACTGCATGTCCGCGGCCTATGAGGCTGGCGTAAATTTTTTTGATAACGCCGAAGTATACAAGGGCGGCAAGTCGGAGGAAATCATGGGGGCCGCCCTCAAGGAATTAGGCTGGCGCCGTGGCAGTTATCTGGTCTCGACCAAATTTTTCTGGGGATTGAACAAGACCGTCAATGAGAGCGATACCCTCAACCGCAAATACCTGATCGAGGGCATCAACGGTTCCCTTCAGCGTCTCCAGCTCGATTATGTGGACCTGATCTACTGCCACCGCCCCGACCCCGAAACGCCCATCGAAGAGACGGTCTGGGCCATGCACAACATCATCGAATGGGGTAAGGCGCTCTATTGGGGCACCTCGGAGTGGGCGGCCTCGGAGATCGTGGCCGCGCTCGAGCTGGCCGAAAGACACCACCTGCACAAACCCGTCACCGAACAGCCGCAATATAACCTGTTCGAACGCGCCCGCTTTGAAAATGATTACGTGCGCCTCTATAAAGATTATGGCTACGGCTCGACCACCTGGAGCCCGCTGGCTTCCGGTTTGCTCACGGGCAAATACGGTAACGGCATTCCCAAGGGCAGCCGCCCCACACTCAAAGGCTATGACTGGCTCAATAAACACATGACCGACCCGGACAAGCTTGCCAGGGTCCGCGCCCTCGAGCCGATCGCAAAGGAACTCAGCTGCACGCTTTCACAGTTATCCATCGCCTGGATCCTTAAGAACCCCAACGTCAGCACGGTCATTACCGGTGCCAGCCGTGTGGAACAGGTGCATGAGAACCTGAAGGCAGGCGAAGTGGCTCCCAGGATCACGCCTGAGATCCTGCTGAGAATGGATGAAATATTTGGGATCAAGAAAGAAGAAGAAGATTAGTAACCGTATTTTCCATCATTGGCTCGACCTGCCAGTCGCTCTGGGGATGGAAAATTTGTATCTACATACTGGTCTTCATAAAGTACCCGAAGCGAAGCACGCGAAGCGGTGTCACCACCAGTATCACCTTCAGTAGTTACGAAAATTTTATGCCGCTAAGTGTTTCTTTTCCACATCCTGCCATGTCTCTTCCGGCAGGTGCATATATTTTGTGAGGAGCGGATGGACGCCCCGCAGCTCCTCATACATCCGCTCTGCGATGCGGCGGATGGAGAAATGCGCGTTGTTCGCCGAGCGCAGCTGGCAAAAAGCATAAGCTTCCCTTAAATTGAACTGGGCCAGCACGCGGCGGTTGTATCCGTTGGGGACAACGTACTGTGCGACCTGCGGATTGAATTCATATAACCTGGCATAGGTCTCAGCCGCGGCGTTCATGGCCGCTTCATATTGGGTCCCGAAACCGGCTTCGGTGATAAGCCGCGGTGTTGCAACCCCGAGCCGGGTCGTGAGCCTCTGCGGCGTCTGTGTCATCATGCGGTGGCGTTTGAACTCCGCATACGCGCCCTGGTCCATGACCAGGTCGAATGTATATGTGGCGTATTCCAGTTCCCGCAGAGGGATGTCGTGCTCGCCAAGGCGCCCCAGCAGGGATTCAGCCAGGAGTGTTAATTTCTCTTCTTCGAGCGATCTGACACAGGCAAGCGCCTGCTCGAATGGCATATCCCCGAATCGGTACAGTGCCGCGGCAAGTATCTTGTTCTCGCCGTCTTTGTCGTAGTCGATCAACCTGCACCAATCGTCCGATTTACGATTCCCGTTTTCCTGTTTTCGATTCCGTAATTCCGTGCTCGTTTCAACCAGATACGGCACGGCATCCGCATATTTGACCAACGTTGGAATTTCACTCTTCGCCACTGCTTTAACCTGTTCCCCGATCTCACGTACCTCGGCCAGTTCGCTGGAAAGCATCTTGCGGATCACATTCTCGAGGACGCGCGCGTTGGCCGTCATTCCCACGTTGGCCAGCGATGCGGCCGGCAGCAGGAAGCGGCACACATCCACATATTGCGAACGGAGACGGCGGTCCATGGCCTCGTCGGACTCGTTCTCACGGCGCTCGGCGCGCTGGAGCACAACCGCCTGTACAGGGTCTAGCGATTGGTTATAAGCTGTAAACAGGGTACGACACGTGGCGATATATTCTTCCCGAAGAGCATGCCCGTCCAGTTCAGGCGGGACATAATAATTATCGGATCCCCATTTTTGGTAGCGTGTGGATTTTTCTGTATATGACGCCAGGCGGTTGGATTCGATGCTCTCGATCGCCAGTCGGGATACGTTCTCGAAGGCGATATGCAAAACCGCATGTTCGGCCACCGAAGCATGACCATACCCAACCACCCACTTCTCGTGGAACTTCGCCGACTTTTCTTCATTCAGGCCTCTGGCGATCTCGAGGAACGTCTCAGGTGAACGCGAGGTTTTGGCAAAAGCCACAGCGATGGTTTCAGGGCTGAGTTCTTTTGGGGAAAGCAGATAAATTTGGCGGTCAGGCATATGGCCTCCTTGAGAGCGATCTGAGTGATTATAACGAAAAGGGCGGTTCGTTGACCGCCCGAAAAGATATCCATCTTAAATTGGAATTAAAGGTTGAAGTTTGTTGTTTAAACACCCCTATCCTGCAATAAGACGCGCTATTTCGCCGACAATATTTCGCGGCCCCGCTCGATATCCAGGTGGATCTGCGACACCAGCGCCTCTGCCGATGAATATTTGATCTCATCCCTCAATCGTTCGACAAATTCAACTTTGATATCTTGACCGTAAAGATCGCGGTCGAAGTCGAGCACATGAGCTTCCACGTTAGACGACTGTTTATCTGGCGTAAAAGTGGGATTCGTACCGATATTCGTCATGGCGCGGTATTTCTCTTCCCCGATAATAACCCAGCCGGCATAAATGCCATTGGGTGGGATCACTTTATCCCTGGAATAATCAATATTCGCCGTAGGGATGCCGATCACCCGCCCGCGGCCATCGCCGTGAATCACCGCTCCATGCAGGCTGAAGGGACGCCCCAGAAGCCTGGCTGCTTCGGCAATATCACCGACTCCGACCAGTTTGCGAATTTCGGTGGATGAGATCACTCCGCTTTCATCGCTTAATGCAGGGACGACCTCAACACTGTAACCCAGCTCCCGACCGATCACGGATAGGCGCGCCGCATCGCCCTCACGGCCTTTACCCAGGGCAAAATCATAGCCCATGAGCATGTGCTTCATGCCAAGATGCTGCTTCAACCGGGCCGCAAAATCATTTGCAGACGTGTTCGCCACGGAATGATCAAAGATCTGTGTGATCACCACATCCACGCCGAGTTCAAATAGCAAAGCAGCTCGTTCATCAGGCGTCGTCAGGCATTTGACGACGCTATTGCCGAGGACAGTCGCGGGATGCGGCCAGAAAGTCAACACAACAGCAGGCGCATTCATGGAATGAGCGCCTGCTGTCAATTTTTGAATGATTTGCTGGTGACCGCGATGCACTCCGTCAAAGACGCCGATCGTCAGCCAGCTATTTTGCAGATCGAGTTGGTCGAGTGAATGAGCGTGGATCATTTAGACACTAATAACACCAGGGGCGCAAAGGAAAAACTCATCTCCGCTTTGTACCCCTCGTATCTAGGTTCTTTTTACGAGAAAAACACCTTCTTGGGCTGCCATTCCGGTTCGCCATTCTCACCGGTCACAAAGTCCATCAATGCCACCAACTCACCCTGTGTACTGACGCCCCGCACCATACCAGGTTGGGCATCTGCCGCAGCCTTGACACGATGTCCGTGGCGGACATCCTCTACTTCGTCGGGGCTAAGCTCAACAGCAGGCCATTCCGCCAGAGCCTCGGCTGCGGGAATAAGATACTGATACCAGTTACCGGCGTGGAAGGCCTCCTGAAGTTTCCTCAAAGGTGTCGCGTCGCGTAGAGAGAAGCGCCCGCTTTTTGTGCGGCGCAGACCGACAAGATATGCGCCGCAGCCCAACACGGTGCCAAGGTCATTCGCCAGTGATCGGACATAGGTTCCGGACGAGCAATGCACGTCGATCACCACCTCAGGTGGAGCCCATTCCAACACTTCCAGATGATGAACGGTTATTTTACGCGGAGCCAGCTCCACTTCCTCGCCTTCACGAGCCATTTCATATGCTTTACGCCCCTGTACCTTGACGGCGGAATAAGGGGGTGGAGTCTGCTCGATCTCACCGATGAAGGTGCTGAGCACTTTTTCAAATTGTGCTTCGGTCACATTGACGGGCTCGTCTGAATTCGTAAATTTCCCATCCGCATCAAATGTATCGGTGGTCGATCCCAAGCGGATGATCGCCTGGTAACGCTTATCAGAGGCGGAGACAAATTCACTTAATCGAACTGCCGGGCCTACCAGGATTACGAGCACGCCTGAAGCGCGTGGGTCAAGTGTACCGGTATGCCCTGCGCGGCGAAGCCCCGTCCCGGTGCGAACCGCCTGTACAACATCATGCGAGGTCATCCCTACAGGTTTATCTACAACGAGAACACCAGAAATGGCATTCTTTACTTCCTGACTATCCATTTTTTTCCTCCTGCGTCATTTCCGACGGTAATAATTTGGACGACAACAATCCAATTATAGACTTAAAGTCTTAGCATTTCCTTAGTGCGTTTAATAACAACTTTCTTGGTCTCTTCGAGTGCGCCTTCAACATCGGCTCCGGCGGCAGCCGCATGACCACCACCACCAAATTGTTGCGCTACTTGCGAAACATCAATCCCGGGTGCAAGAGCGCGCCATGAAATTTTAACTCGATCCTTTGGCTGTTCGACGAAGATCAGGCCCACTTTAAAGCCGTCTATGGCAGAAATCACATTGATCAGGTCGGCATCGTCATTGCCTGAATAACCGGCGGCTTTGCGATCTTCGATTGTCAATGTACCCAGTACCATTCCATCTTTCCGTTCCAATTTAGAGAGCCCACCGCCCCAGTAGCGTGCCGCTTCAAACGAGCGCCGTATGAGTCCCCGCATATAAAGGTCGGGCATATCTACACCGGTTTCCATCAGGGTCGCGGCCTGACGCAGTGCCTCAGGTGTGACGTTGGATGTTCGGAAGCCGAGTGTATCAGTGATGATGCCGGTAAGCAATGCCGCTGCCACCTGTTTCGTGATCTGATAGCCCCAGACAGGCAGGTGGTTGGTGAGGATGGCTGAGGTCGCGACTTCTGTGCCCTCAATCAAATTTAGCTTCCCAAATTTTTCATTGGTAATGTGATGGTCGATGTTTATATCAGGCTGGCCAAGCTTTTCAAAAGGCTTGCCGGTGCGTTTGAAATCCGCGCAGTCCACGGTGATAAAAGTATCGAAGGTTCCTTCAACTTTGGTCTTTATCTTATCTGAACCCTCAAGATGTTTAAAAGACGAAGATACGCCATCGGTTAGGACCATTTGAACATTCCGGCCTGCATTCTGAAGAGCCAACCCCATCCCCAGCAGGGAGCCCACCGCATCGCCGTCCGGGCGGACATGTGAGGTTATAAGAATATTCACTCCGGTTTCAAGACGTGTCTTAATGGCTTCGTTGATATTGCTGCTCATGCCGTTAAAATTTAAACCTCCTCATCGTCCCTTGCATTGTGTTATATATCTTTTATGATTTAATGGTTTTCTTGCTGGTATTCTCTTTGTTGCGAAGTTCCGCCAGAACCTTTTCTATCCGGTCTGCATTCTCAGGCGTTGGGTCCCAGTGAAAACGCAGACGGGGGAAAACGCGCAGTTCCACCCGGCCGGCCAATGTGCGGCGAATAAAGCCGCTGGCCGATTCCAATCCCGCTAGGATTTCAGCGGAACGCGCAGGTCCCTCAATGGCCGAAACGAAAATATCGGCGTACGACAATTCCTTATCCACTTTAACATCGGTCAGGTAAATTTGTTTCAGGCGCGGGTCACTCAGTTCGCGGATAAGCATATCTGCGAGTTCCTGACGGATGCGGTCTGCTATTCGTTGGAGACGGGCTTCTGAGGGCATATGTGTTTTCAGTACGGATATGGTGTATATGTAAGACCGGTTTGATCGTCGGGCGTCAGTTTATGTCGCTATGATCGGTTATTCATTTTTTTCGAGAATATAGCAAATCAATAGGTCATTGACTTGAATATCATTGAAATTCTTGAGGCCCACACCACATTCAAAGCCGGTCCGGATCTCACGAACATCTTCCTTCTCATGCCTGAGGGATGCCATTTCGCCTTCATAAACAAGGTCGGTACCGCGGTATAAACGCACCTTCGAGTTACGGCGAAGCTCGCCATCCACTACACGACATCCCGCAACGCGTCCGAGCTTTGAGGCTGAAAAAACAGCCAACACCTGGGCGCGGCCAATCACTTTCTCAACGACTACCGGCTCAAGCATCCCTTTGAGGGCCTTTTCAATATCTTCGGTCATGCGATAGATTATGTCATACAGGCGAATGGAAATGCCTTCAGCTTCCGCCAACCGGCGGGCTGCAACGTCGGCTTGCACATTGAAGCCGACAATAATGGCCTTCGAGGCAGATGCCAGCATGACATCATTTTCACCAATATTGCCGGTTTCCGCATACAGAACGTTGATAGCGATCTCCCCTTTGCCAAGTTTTTCAAACTCGCCCATGATCGGTTCGAGCGAACCCTGAACATCTGCCTTGACAATCAGGCTCAGTTCCCTGGCCTCACCGGCTTGAACGCTGGCAAACAGGTCTTCAAGGGAAATCGACTTTTTCGATTGGGCTTTTGATTTATTCGCTTCTACGCGCTCCGCTACAATGGCTCGCGCTTCTTTTTCAGAGGCAACCACCTGAAATACATCTCCGGCAGACGGGACTTCGTTCAATCCCATTACTGCGACCGGCGTTGACGGACCCGCTTTTTGAACCGGCTTTCCTTTGTAATCGGTTATGGCCTTCATTCGGCCAAAAGACTTGCCCGCTACAACAATATCACCCGCGGACAATGTCCCATTCTGGACTAAAAGCGTGGCAATCGTTCCCTTGGATTTATCGACTTCGGCTTCAATAACGGTACCCATCACCTTCCCGTCCGGGTTGGCCCGAATATCCGTGTTGTCAGCCACGAGTAAAATACCTTCAAGAAGATCGTCGATGCCCTGCTTTAGTTTTGCAGAAACAGGGACCACCATCGTATTACCGCCCCAGTCGTCCGGGACGAGTTCAAGTTCCGCAAGTTGCTGCTTGACCCGTTCGGGGTTGGAGTTTGGTTTATCGATCTTGTTCATCGCCACAATGATCGGCACACGTGCAGCTTTTGCATGCGCGATGGCCTCTCTGGTCTGTGGCATAACGCCGTCATCGGCGGCGACAACCAGGATCACAATATCCGCTCCCTGGGCGCCGCGCGCCCGCATGGCTGTGAACGCAGCATGTCCCGGTGTATCCAGGAAGGTGATCGTGCGGCCTTTTTTCTCCACCTGATACGCGCCGATGTGTTGAGTAATTCCACCTGCCTCACCTGCGGCTACATCCGTCTGACGGACTGCATCGAGCAGGGAAGTTTTCCCATGGTCAACGTGACCGAGAATGGTCACCACCGGAGGGCGCACCAAAAGATTGCCGACTTCCTCGTCCGCAATCAACCGCCGCCAAAGGGGAACTTCACCGGTCTCTTCTTTCTTGACTTCCTCCTGGGCTTCAGCGACCGCCTCAAAACCATACTCGGCGACAACAACCGCGGCCGTATCAAAATCAACGGCCTGGTTAATGGTTGCCATCACGCCGTTCGCCATGAGTTTCTTGATTATTTCGATTGGGCTTTTTTCGATCTTTTGAGCCAGGTCGCGAATCACAATGCTGGCAGGGAGTTCAATACTAGTGCTCATAAGCCACCTCCAAATTACAAATCATCAAACCAGTACCTCCCTATTCCTGGTCTGTTCTGGCGATGGTTCGTGAGCGAGGGGCTATTCGGTCACATAAACTAATCGCCAGGCACCGCTTCTGCCAGCGTGTTCATAAAAGCTTCAAGATTTTCACGGTCAGCAGCGGTCAGGTCCACTTTCAGTGCGTGAGCCAGACTGCCCTCCAAACCAGCCTCCCAGCAGGAACGGCGGTCATGCAGATATGCGCCGCGTCCGGCCAGTTTACCTGTTGGGTCAATCTTTACTCCATCGGCAGTGCGGACGATACGTATCAGTTGGCGCTTCGCCAACACGCTACGGCAGCCCACACAAGTCCGTTGAGGAATATGCTTCACACGCTGAACAGGTTTCTTAGACACCTTCATCACAAGCCATTACGTTTATTGCAATGGCACTAACTTATTCATCCACACCAAGGTCGTCTTCACCACGTTTGTGCTTTTTATGTCCGACGACTTCGCCAAGCTCTTCGTCCAGTACCAACTCGACGCCTTTCTTCTTTTGCTTCTTACCTTTCTTCTTGGCAGCCTCGTCTTCATCCGTGCCCGATGGAGATTGGAAAATCTCCGGCTTGAGTTTGAACAATTCATCGAGTGAGACGCCATCCTTGGCATTCTCCTCCTCAACCTCTTCTTCCGCTTCCTGCACTTTGACCGGCTTTTCCACCTCAAGCAGCCCATCCACAGCAACGGGTTCAGCCGGTTGCTCGGCAGGCGTCTCTTCCGCGATCGCGGCTTCGGCCTTTACTTCCACCGGGATTTCAGGGAACTGCATGACCGCCAATTGCTCATGAATGTTTTGTATGGCCTTGGGACCCACACCAGCTAAACCAAGGACTTTATTTTCATCCAACTTGAGGGACATCATAAGGTTGCCGATGTTATCATATCCCGCTTCGACCAGAATGTTGAAGACGTGTTCTTTAAGGCCAAGTTGGTCGAGCGGCATGGTAAAGGCAGCCGGTGGCACCTCAGCCCGGGCTGCACTGACCCGCTCTTCGTCTGCACGCACCGCTTCTTCCTTGATTTGGAAGGTACGCCGTTCAACACGGTCGACAAATTGACCGAGAAGCGTATACTCTTCAGGTGTGAGAGGCCGATTCTCTGCCTTTTTGGCAAGTGCCTCTTGCACCTGCGGCATGCTTTCAACCGCCGCCGGAAGTGCAGCTGCCAGTTCGGGTTCGTTTTGCAATTTGGCAAGTGTGTCGCCCGCAGCTTCCACCACCGACTTGATGTCAATGCGCCAGCCGGTCAGCTTGGCAGCCAGGCGCGCGTTCTGTCCGTCACGCCCGATGGCGAGACTGAGCTGGTCTTCCATCACTGCGACTGTGGCCGTGCGATTGCCATCCGTCTCGTTCAAGTACACGCCGGTCACACGCGCAGGGCTGATGGCTTTGGATATGTAAATAACAGGATCCTGATCCCACTGGATTATGTCAATCTTTTCATCGTGCAGTTCCTTGACAATCGCTTGAATGCGAACACCTTTGATGCCCACACAGGCGCCAACCGGATCCACTCCCGGCTGTGTTGCCATCACCGCCACTTTCGCACGTGCACCGGGTTCACGGGCAATGGCGCGGATCTCCACAATGCCGTGATAGATCTCAGGGACTTCATTTTCCAACAAACGACGCAGGAAGTTGCGATGGGCGCGGGAGAGAATGATCTGAGGGCCGCGTGAGCCATCTTTGACTTCGAGCACAACCGCGCGAATACGATCATGTACTTTAAAACGTTCGTTCGGGATTTTTTGATTGGCCGGTAATATACCCTCGGCTTTCATGTCAAGGCCAATCGTGGCGCCTTGCATGTTTGTAGCCTGTATGATCCCTGATACGATCTCGCCCGTTTGTCGTGCGAAGTATTCCATCTGCGCCGAACGTTCCGCTTCACGGATGCGTTGCTGGATGACCTGTCGGGCAGTCTGTGCGGCCACACGGCCAAAGTCAGCGGGGGTTGATTCGACAATTACCATGTCGCCCAGTTGCGCCTCGGGATTGACCTTGCGCGCTTCATCGAGCGTGACTTCGGTCTTTTCCTCCTGGACATCCTCCACGACTTCCTTTTCGGCGAAGATCGTGACCTTTCCCGTGTCAGTATCCACTTTGGCTTCCACCTGTTGGGCAGTGGACGCGTTGACAGCCCGCCGATACGCTGAAACCATGGCGGACTCAATGGCGCCTAGGATGATCTCCTTCGACAACTGCTTTTCTTCCAAAACCTCGTTGAAGGCCAGGGCGAACTCGTTCTTAGGCATGCTAATTACTCCATCTATCCTTATACAAGCAGAAAAGTGGGGGCTGCCCACTTCTCGGTGTGACCAATATTAATGCTACGTTGACCTACATTTTAGCATAGGGTAATGAAACTTGCAAGATATAATTGTCCCCATGGCAGAGAGAGATTTTAACAAAGCGGCCCTGCGCGGCGAACCCTCCTACGTTTGGCGTGACGGTCAGGAACGGCGGCTCGCCATGGTCGTGAGAGCGGCAGGCAAGCGCATCGCGGGAAACATCCTTGAAAATGGCTGCGGCGTCGGGATGTACATCGAGCATCTAAGCCCTTTCGGCGGAACAGTATACGGGTTGGAATACGATTTTGAGCGCGCAAACACCGCCTCAGCTAACTCTGAACGCATCGTAAACGCGGCTTGCGAATTCCTTCCGCTTCCTGCCGAAACTTTTGACCTCATCCTCAGCCATGAAGTGATCGAACACGTCCAGAATGACATGCTCGCCATGCATGAGATGGTACGCGTGCTCAAACCTGGAGGCCGCGTTGCACTCTTCTGCCCAAATCGGGGCTACCCTTTTGAAACACACGGGATATATTGGCAAGGCCGATACTATTTTGGCAACAAACCCTTTATCAACTACCTGCCGCGCGTCTGGCGCGACAAACTTGCACCGCATGTGCGCGTTTACTCTCGGCAGGACTTGAATAAACTCTTTGACGGTCTGCCGGTGAAGTATGTTGAGCACCGCATTATCTTCGGGGCATACGACAACCTTATTATCCGCTTCGGTTTGTTGGGAAAGTTACTTCGGGCGGTCCTACAATTTTTGGAAAACACACCCTTGCAGGTGTTGGGGTTATCTCATTTTTGGGTAATAGAAAAAACCATCGAAAGGGAAAATTTTTTATGAAAAGCTATCGCGTCAAATCCGGCCAAAAAATCGATCTCAGCAATTTTGATCCGTCTGATGCAAGTGGTTTCAAGGGTGGGAAAAAGGACGCTCAAGATGAACAGCTCAATCTTACCCGGCAGCTGATCACTTTACAGGAACTACTTTACGCAGAATATCGACATAAAGTCTTGATAGTACTGCAGGCCATGGACACCGGCGGTAAAGATGGGACCATTAGCCATGTATTCGAAGGAGTCAATCCGCAAGGTGTGCGGGTCGCGGGTTTTAAAGAACCCACCCCGATCGAAATGGACCATGATTATTTATGGCGCATTCATCAACAAATGCCTGGTAAAGGCGAAATAGTTATTTTCAACCGCAGCCATTATGAAGATGTGCTGATCGTGCGGGTGCATGAACTGGTTCCGCCTGAAGTTTGGAAACAACGCTATGAGCAGATCAACGCCTTCGAAAAAATGCTGTCGGAGGAGGGAACGACGATCCTGAAATTCTTCCTGAACATCAGCCCCGAGGAACAAAAACAGCGATTGATCGACAGGCTGAAAGATAAAACCAAACAATGGAAGTTCAATCCAGGTGATTTGAAAGAACGTCAGTTATGGAAGAAGTACATGCAAGCCTATGAGGATGTTTTAAGTCGGACGTCCACCGATTATGCGCCGTGGTATATCGTCCCTGGCAACCGAAAATGGTACCGGGATTGGGTCGTTACAACCACAATTATTGACGCCTTGAAAGATCTTGATATGAAATACCCAACACCTGGATTTGATGTGGATGCTACGCTGAAAGACATTGAGGATCTGCCAGGAGAACCTTAATAGCAGGCGAAAATTCCCAACACAATCTATGATTTAGATTGAGTAAATTTCTATCCAGGAAACATAAAACGGGTGAGACACAATCTCACCCGTTTATGATTTAATTAATTTCGCTTCTTTTCCATTACCAGGCTCCCTGAAATCATAAATGCCGTCTTTGATCCCCCATTTGCTCTGACAATTGGGACAGAAGAGATGGGTTTGATTGTCTTCAAGTGGAGAATGACCGCATGCGGGGCACTTGAAGAATGCCAGCACGTTTTCAATATTTCCCGGTTGGGACTCCAGGCTCCCTCCACGGGCTTTCACAAACACGCTGGGTGTCCATTGAAAAAAGGCTCCCGTCCATTGAAAGGATGAATCAAATAAAACCAGTACCGGGGTCGGAAGGGTTCGCTTTAATATTCCCATTCGAAAATGTGAGACTGTTAAGGTTTTTTCAACCCTGAAACCCAGGTCCTTGAGCCAGTTTCGTACAGCTCTTGGATGGAAATCAAAATTCAGTTTCGCAAACTCAACCGGTTCCAGCGTGAACGGACTCCATGTCTGCAGTCCAAGCCAGTAACGAAGTATTGCCTTGAGATTCATTTTGTTGGCAAATTCAAGAATGAACGTACCATCCCGACGCAAAACATTCCGCACCTGTTCCAACGCCTTCGGGGCATCTGCCATATGATGAAGAACACGGATCATCGTAGCCGAATCGAACAAGCCATCAATGAACGGCAAGCGATAAGCATCAGCCGCAACATAAATATATTTTTCCGATCTGCCTAGTCGCTGCTGGGCTTGCTCCAACTGGGTGTGCGAATAATCCAGCAGGACGATCCGCTCAAAGCCGGTATAACGTGGTGTGTTTCGGCCTGCGCCTGCACCGAGTTCCAATAATAGATGTCCTTTTGGGGGAAGCAAGCGTTTCAACGCAACGGCTTCCACGCGGTCTTCATACTCACGTCCACCCTTATCCCAGAAGGAAGACTGGTAATCGGAATCTTCGTAATTACAGATCGGGGGGGGATTCTTGTTATTCATATTAAAAGAGCCGGGCTATTGTACCCGACTCTTTATTAGGTGAAACAGCCTACTTACTGTCAAACCCACGCCCTATGGCCCGATAAGTAAATCCTTTTTCTTTCATTGAACCGGGGTCGTAGATATTTCGTCCATCGAAAATTACCGGTTTCTTCAGCACAGATTTTAGCTGGTCGAGGTCAAGCTGCTTGAATTCGTTCCATTCGGTGACGATGATCACGCCGTCGCACCCTTTTGCCATTTCATATGGATCCTTGAACATTTCGACAGCAGGCAGGATCGGGCGCGCGACCTCCATGGCAACCGGGTCATAACCGCGGACTTTCGCTCCGGCTTTCATTAAATGCTCGGCAATCTCTATGGACGGCGCTTCGCGCATATCATCTGTGTTCGGTTTGAAAGCCAGGCCGAACAGACCGATCGTCTTGCCTTTCAATCCGCCGGTCATTTTGTCCATATGCTTGACCACATCGCTGCGCCGGTCATAGTTGACCTGTGTGACCGAATCAAGGATGCGAGGATTGAGCCCCTTCTCCTTGGCCATATAAGCCAGCGCTTTAACATCTTTCGGAAAACACGATCCCCCCCAACCCAGGCCGGCATCCAGAAAATGGCGGCCGATCCGAGCATCGTAACCCATGCCTGCGGCAACTTCCTTCACATCCGC